>OGGJ01000644.1_pt1 | contig 34612 bp, 23 predicted proteins | sample 1571071 | NCBI WGS metagenome assembly OGGJ01 (sample SAMEA2581954, study PRJEB24529) | metagenome | biome: Human gut stool | place: China | collected 2011
AACTGCGGAGCGTCAAGGTGCGGATAGTTAGACAATTAAGAATGAAGAATTAAGAGTTAAGAAAACATGCTTTGCACATCATTTTCAAAATGAACAATGGTATTTTTCTTAATTCTTAACTCTTAATTCTTAATTAAATACACGTTTTCAATGAAACTTTCATCCAGCTACGTATGCCTTAACAAGCTGCGTTTCCATGCCCGCCACGGCGTTTTGCCGCAGGAAAGGGAAACCGGCGGCGAGTTTGTCGTGAGCATACGGGCCAAATACTTGTTCGCAAAAGCGTTGCAAAGCGATGATGTCGCCGACACGCTTAACTACGCCGAGATGTTTGAAATCATAAATAAGGAGATGCAAAAGCCGTCCTGCCTGCTCGAACATGTTGCAGGCAGGCTCGGCCAAAGCATACTTGAACGGATGCCGATGATTGAGACACTCGACGTGACTGTTGAGAAAATCAACCCTCCGATGGGTGCCGACGTTGAAAGCGCAGCGGTCGAACTACACTTAATAAATGATAAAACTTTTTGACAGTTGGCAGTTTTTTGACGACAAAAAGCTACCTTTGCAACCGTAAAAGAGCACTCATGGGCAAAAGGTCGATACTCGTTTTACTGGCATTAGTCTTTGTTTCCGCCGTCGCGTTTTGTGCGGACAAGCGTTTTACGCTCGTCATCGACGCCGGTCATGGCGGCCACGACTCCGGCGCAAAGGGCGCTTTCTCTTACGAAAAGAACATCAACCTCAATGTCGCATTGGCCTTCGGCCGTTACGTCGAGCGGTATTGTCCCGACGTAAAAGTGGTATATACACGCAAGACCGACGTGTTTGTGCCGTTGCACAAGCGCGCTTCCATAGCCAACAAGAACAAGGCCGACGTGTTCATTTCTATCCATACGAACGCTCTTCCGAAAGGAAACATAGCCCGCGGGCTGGAGACTTACACGATGGGTATGCGCCGTTCGGACGAGAAATTGAGCGCGGCCAAGCGCGAGAACTCGGTAATCATGATAGAGGAAGACTATAAGGAGCATTACGAAGGCTACGACCCCAATTCTCCCGAAAGCACAATCATGTTCGAGTTCATGCACGACAAGAACATGTCGCGCAGCGTAGAGCTGGCCCAGTACGTGCAAAGCAGCGTGTGTTCAATAGCCAAACGCCAGGACAAGGGCGTCAAGCAGGATGTATTCCTCGTGCTGCGAGAAACCTCGATGCCGGCCTGTCTCATCGAGCTTGGTTTCATAACGACGCCAGACGAGGAGAAATTCCTGAACAACAAGTCGAACATCGACAAGATGGCGAGGGGCATCTACGAGGCGTTTGCCAAGTACAAGGACAAATACGACAAGGATATTACTGTGCCATACAAGGCCGGGAAGAGCCGTGCAGCCGACATTCCTGACGTTGTACCTGAAGAAACAGACGTGCAAGACAGCAGCAACGAAGGCATAAGTACTGGCAGAAACGACACGGAAAAGGCTGCACCGGGCGGTAAGGACGTGGCCGGCGGCGGGCCGGACACCGCAGGCAAGCCGGTATTCAAGGTGCAAATCCTTGCCAGCAGCAAGCGTCTTGCGCCTGGCAGCGGCAACTTCAAGGGACTTGACGGCATCGATTCTTACAAGGAAGGAGGCTTGTATAAGTACACATATGGCTCGTCAGCCGACTACAACGAGATTTACCGTCTGCGCAAGTCAATCCTCGACAAGTTTCCCGAGGCGTTCATCATCGCCTTCAAGGACGGCGAGAAGATGAACGTAAACCAAGCAATACGCGAGTTTAAGTCAAAATAAAGCATTTCAATATGAAGTTTTTTAGTAAAGAAGTAAAGATTGCATTAGTTGCGGTATGCGGTTTGGTCATCCTCTTCTTCGGAATGAATTTCCTCAAAGGGTTGAACCTCTTTTCCACTTCTAACACTTACTATATCTCCTTCAAGGACATAAGCGGCCTCTCCGCGTCAAGCCCGATATACGCCGACGGCTACCAGGTGGGCGTTGTCAAGGGGATAAATTACAATTATGACGACACCGGCAACATATCCGTAGTGGCTGAAGTTGACAACCGCCTGCGCATACCTAAGGGCAGCAGCGCCGAGATTGTGAGCGACATGCTCGGCAACGTGAAGGTCAACCTCCTGCTCGCTACCAATCCGCGCGAGCGTGTCAACCCAGGCGAGACAATCCAGGGAGGCATCAACGACGGCGCGTTCGGCCAGATGAAGAGCATGCTCCCCACGGTAATGCAAATCCTGCCGAAGGTCGATTCAATCGTTACAAGCGTCAACCAGCTGCTTTCCAATCCGGCACTTGTGCGTTCCATTCAGAACGTGGAGGCTGTTACGGGCGACCTGACCGTCACCACACGCCGCTTGAACAACCTGCTTGCAAGCCTTGAAGGCAGCGTGCCGGGCATGATGACGCGCACGGACAGCATACTGTACAACGCCAACACGCTGGCGAAAAACCTCAACCAAATCGACGTGGCGGGCACAGTGGCGCGCGTTGACGAGACGCTTGCCAACGTGGAAGAGTTTACCAGGCAGCTCAACAGCAACCAAGGCACGCTCGGACTTCTCATGCGCGACCCCGCGCTATACAACAACCTGAACAGCACCATGCGCTCCGCCGACTCGCTGCTCATCGACCTCAAGGCGCATCCGAAACGCTACGTGCACTTCTCTTTGTTCGGAAGAAAAGACAAATAAATATCTGACAACGTAACGCATTGATAGCCAATGCGTTGTAAAAGGCCGTGTTTTGCATCGCAAAAGACGGCCTTTTGGAACGGCGGATGCAACCGGCTGGTTTTCAACGGGTTGCGTCTGGCGTTACGGTTATGTGCAAAGTATCCTTGTCGAAGGTGATTCCAGCCCGCTCGACGAAGGCCGAAAGGTCGCCCGAGGCGGCCAGCTCGCGCGGCGTGCCGGTGCGTATGCGGCCGTCTCCAGCCATGAGCCAGAGCGTGTCGGCGGCCTGGAGAGCCAGTTCGAGGTCGTGGGTCGACATGAAGATGGTCTTGCCCGTATCGTGGGCGAGCCGCGCCAGGAGGAGCATAGCCTCCACCTTGCTGGGGTAGTCAAGGTATGCCGTAGGCTCGTCAAGGAAGATTATGGGCGTCTGTTGCGCCAAAGCCTTGGCGAGCATCATCTTCTGCCGCTCGCCGTCGCTTAAAGTCGCGATGTTGCGCCGCGCCAGACGGGCGATGCCTACCTGCTCCATGCTCTGCATGACGATGCGCCTGTCGCCGTCAGCGAGCGTTCCCCAGAAGCCGGTGTACGGCGCACGGCCGAGCGCGACGACCTCTTCCACGGTCATGTTCATGGCCTCGGGACGCGCGGTAAGCACCACGCCTACCGTCCGCGACATGTCGCGCTGCGTATATCCGGCGATTTCCTTACCTTTTATATATATGCTTCCGCCCAGCTTCGGCAGGAAACCGGCGAGCGTCTTGAGCAGCGTTGACTTGCCTGCCCCGTTCGCCCCGATAAGGCATGTAAGCTCGCCGCCGCGCAGGGAGACGTCAATGCCTGAGGCAACGGTCTTCACTCCGCCCTTTACGCGGTAGCCGATGGAGAGGGAGGAGAGGGTGACTGAAGTCATAATATCTTTTATCTGATTAAATGGAAAATGGAGAATTGTTTTAATTGAGAATGGAAAATGGAGAACGGAGAATTATGATTTGCTTTGCCGACGGTGTGCTTACAGACTGCATTGGTAATCATAATTTTTAATTGTCCATTCTCAATTCTCCATTAATGACCTTCCTTGCAAACTCGATTATCGTGTCCTCGCCACGGCGGAAATCGTCGTCGGTAAGGCCGACGTTGTAATCCGGCTCGATGCCGAACTCCGTACACTGCATGTCCTTGTCGTACATCGGGCACGCGCTGAACCTCACCGCCCAGCCATTAGGCAACTCGCTGCTCATCGGCATGCCGGCTCCGCCGCCAGTCTTGTCGCCCACCACGGTGACATTGGGGCAGCACTTAATGTACTTCACGAACTCGTTGGCCGCGCTGAACACGCCGCGGTTGGTCAAGACTACGGCCTTCTTGTGCCACCGTATGCCGCTTGACGGCTTCAAGATTTGCTTCTCCGGCTTGGAAAAATCGTTGTGCCCGGGTCCCGTCTTGTGGCTGATGTAGCCTACGTGGATGCTCTCGTCGGTGAAGCGCGCCGCCAGTTTTTCCGCCGAGGTGAGCATTCCGCCACCGTTGCCGCGCACGTCCACGATGAGCCCTGTGCACGAAGCGAGATAGTAAAGCACCTCGTCAAGGTTGCCGTCGCCGATGCCGTTCTCGAACGAAGAACAGCGAATGTAGCCTATGTTGTCGTCGAGCTTGCGGTATTCAAGACCCGACGCCATCCTGTAATCAGTGCCGAGATAGCGGCGGAGGAGCGAGTCGCTTACGTTGGCAGGGTAGTCTTCCTTCCAGCTCCAATACCTCGCGTTGTCAAACGGAGAATAAAGGTTGACGTGGCCGTCGCGCAGTTCGCCGAGCATATTGCCCAACACCTCGAACAGCTGGTCGCCGGTCATCCGGCTGTCCACCTGCTGGCTGTACCTCGCACGCACCTCGTTCCAGTCAAGTCCGTACTCCTCGGCCTTGTAATTGAAGAAGCAATAGTGCTCGTCCATTATTTTCCAAAGCGCCTCGAAGTTGCCGTTGGGGTCGTCGCTGAACTCTTCCTCGTCAACGCACGACGACATGCAGGCCAGCGAAAGGAGCGGCAGCAGGACGTAAAAAAGTCTTTTCATGGGAGTATGTTGGTAAGTTTGAAGCTGCGGACAAAGCCTATCAGCAGCATGTTTGAGTATGTATGGTACTTCAAATTGTTCACCTTGGCCTGACGGAAATCGCCGAGATAGCCCAAGCGCAGCGTGGTGCGGCCGAGCGTGAAGTCAAGGGTAAGCATCTGGCGGAGCGACGGACGGCTGACGAACGTCGTCGGCACAACGTTGTGGTCGTAGTCTCCGCGAGAGAAAATCTCGTAATACGACTGGCCGTAATTGGGACTAAACATCAGCCCCAGGACAGGTGCGCTGACCTCGTAGCGCGCCTTCAGCGGCACATTCCCAAGCCTGAAGCGGTATGCCGCGGCGGCACTGGGGGCGATGTTGAGCGCAAGACGCGCCTGCGCAGGGTTGTTGCCGTTGCGTGTGTTGTAAAGAAAACCAACCTCCGCGTCGGCCTGTCCGCCAGCCATTATATTGAGGCGGCCGCCCAGCAAGTCCCAGTTGTAATGCACGCCGTAGGTGAACGTGTACATGCCCGACATCTCGTTGGCGTTGCCCGAGCGGTTGTCAGCATAGGCGAACGAGCCTTGATGCACCAGCATACGCGACCACCGGCGCCCCTCGCGGCGGCGTATGGTATGCGAAACGTAACGCAACTCCCAGCCCGAATACTCTTCCGGCGAGAGGTAAGTGTCAAGCATTGAGGCCGCGCCGATGCCGAGCATCTGGGCGTTTGTTATCACCTTATTACTATATAAGGTGTCGCCGTCCTGGCCGAAGGTGGCCAACGGCAGGGCGAGAAGCGCCGATATAAGAAATGAACGTATTGCTTTCATCATCCTAAATGCAGCCCCTCCCGTCCTCCCCAATGGGGAGGGGCATTGTTACTTATGGCTTATTTCACGTTCCCTCCCCGTCGGGGAGGGTCAGGGTGAGGCTTTTATCCTTCACCAAAGAGGCTTAGCTGGCCGGTGATTTCGTCTATAATCTGTTGCTGGCTCTTGCCTGCGTCTGGGTCAAGGTTCTCGTCTTCGGGTGTGCCGGGCTGTCCGTCGCCGTCGGTTTCGTCATCGTCGGCCTCGTCACCGGCACGCTTCAGCGGTTCAAGTTGCTCTATACTGTCCACGGTCCACGTAGTAAGACGCTTGCCCTTGGCCTTAAAGCCCTTTACGGCGATAAACTCTTCGGCGTCAACTTCCATCGGGTCGCGGAACGCGTCGTTGCCTCCGAAGGTGATGCGGAAGCGCGGATAAGGCTCGTCCGTCAGGCAGACAAGACGGCTGTCAGGGTTTTCACCGATGTAGTTCTGCTTCCGCTTCGAGCCTTCCAGCAGGAAACGCTTTAGGTAAGGGTAGCCTTGCTGGTCGGCATCGAAGAGCACCGCCGTCCACACCTTGTGCTCGTCATACTTCTCTATGAGCTTGATATTGTCCTCGTAGTGGTTGTTCACGTCGAAGTTTGACAGATAGAAGTCGCCGTTGTCAAGAACTACGAGGATGCTGTCGCCCTCGTTGAACTCGCCGAGCAGCCGCCCGTGGTCGTCGTAGTTGAGGCGTTTCACGTCGGGGTCGAACCAAACCTTGCGACCGCCGAGCGTGCTGTGGCCGTGGCTCTTCAATGAAATGCGGTGCACGTTGAAGCGTGTCATTACCACGCCGCGCGCCGAACGCCCCTTGATTGCAACCTCGGAGAAGTCTTTTTCCTTAAAGATGTTCTTCAGACGGGGAGCCGGGTCGAGCGTCACTTTTATTACTTCGGCCTCGCCGTTGGGGTTGGCGGTGAAGTAGACCACGCGCGAACCGGGCGTGCCCATTGTCAGGTCATACTCGCGGTCGCGCGTTATGCTGGTGACGTTAAAGCGCTTCATGTAGTATTTGCCGAGCTTTCCGTCGCGGTAGACCACGTTGTATATGGTGCGCTTGTCATTCTTCTTGAACACGGACACATGCAGGATGTTCTTCCCGACGAATATCTTGTCGGCCACTTTCACGACCTTATACTTGCCGTCCTTGTAGAAAATGATGATGTCGTCGATGTCGGAGCAGTTGCAGACGAACTCGTCTTTCTTCAGCGCAGTACCGATAAAGCCGTCGTTGCGGTTGATGTAGAGCTTCTCGTTTGCCTCTACCACCTTGGTGGCCTCGATGGTGTCGAAGTTCTTTATTTCGGTAAGACGGGGATGGGCCGCGCCGTACTTCTGCTTGAGGTACTTGAACCAGTCGGCCGTTACGTCGACCATGTGACCCAGCTTGTAGTCTATATCCTCGATTTCGGCCTTGATTTTGGCCATCAGCTCGTCGGCCTTGTCCTTGTTGAACTTCAAGATGCGCGCCATCTTTATGTCCATCAGGCGGAGTATGTCGTCCTTGGTCACCTCGCGGATGAACTGCGGATAATACGGCGTAAGGCGTTCGTCGATGTGTGCGCAGGCGGCATCCATGTCGGGAGCCTGCTCGAACTTGTGGTCCTTGTATATGCGCTCCTCGATGAAAATCTTTTCAAGCGAGGCGAAGTGAAGCTGCTCCTGAAGCTCGTGCTTGCGTATTTCAAGTTCCTTGCGGAGCAAATCCATTGTACGGTTAACCGAGAACCGCAGCACGTCGCTTACCGAAAGGAACTGCGGCTTGTCGTCCTCTATGACGCAGCAGTTGGGCGATATGTTGATTTCGCAGTCGGAAAAGGCGTACAGTGCGTCGATGGTCTTGTCTGACGAGACGCCCGGCGACAAGTGTACTTGTATTTCAACCTGCGCCGCCGTGTTGTCGTCTACCTTGCGAGCCTTGATTTTTCCCTTCTCGATAGCCTTCAGAATGGAGTCGATGAGCGTGCTGGTGGTCTTGCCGTAAGGTATTTCCCTGATTACGAGGGTCTTGCTGTCGAGCTTCTCTATTTTAGCCCTTACTTTGAGCACGCCGCCGCGCTGCCCCTCGTTATACTTGCTTACGTCAATGCTGCCGCCAGTGGGGAAGTCGGGATATAGCATGAACGGCTCGCCGTGAAGGTAGCTTACGGCGGCGTCGCATATTTCGTTGAAGTTGTGGGGCAGTATTTTCGACGACAGGCCGACGGCTATGCCCTCCGCGCCCTGCGCCAGGAGGAGGGGAAACTTGGCTGGAAGCGTTATGGGCTCCTTATTCCTTCCGTCGTAGCTTAGCTGCCACTCGGTAGTCTTCGGGTTGAAAACCACATCGAGCGCAAACTTCGACAGCCTGGCCTCTATGTATCGCGGAGCGGCCGCACGGTCGCCGGTGAGTATGTTTCCCCAGTTACCCTGGCAGTCTACGAGCAGGTCTTTCTGCCCCAGCTGCACCAGGGCGTCGCCTATGGAGGCGTCGCCGTGGGGGTGGAACTGCATCGTGTGTCCCACGATGTTGGCCACCTTGTTATACCGTCCGTCGTCCATGCGCTTCATCGAGTGCAGTATGCGCCGCTGCACAGGCTTCAATCCGTCCTCGATGTGGGGCACGGCACGCTCCAGTATCACGTAAGAGGCATAGTCGAGAAACCAGTTCTGGTACATGCCACTAAGGTGATGCACGGCTGAAGCGTCAAACCGGCTGACGGGCTTGTACGTCTCGCCGCCCGCCGTCTCGCCGCCGTCCTCGGGCTGCACGGTGTCCCCGTCAAGTTCCTTGATGTTCTCGTTGTCCTTTATCTCGTCGTCCATGATGATGTAGTTGTATGGTGAAGAAAATGCCGCCAAGCGGCATTAAGCGCGGCGCAGGCGCGTGTCCGCACCGCTTGCAAGGTACAAAGATACGGAAAATCGAGCGAAATGCAAAATAAACGGCTCTATTTTAACAACGGGCAATGAAAGTTTCTATAATGCAAAACTATGTTAACAAGCCGACTGCCCATAATCACGTTAAGCCCACGAGAAGGCCGACGGCGAACACGGAAGTGTCGTTCGGCACGAAAAACGGCGTTTTCCAAAGCTTCACGTATCACGCTATAAGCCAACAACTTACGGTTGACGGCATCCACAACCACGGCTTTCAGCCTTGCAAAAGACGGTCTTTTGCATGGCTAAAGACCGTCTTTTGCGCTCTAAAAAGCCGTCTTCCGCACCGCGTTTCAACGTCTACAGCAACGAAAAACGCCGAAAACTGAACCAAAAAACGCCATTTTACATCCGAAAAGCGGCAAAAAACCGGCAAACTGAACGCCCTCGCACACGTTTTGATTTCTATTTCATGAAATTCCAATGTAAAGAAAACGGAAATGCCAAAACTTAACAAACATTAATGTGCAGCACACAAATATGTCTCCATGAGGAGCCTCAACAGAAATCTACCGCACGCATTACGGCAACCGTCCGCACAAAACAAAAGTTCCGGGCAGCTGTAAACCAACTGCCCGGAACTAACCAATGTGCGCCTGATAGGACTCGAACCTACACGTCGCGAGACACCAGATCCTAAGTCTGGCGCGTCTACCAATTCCGCCACAAGCGCAAAACCAGCCGCCTATGCGGCCTAAAAACCGCTGCAAAGGTAATACAAATTTTCGATTGGGCGAAATAAAAGGCGAAATACTTTCAGCTTTCTCAAATCAGCAGGAAGGCTGAAACCGCGCTGAAAAACATCATTCACCTACAACGGGAAGCAAGCCGGTCGCTTGCATTTAGGAAACTGCAAGCAATGTTTTATTACCTTTTTTTATTACCTTTGCCCACGGTTTCGCACGTTGCGAAACATCAAACGTTTATTTTACATTCATGTACAAGACAGTTTTCAACAAGCGCGAGAGCTTCAAGTTCAAGCACTTCAGCCGCAGGGGATACGCCCTTTTCGCGTGTCTTGGCCGCGAGGTGCTCGTCGGGACGCTAAGCGTGGCTACGTTGACTTACGCCAAGGCCGACGGCGTCAGTGTTCGCACTGACCTTGACGGACTGGGCATGGCCGACACCACGCGCACCGTCATGCTCGACGAAGTGGACGTCACCGCCTCGCGCGCGCCGCTGGCCGCCGGCCGGGCGCCGAGAATTGTAACTGTGCTGAGCCGCGAGGACATTGCCGCCGCGCCAGCACAAAGTATCAACGACCTGCTCAAATACGCCGTAGGCGTGGATGTCCGCCAGCGCGGAGCGATGGGGGCGCAGACCGACATCAGCATCCGTGGGGGCACGAGCGAGCACATAGCAATACTGCTCGACGGCATCAACATTTGCGACCCGCAGACCGGACACAACGCCTTCGACCTGCCCGTAAGCCCTGACGACATCGAGCGCATCGAGGTAATAGAAGGCCCTGCCGGGCGCATCTTCGGCACGTCGTCGCTGCTTGGGGCGGTGAACATCGTGACGAAGGCCGCCACTGAAAGCGGCGGCAAAGTCCGTGCAGAGGGCGGTTCGTTCGGTTATGCCGACGCCGGGGCACGCCTCGCGCTTGCAAAGGGCAGGTGGAACAACGCCGTAAGCGGCGGTTACGCGCGCAGCGACGGCTACCTGCGCAGCAAGGCCGGACACTTGAACGCCGACTACAGCGGCGGACGCGCCTTCTACCAAGGCCGCTACCACGACGAAAGGCTTGCCGTAAGCTGGCACGCAGGCATGAGTTCGAGAAGCTGGGGCAGCAACACGTTCTACAGCACGCTGTCAGACGAGCAGTACGAGCACTCTCTTAAATTTTATACAGCCGTAAAGGCCGAGGCGGAAGCAGGGCGGTTCCACTTCCTTCCGTCTGTCTACTGGAACCGTTACCACGACCGTTACGAGTTTTACCGCGGTGCGCCAAGCCGCTCGCCGTTCAATTACCACCGCACCGATGTTATCGGACTTAACCTCGGCGGATGGTTAGACTGGGCGTGGGGGCGCACGGCCTTCGGCGCGGAAATGCGCAACGAGGACATCATTTCTACCACTCTCGGCGAGCCACTTAACTCCGCCGTGCACATACATGGCACCGACCGCGACTATACTCTCGGCCTTAACCGCACCAACATCAGCCTCTACCTTGAGCACAACGTCACCCTCGGACGCTTCACGGCGTCGGCAGGCTTCACGGCGGTGAGGAACACTTGGAGCGAAATGCCCTTCAAGCTGTACCCCGGAATAGACGCAAGCTATGCCCTGACAACGGCCTTGAAGGCATACGCCTCATTCAACATGTCGCTGCGCATGCCGTCGTTCACCGAACTGTACTACTCCGTTGACGGGCACAAGGCCGACAAGCACCTCAAGCCGGAGGAAATGACGGCCGTAGAACTCGGACTGCGCTACGCGGCGAAGGGCGTCAACGCAACGCTATCGGTGTACCGCCATTGGGGCAGGAACATGATAGACTGGCTCATGAAGGACGCAGAAGAAACCCCACCCAGCCTCCCCACAGGGGAGGAGACAGGCAACAGCAATGGCAACCTTGCCCCTCCCCTAAGGGGAAGCAGGGAGGGGCTACAGCCTGGCGTGTGGACTTCGGTCAACCATGCGCGCATCAACTCCACCGGCGTAGAGGCCGACGTGCGGCTCGACCTGCGCCGCCTCATGCCGTCGCAGCGCGTGCTGCGCTCGCTCGGCGTGGCCTACGCCTACATAGACCAGAGCCAGCGGCGTGAAGAGGGGGTGCAGTCTATGTACGCCTTGGAGTACCTTCGCCACAAGGTCGTGGCCTCGCTGGGAATTGACCTGCCGCCGAGCCTCGCCTTGGACGTGAAGTACCGCTTCCAGCAGAGGCGCGGCTCGTACACCGACACCAACGGTATTAACCGCACGTACAAGCCCTACCAGCTCGTAGACGCGCGCTTAGCGTGGAGCAAGCCGCGGTATTCGCTGTACGTGGAGGCCAACAACCTCTTCGACACCGACTACGTAGACTACGGCAACGTGCCGCAGCCCGGCCTTTGGGTGATGGCCGGAGCGCGGTTCAGTTTCAGTCTGTAACCAAACAGCCTGCCGCAGTTACGGTTTTCAACTGCGGCTGAACGCAATGCAAAACGTGGCCTTTTACACGGTAAAAGGCCACCTTTCATTACATAAAATGCCGCCTATTGCGCTGCAATAGGCGGCATTTTAAGATTGTAAGTAACGTGAGTTCGCTATAAGAAAAAAATCCTTTGTTGGGACATAATTCATTATGTCCGCATGCCGCGAAGAGGCATATTAACAAGTATAATTGCCAAAAACGTTCTTTCAGAACGTGCGGACATAATGAATTATGTCCCTACAAAGGGAGTTTTCAGATATTCATAAGAAATACCCTTATACCGAACTGACGTTAAGTAAAGCCTGTTGCCAATTACAGCACAGCTCTTCCTCCATCAGAACATATAAGCAAGACTAAGCATCCAGTTACTGTTCTTAACTGAAAATACAGACACATCCTCATTGGCTATATCCGTAAAGCCGAACTCGTAGGCAAAGCCAAGATTGTAATGCTTGGCAAACGTAACACCAGCCCCTACTTGCAGACCACAATCGAAACGTTTTAGCAGGCCGTCGTCACCAAACGCATCAACTTCCTCCTCGTACAATTCGCTGCCGTCACTGTATTTGGCCTTTACCTTACCTCCTATACCGTAAGCAAAATACGGACCGAAGTTAACCTGCAACTGCGTAGCGTCGTTAAAATCGTAACGGTAAGAAGCCAATACAGGTATCTGCAAATACATCGGGTTGGCTGTCTCTTTGTAAGATTCGTTAAGTATACTTAACGTATATTTCGCTCCTTTGCTATGCAGGTAAAGACCTGTCTGTATATACAGACTCCGCATCAACGGTATGTCTGCTATCGCGCCTACATGGAACGCCGTGCGACTGTCTACTTCATTGTCGCCATCATTCGTGAATGTTGCGAAATTGAAGCCTGCACGCAATCCGAACCTTACGCCGTGGTCAGCCTTCTCCGTAGAAAAAAACGAAGACGATGTGCCACTTGTCTCTTGAGCCGACACAGTGAGCGCACCAAGCGCGCATACCACTGCCAATAACAGTTTTTTCATTGTTCTGGTGTGTTTTTAGGTTAATAAATAAATTGACTTTAATACAGTTACAAACCTTAGCCTGCCAACCCATCACGGCACAGGCAACGTCCGTCTTTCAGCCAAGCGCAACGCCAACCCTGCCCCTCTTCGTGAAAAAACCGTTCATAATTGGCCGTTATTTAGGGATTTCTCTGTCGCAGAGTGGATGCAATGAAAAAGAGCGGACGTCTTTTTCACATTCCTTATCATCCCAAGGGAACAGCCAAGCACCCCGAACAAGATAAATAAAAGGAGAAAAACGCCCGCATCCAGGCGCATCTATTCCCTTCCATTCTCTTGTTCATCCCAAGTAATTTGGCCGTTATTTTGAGATGAGAACGAAGTTCATAAACACGTTAGTCATGCTCTATTCCATGTACCACCTTTGCGGCGGTACGGTACAAAGATAAGCATTTTATTCCAACAGGCAAAATAATGGCATATATTTGTGACACTGCAAATGCCCCGTATGGCCGTACATGGTACGGCAACGTGCCACAGCCCGGCCTTTGGGTGATGGCCGGAGCACGCTTCAGTTTCAGTCTGTAACCAAACAGCCTGCCGCAGTTACGGTTTTCAACTGCGGCTGAACGCAATGCAAAAGGTGGCCTTTTACACGGTAAAAGGCCACCTTTCATTACGTAAAATGCCGTCTTTTACATTATGAAAAACGGCCTTTCATATTGCAAGGATGTAAGTCATGTTGTTTGGTATGCAATAAAAAAGGATACCGCTTGCAAGCGGCATCCTTTTGTCTTATCTCTTCAGCTTGAACGAGTTTTCGATGCTTTGCACCTCGCTGCTGAACATCTTGTCTATTTTCATCCGCGTCTCCACCTGCGAGCAGCTGTGGATTACGGTGGAATGGTCGCGTCCGCCGACGAGCTTCCCTATGCGCGAGGCCGGCATCTTGGTGTATTTCTGCGCGAGATACATCGACACCTGGCGCGCCACAACGTAGTCGCGCTTGCGGCTGCGGCTCATTACGGCCGTGGTGGTTACGTTGAAATGGTTGCACACGGTGTCGAGGATGTCGTCCATCGTGAGCGGTTCGTTGTCTATTTTCACGGCGCGCTTGATTACCCTTTCGGCCAGGCGCATGTCGATTTTGCAATTGTACACCACGGAGAAAGCCAGAAGCGAGTTGATTACTCCCTCCAAGTCGCGCACGCTTCCGTTGGCCGTCTGTGCGATGAACTGCACCACTTCCTCGGGGATGTGCAGTCCGTCACGCTTTATTTTGCTGTTGAGTATGTCAACGCAAAGCTGTACGTTGGGCTTCTCAAGCTCAGCTATGAGTCCGCAGCTGAAGCGTGTCAGCAGGCGGTCGCTCATGCCTTGCAGGTCGACGGGCGGCCGGTCGCACGCCAAGATGATGCGCTTGCCGTTGCGGAAGAGGTGGTTGAAGATGTGGAAAAACGTCTCCTGCGTCTTCGTTGCCGACACCCACTCCTGTATATCGTCGACTATGAGCATGTCGATGGTTTGGTAAAAGTTGATGAAGTCGTTGGTGCAGTTCTTCAGCACGGCGTCAGTGTATTGCACCTGGAACAGCCTTGCGCTGATGTACAGCACGCGCTTCTGCGGATACAGCTCCTTGGTACGCACGCCGATGGCGTTGATTAAGTGCGTCTTTCCGCAGCCGGAAGGGCCGTAGATGAACATCGGGTTGAACTGTGTCGAGTTGGGATGCTCGGCTATTGACAGCCCGACGGAGCGCGGCAGCTTGTTGCTGTCGCCCTCGATGTAGTTGGCGAAGGTGTGGCGCGGGTCCAGCTGCGAGTCGATGTCCTGCGGCTTGGCGGCGTCGAGCACCGTGGGCGTCTGGTTGATGCGCGTCGTGCGGCGTGTAGTCTGGTCTATGTCGGCGATGGGTTCAGGCTCTACCTCCTGCGTTATTTTGTGGGTCTTGTCCACCATTATGCGGTAGTTGAGCCTCACGCCGGTACCGAAATATTTGGTCAGCACTTTGGTAAGCAGTCCCACATAGTTCTCTTCAAGATATTCCACGAAGAAGTTGCTGGGCACTCGAAGTATGAGTGTCCTGCCTGCCTCGTGGAATGATTCGAAGGCGATTGGCCTGAACCATGCGTTGTATTGCTGCTCCGAGACGTTCTCCTTTATGAGCAGAAGGCATTTGTCCCAAAGTGCGTTCGGGGTATTGTACATGTCTGAAAGAAATTGCTATATGTCTTTCTATGCTTTTATGTCTAAGCGTTTGCAAATTTCGTAAAAATTATCGAGACAGGCAAATAAATGTTTTTGTCGGACATTCGCAATCAGTCCGTAAATGTCGGCTATACGATACTTTACGCATATCGTTGTAATCATTATGTAATATCCGCGTTTGCAAAAATGCAAGTATTTGTAAAATAAGCATTTATACACGGTCATCGGCAAATCCGGTGGCGAACGCCAGCCTGGTACTGCAACCTCTTGGAACAGTCTGCCAAGGCGCGTTTCAGAAGGATTTGCATTCTTTTCGGCAGCGCAGGCGTTATTTAGATGATTTTTAAATTAAGCCTAAAAGCCGACGTTTTGCGCCAACCGTCACGGCATGCGGCGGCCTGATAACACGGGCGCGAGAAGCCGGCCGTTTTGCAAAAGAGGTTCATCCGCAAACCTGTTGGATGACACCAAAGCACATAAGGGCGTCGAAGACGTCCAACTATGCTTAACCGTATGTGTAGCGAAGCGGAACTTGCGGTATGTATGTACCAATGATATCGCCTCCTTCGGGGACGGATAGATGTGTTTCGGCTTACCGCAAGTTCCGTTTTCCTGCGGTCACTACACATGCGGTTAAGCATAGTTAGCCCCCTTCGGGGACGAGAATTGGCGTACATATCCATCCAACAGATTTGCAAAAGGCCGTGAATTGCACGCTAAAAGGCCGTTTTTTGCAATGCGGTTTGCCGCATATTGGAAAACGTGCGGCGGCGCATGCCTGAATTGTTTACAAAAGCTAAAAATGCGGCAGGCTGTAATTTTGGTATCATTTTCGGTGAAAAATATACTTGAAAAGCAAGGATTTGGTTGTAATTTTGCAACGTGTAAAAGCGTGATGCCGCATCACACGGCGCATGTAAGACATGCGCCGCAGGCCGTGCCACGCTGCGGTGGGTTGCCCGTCGATGGGCGTTCCTGCATCCGGCGCGGCGCGCATATCAGTGGCTATGCCGGACTTACGGGGCTTTGGAACAAGGTCCGCATCCGCATAGATATAGACAATCAATAACTTCTTCAATGGGTGGCGGTTCGCGGTGAGCGCGGGCCGCCACGTTTAAGGACGGTGTCCCTGCTCCCGTATGGACACGCAATGCTTCGGCGATAACATTTTTTTAATGCTTAAAATACATTATTCTTGATGAAAAAACTTATTTTTGCAACAGCTATATTGTCGGCCGTTACGGGCGTTGCGCACGCCCAGCGCGACACCGTGAGCCACACGCTCGACAACGTTGTGGTGACGGGCACGCGCAATGTGACCGACGTGCGCCATCTGCCGCAGACCATTTCGGTGGTTGACAGGCGGACGCTTACCGAGAACAGGCGCACCAACGTGTTGCCCACTCTTTCGGAACAAGTGCCCGGACTGTTCGTCACCTCGCGTTCGATGATGGGCTACGCCGTGAGCGACGGCGCGGCCGGAGGCATCAGCCTGCGCGGACTTGGCAGCGGAGCGGGCCGCATGATGGTGCTCGTTGACGGCCATCCGCAGTATCAGGGCATCTTCGGCCACTCCATAAGCGACTCTTACCAGACGATGATGGCAGAGCGCGTGGAGGTGTTGCGAGGCCCGGCCTCTATGCTTTACGGCTCCAACGCCATGGGCGGAGTTGTCAACATCGTGACGCGTAAGATGCGCGAGGACGGGGCGAAGACCGACATCAGCCTCGGCGCAGGTTCTTACGGCACGTTTCAGGGCGAGTTTACCAACCGCGTGAGGAAGGGCCGCCTGTACAGCGTTGTTGCCGGACAGTACGGCCGGAGCGACAACAACCGTCCGCAGATGGGCTTCGAACAGTACGGCGGCTACCTCAAGTTGGGCTACGACTTATCGCAGCACTGGACGGCATACGCCGACCTTGACGTGACACATTTCAACTCGTCATACCCTGGCAGCACGCACGAGCCGCTGCAAGGGGCGCGCCAGTGGATAACGCGCGGCGTGGCTTCGGCCGTGGTTGAGAACCACTACGGCCGCACTTCGGGAGCGGTGAGCGTGTATCACAACTTCGGCCATCACCGCATAAACGACGGATACGGGTATGGAGAACAGCCGCAGGATGCCTATTTCATGTCTGACGACGCGCTGACCGGTTTCTCCGTATACCAGAGCGCGACGTTCTTCGAGGGCAACCGTGTCACCGTAGGGCTTGACTATCAGCACATTTACGGTAAGGCTTGGAATGAAGACATACTGACAGGGAGCGAGACCGGCACCATAGGCGACCGTCACGAGAACGAGATTGCAGGCTATGTGGACTTCCGGCAAGACCTGTTCCGCTGGCTTACGGTGGACGCCGGGGTGCGCGTTGACCACCATTCGCAGAGCGGAACGGAGTGGGTGCCGCAGGGAGGACTGGTGTTCCGCCTTGTGCGCGACGGCGAACTGAAGGCTATGGTGAGCAAAGGCTTCCGCAACCCGACCATCCGCGAGATGTACTTCTGGGGTCCGGCCAATGACGCTTTGCGCCCGGAGCGCATGGTGAACTACGAGCTTTCGTGGAAACAAAGGCTCATGGACGGCGACTTCTCGTATGGAGTGAACCTTTTTTACATCGACGGCGACAACGTAATACAGACCGTAATGACTGACAACCGCCCGATGAACGTAAATACGGGAGCCATCGAGAACAGCGGCGTCGAGGTGGAGTTTGCATGGAAAGCCAACCGTTACCTCCGCCTGAACGGCAACTACAGCTACCTGCACATGGTCAACAAGGTGCTCGCCGCGCCTGAACACAAGGCGTATGTAGGCGCAGATTACCGCCGCGGACGGTGGACTTTGGTAGGCGGATTGCAATACGTCGACGGCCTGTACACCCAAGTGGGAGAGGACGAGAGGCCGGAGAACTTCCTCCTTTTGAACGTCACCGCCGCATATAAAGCACTGCCGTGGCTCTCCATTTGGGCGAAAGGCGAGAACCTGTTGGCGCAGAAATACGAAATCAACTACGGCTACCCTATGCCTAAGGCGACATTCATGGGTGGCGTGAATATAAATATTTAACCGGGTTATGGGGTGTGCGGTTTTAAGGTTATACGGTATTTATGGTGGGGTATGCCTGCTTTGTACTTGTAGAACCGTAAAACCGTATAACCCGAAGACCTTAAAACCGTAAAAGATACAATGGGAATAGGAATGCAGGAAATACTTGTCATCGCCCTGCTTGTGCTGCTGTTTTTCGGCGGAAAGAAAATACCCGAGCTGATGAAAGGCTTGGGCAAGGGCGTAAGAAGCTTCAAGGACGGGATGAACGGAAAGCTTGACGACGAAAAGGAAGAGCCGACGAAAAAGGATGAATGACACAGGCCAGCTGACGTTTTGGGAACATCTTGACGTGCTCCGCGGCAGTATCATCCGCATGTTGGCGGCCGCCGTGGCCGCAGGTGTTGTGGCATTCGTGCTTAAGGACTGGCTGTTCGGCGTGGTGCTTGCGCCTGCCGACGGGTCTTTCGTCACCTACCGGCTGCTCGGTATAGAGCCGTTTACGCTCCATCTGATTAACACCGGGCTTACCGAACAGTTCATAATCCACATGAAGGTGGCGTTTACGGCCGGAGTGCTCATCGCCTCACCTTATATATTATATGTGCTGTTCCGCTTCATTTCGCCAGCTCTCTACGACAACGAGCGGCGATATTCGGTGCGGTTGACCGTCGCCGCCTACGTGATGTTCGTCGTCGGACTGCTTGTCAACTACTTTGTCATCTTTCCGCTGACCGTCCGTTTCCTCGGCACTTACCAGGTAAGCGGCGCGGTTGACAACATGCTGACCATCAGTTCGTATGTAGACACGCTGGCGATGATGAGCATCGTGTTCGGCATCGTGTTTGAAATACCAGTCATATGTTGGCTTTTGGCGCGCTTCGGACTGCTCAAGGCCGAGTGGATGAGCCGTTACCGGCGGCACGCCATAGTGGCTATTGTGGCGGTGGCGGCGGTCATCACGCCAACGTCGGACGTGTTCACGCTGCTCATTGTGTCGCTTCCCATCTGGCTGTTGTATGAAGTCAGTGTGGTGATAGTGAAGCATACCTGGCAAAAGGTAAAAAAGTAAAAAGGTAAAACGGTAAAAAAGGATGCTTGAAAGCAAGACATTTGTCCTTTAACTTCTAAGCGAACGTAGTGAGCGATAATTCCTTTAACTCCTTTAACTCCTGAAGAATATTTGAAAAAACATTATGAATTTATGCTAAGAAGAATAAGAACAATTCTTGCGCTTGTGGTGTTCGTGCTTATAACGTTGCTGTTCTTGGACGTTACGGGCACGCTGCACAAGTACTTCGGATGGCTCGCCAGCATTCAGTTCTGGCCTGCCTTGCTCGCCCTGCACGTAGGTGTTGTCGCCCTGTTGGTGGTGCTCACCCTTGTGTTCGGGCGCATATACTGCTCTGTTATCTGTCCTCTCGGCGTTATGCAGGACGTTATTTCGCGCCTGCATGGGATGAGACGGAAGAACAGGTTTACTTACTCAAAGGAAAAGAGGTGGCTGCGCTATGGGGTGTTAGTGGTGTTCGTCGCGTCGGCTTTGGCCGGAGTTAACGCCGTTGTGTCGCTTCTTGCGCCGTACAGCTCGTACGGACGCATTGCAAGCAGCCTTATGAAGCCGGTCTACGAGGCTGGAAACAACGTGCTGGCGACAATCGCAGAGCATCTTAACAGCTACGCTTTTTACAGCGTTGACATATGGATGAAGAGCCTGCCTACGCTTATTGTCGCTTCGGTGACGCTCGTCGTCATCGCCGTTCTTGCATGGCGGGACGGCAGGACGTACTGCAACACCATCTGTCCAGTAGGAACAATCCTTAGCTTCCTTGCCCGTTTCTCGTGGCTAAAGGTGCGCATTGACGGCTCGAAGTGCGTAAACTGCGGCCTGTGTACGAAGAACTGCAAGGCGTCGGCCGTCGATTTCAAGAACCATAAGATAGATTACAGCCGTTGTGTGGTGTGTGGCGATTGCATAGACAAGTGCAACAAGGGCGCGATAAGACTCTCCCATAGCCTCCCACGTCAGGACGAACAAAGGCAAGCAAGCCAAAGTTCCCCCAGTGGTGGAGTTGAAGGGGCTGGCCGCCGCTCGTTCCTTCTCAGTCTGGCCGTTGCCTCTACGGCGGCTGCCTTGGCGCAAGAGAAGAAGAAGGTGGACGGCGGACTGGCGGCCATCGAGGACAAAATTGCGCCCAAGAGGCTCACTCCGCTCACGCCTCCCGGCTCTTTGTCGGCGCAGCACTTCGCCCAGCACTGCACGGCCTGCCAGCTCTGTGTTTCAACTTGTCCCAACGGCGTGCTGCGTCCGTCGACCAGTTTGTCCACGTTCATGCAGCCCACGGTGTCTTACGAGCGCGGTTATTGCCGCCCGGAGTGCACCAAGTGCGGCGAGGTTTGCCCTACGGGGGCAATTAAGCCAATCACACGGGCGCAGAAGTCGGCCACGCAAATAGGCCATGCGGTGTGGCTCAAGAAGAACTGTGTGCCGCTGACGGACGGCGTGGAGTGCGGTAACTGTGCGCGCCATTGTCCCACCGGGGCAATCACAATGGTGCCGCTCGACCCCAATGACGAGCATTCGCTGAAAATACCGGCCGTCAACGAGGCGCGTTGCATAGGTTGCGGAGCGTGCGAAAACTTGTGTCCGGCGCGTCCGTTCAGTGCAATTTATGTCGAAGGACACGAGGTGCACAGGGAGGTTTGAGTGAAGAGTGGAGAACGAAGAGTGAAGAATTAAATTGCAGGAAAATACTGAATTTCTCTTCATGAAATAATACTTCTGAATAGACTATCGGCATGACGCTTTGCAAAAGACGGCCTTTCGCGCTGTAAAAGACCGTCTTTGAGGCTCTAAAACATGGCCTTTTGCAAGGCGAAAGACGGTCTTTTGGAACGTAAAACGCAAGGCGTTGATACACAATGAGTTATGAAACAACATTGAAAGGTGAGAAGGTGAGATGGTGAGAAGGTGAGACGAGGAGGCTGGGACTTAGGCTGCAAGGCATTTGTCTTTAACTTCTTAGCGACCGAAGGGGGCGATAACTTCTCTAACTTCTTTAACTTCTAATAAAATAATTATGGCAAAAGACATATCAAGACGCAGTTTCCTGAAGGCTCTCGGAGGCGGAGCGGTGGCCTCGTCGGCACTGCTCGCGGCGTGCAAGGACGGCCCGCAGACCGCCGCCAAGCAGCAAGAGCCGGAGAAAGGGAAGATGACATACCGCGTGAACCCTAACACGAAAGACCGCGTTTCGCTCTTGGGCTACGGCATGATGCGCCTGCCCGACAAGAACGTGGGCAAGGACCCGTCTACCGGGACGGGCGAAATGGTGATAGACCAAGAGATGGTTAACCGCCAGGTTGACTACGCCATAGAGCACGGAGTCAACTATTTTGACACGTCACCGGCCTACTGCCAAGGCAAGTCGGAGCGTGCTACGGGCATTGCCTTGAGCCGTCACAAGCGGTCGGAGTACTTTATCGCAACGAAGATGTCAAACTTCTCGCCCGACACGTGGAAGCGCGAAGCCTCAATAGAGATGTTCGAAAACTCGCTCAAAGAGCTTCAGGTGGACTATATCGACTACCTCCTGCTGCACTCAATCGGGCAAGGACAGGACGCGCTCGGCATGTTCAACAGCCGCTATATGGACAACGGCATACTCGACTGGCTCGTGGAACAGAAGAAGAAAGGGCGCATACGCAACATCGGTTTCTCGTATCACGGCGACGTGAAAATATACGACATGCTGCTCAAATGGCACGACGAGGGCCGCTACCACTGGGACTTTGTGCAAATAGAGCTTAACTATCTCGACTGGAACTACGCCAACGAAATAAACGACCGCAACACCGATGCCGTCTATCTGTACGGCGAACTCGTGAAGCGCGGCATCCCGGCGGTAATCATGGAGCCGCTGCTTGGCGGCCGCCTGGCCAACGTTCCTGACAACATCGTTGCCAAGATGAAGCAGCGTGAGCCGGAGCAGAGCGTGGCGTCGTGGGCATTCCGCTTCGCCGGAACGCCCGACGGGGTGCTTACCGTGCTGTCGGGCATGACGTACATGGAGCATCTTCGCGAGAACCTTTGCACCTACTCGCCCCTCAAGCCGTTGACGGACGAGGAGCAGAAGTTCCTCATGGAAATAGCCGGAGACATCTACAATCTGAAGACAATACCCTGCAACGACTGCAAATACTGTATGCCCTGCCCCTACGGCATCGACATTCCGGGTATTCTTACGCACTATAACCGTTGCATAAAGGAGGGCAATATGCCCAACAAAGGCAATCAAGACCCTGATTACCGGCGTGCTCGCCGCGCCTTTCTCATAGGCTACGACCGCAGCGTTCCGCGTCTTCGTCAGGCCAGCCACTGTATAGGTTGCGGCCAGTGTGTAGACCATTGTCCGCAGGGAATACGTATTCCGAGGGAAATGCAGCGCATAGACAAGTTCGTTGAAGAGCTGAAGCAGGGATAGGCAAGCCCCCTCCCGGCCAAGAGGAAGCCCCCTCCCAACCTCCCCGAGGGGAGGAGTGAGGATGCCATTAATGGGTGATAGATGTTTATTAAGAAAGGAATTATGGAAGAAAAAACAGACAAGCAAGGCATACTAAGCCCCTCCCTTGGGGAGGGGGTTGGGACGGGTGTTCGCTTTAGCGACACCTGCCGCGGTATTGTCCGTTCTGTTTCGGGCGAAATACGCAGGTTTGAGAGGCGCGGCGTGGCCGACCTTTTCAGCCTTGTAACCGACGAGCCGGACTTCCTTCGGGGTGCATCCGTTGCCGACAAGGTTATCGGGCGCGGTGCGGCCCTGCTCCTTGTAAAGGGCGGTGTGCGTGATGTTTACGCCCAGGTAATCAGCTCCGGTGCGCTCGGCGTACTCCGTCGGGCAGGCATCGAGGTGTCTTTCGGCGAGGAAGTGGCGAACATCATCAACCGCGCCGGCACCGACATCTGCCCCGTAGAGAAGCTTACGGCCGGAACGGAGTCGCCCGACGAGGCGTATCTGATGATAAAAGAGTTTTTGAAAGGTAAAAAAGTAAAAGGGTAAAAAGGTAAAACCGTGGAGGATACTGCACAGAGGCATATCTACTTACTTCTTCTCTCCTTTACTCCTTACTCCTATATAAGAACTACAATTTAAATCAATAACAACAATGAAAACAACATTTGCATCGGCGGTTTGCTCGTTGAGCTACCGCGACAGCCGTGCCTACATGATGGCCGCGCTGTTCGTTGTGGGCAACATCGTGCTGCCCCAGTTGTGCCACTTGGTGCCGCAGGGCGGCCTTGTGTGGCTCCCCATCTATTTCTTCACGCTCGTAGCGGCCTATAAGTTCGGCCTTACGGCAGGTCTCTTGACGGCCATTGCTTCGCCGGTAGTCAACAGTCTGCTCTTCGGAATGCCGGCCGCAGCGTCGCTGCCCATCATCCTCATCAAGTCGGTATTGCTCGCCGTGGCCGCCGCTTTCATAGCTTCGCGCGTGCGCGGCGTGGCCCTTTGGGCCGTCGCTTTGGCCGTAGTGGCCTACCAAGGGATAGGTATGCTGGCCGAGTGGGGCATGACCGGCTCGCTCACGGCTGCCCTTCAGGACGTTCGTTTGGGTTGGCCGGGCATCCTCGTGCAAATTTTCGGCGGTTATGCTGTTATGAAGTACGTGCGCGTGAAGATGTAAGCAAGGCGGCGCGTAGCCGTTGTTTTAATTCTATAAAGCGGTCTTTGGTTATGCCAAAGGCCGCCTTTCTTTTTACCGTTGGCCGTTATACTTTGGGTGGTTTGTAATTCGTTGATAATCAAGGTGTTGTGTTCCGTCGTCTCAAAAGGCCGTCTTTTAGCTTGCGAAAGACGGCCTTTTGCATTGCGATTTATGGCCTTTTGCAGGGCGAAACATGGCCTTTATGAAAACGGTTGGTTTCATGCGCCGTGGCCGACGGTTGCAATTTAGCCTGCGCATGCTTCCATTATGTTGTGCAAAATGCGTACTTTTGCATTATGAAACGACTATTGCTGTTTGCCTTTGCGTTGCTGCTCGTCATGGTTTCGTGCGACAGGTATGCCAAGTACGAGCCCATGTTTTACCCCATCGACAGCGTTTCCCGTGCACATCCAGACAGCGCCCTGCGCCTGCTTGAGGCGTTGAGGCCGCGCATCAAGTCAGCTCCCGAGCGCGTGAGGGTGTATTACGATATGATGAAAACCAGGTATATGCTCGGCTCCGGGGCACGTTTCACGTCGGACAGCGTAATCCGTGCCGTGGCCGGTTATTACGACCGGCACGGCGACGACAACCACCGGATGTTTTCCAAGCTGCTGCTTGGGTGCGTGAACAGCAGCATGGGCGACAACACAGAGGCCATGCTCAACCTCGAGGCGGCGGCAGCCAGTGCCGACACAACGTCGGACGACTGCATGTACGCTGTGCTCGGCCAGGTGTACGCACACCTTTCGCAGGTATATCTCGACGAATACATGCCGCGGAACGTCATCCGCGCCTCGCAACTTTGTTACCGTTACTCCATGAAAGCGGGCGATACGCTCACGGCGTTGAGCGGTCTCGACCATATATCAAACGCCTACATCTTCATGGGGCTGCCAGACTCTGCCGTTGCCATAACCCTCCGTTCGTCGCGCCTTTTCCGCGAGAGCGGCTATGTGGAGGCGTCGGCCATATCGCAGGCGAAGCTCATCGAAATCTACCTTAACCGTGGCGACATGGACAATGCGGCGCGCTGCATGGCCGTGTTCGACCGCGACTCGCGCGTAATCAATGCCGACGGCGACGCCGAACCAGCCTACCAGGGCATTTATTACGTCAAGGCCATTTACAATGTTTGCGCCAACCGGCTCGACTCCGCCGCCTATTGGCTTGGCAAGATACGGCAAATAGACAATCCGTCGCTCAACATACGCGAGGCCGAGGCTTACGCCGCGTGGCAGATGTACGAGAAAATGGGCGCCAAGGATTCCGCCCTGAAATACGCAAACATCAGCAGTGAGCGGTCTGACAGCCTTACAAAGGAGCTTATGAAGAACACATGCTCGGTGGTGCAGGCGCAGTATGAGCGCACAAGTCTTGGCAGGCAGGTGGCCGACAAGGCTCTCGAGGCCGAGCGCATGAAGACCACCGTACTTGCCTTGGCTCTCATTCTGCTTACCGTCTTGTCGGTTTTTACATATATAATAAGGAAAAGGCGCGCCGATATACGCAACCGCGAATTGCGGCATAGGCAAGACATCGATACGCTGACACGTACCCAGACCGAACTGCAACAGCTGCTTACGTTGACCGAGGAGGAGCGTGACACCCTCGTGAAGGAGAAACGTGAGGCCATTGAACGCCTGCAAAGCATGGAGACTTTGCGGCGTCACATCGACGAGGCGACCGTAGAAGAGCGTCTTGCAAACTCTGACATAGCCCGGCGTTTCAGGCAGGTGGCAGGCAATCCGCTCAGCCAACCATCCGCCGAGGAGTGGCAGGCGTTGCGTTCGATGATAAACTCCGAGGTGCCCGGTTTTTACTCTACGCTTAACAACGGGCATGTACTGCGCCCCGATGAATATGACCTTTGCATACTTCTCCGCCTGCATTTCAAGCCGTTGGAAATCAGCAACCTTACCGGCATTTCACAAAAGAGCGTGTCTGCAATACGCCGAAGGCTGTTGCAAAAGGTGCTCGGACACGACGGAAAGCCAGGCGAGTTTGACGACTTCATCATGGGAATAATGAAATGATAGGCAAGTTTACAGCCAAAGACACACCTCTTGTAGGGACATAATTAGCTTAACGCTGACCTTCGGTTCATTATGTCCGAACGCCACGTAGGGGCGTATTTACCAAGCGTAGCCTATGAAATACGTTCTTTCAGAACGTGCGGGCATAATGAATTATGTCCCTACAAGGGATGGCTGGAATGCCCGTAAACAGGGCATTGTAGAATATTGTAGAAAATGGCGGACGCTTTTATGCACGGCGTTTTACCGCGTTTTGATACCTTTGTCGGCGTAAATCAAAATCCATACGACGATGAAGAAAATACTCTTTTTATTCCTCTTGTCAGCCGTCTGCTTGTCGGTGGCGGCGCAGACTGCGGCCGACGACTCGCTAAGACTTGACAGTTTGGTGCGCACGTTGCCCGAAGTGATGGTCAGCGGAGAGCGTCCCGTGGTGAAAGTAAGGGGCGCGGCGTTAGTGTACGACGTCAACCGTCTGCCCGGAAACGCGACAACTGATAACGCATACGACGCACTCAAGGCCCTGCCAGGTGTGGTAGAGACCGGCGGAAGCCTGACTATTGGCGGCCGGGAGGTGACCGTCATTATGGATGGACAGGTGACAAACATCAGCCAGGAGCAGCTGATGCAGTTGCTGAAGAGCGTGCCCAAGGAGCGGATGGGCGACGTGGAGGTGATGTATAACGCGCCGGCGAAATACCAAGTAAAGGGCGCTTGTATCAACATCAACTTCAAACACGAGACCTCCGAGCGGCAGATGCTCACGGGAGAGGTGCTCGGCTTTTACGACCAAAGCCGCCACGCGGCCTTCCAGGAGCGTGCAAGCGTAGTGTATTCGGGCAAGAAGTTCAGCGCAGACCTTATGTATTCGCACGACCACGGAGACAATTTCAACGAGCGTGAAGTCGCCACCCATCATGCCCTTGACGACGGAACGCAGCACGACATACAGTCGTTCGAGCGCACGCTCGCCACCGGGCACAGCCACAAGCTGCGCTTTTCGGCCGGTTACGACTTCTCCGACAAGCACCGTTTAAGCCTAAGTTACTACGGCAGTTATGCAAACACGGACAGCCGCCAGCGCATAAGCGGCACGATAACAGGCAAGAACGACCTTGACTCGAAGCCGTGGCTGCACGACGTTTCGCTGGATTACAAACTGCCGTTCGGCCTTAACGTCGGCGCGGAATACACCTATTACAACAGTCCGCAGACGCAAAGGCTAAGCAGTGTGCTGACCGACCGCGAATTAAACTATGTGGTTGAGAACTGCCAACGGCTTGACATCTGGCGCGTGTACGCCAAGCAGGAGCACACGTTTAATGGCGGCTGGGGGTTCAACTACGGCGCATCCTACGTCCGTAGCACCGACAACAGCCGTCAGGCTTATGATGAATCGGCAAGCGGACAAGGCGGTTTGCCCGTCAGTCAAAGCATAAAAAAGCGCGAGAATACGGTCAACCTGTATGCCGGTTTCAGCAAGAACTTCGGCAACAAGGTAATCATCGACGCCTCGCTTGCAGCAGAGTATTACAACAGCACGGCTTGGAACGAATGGAACTTTCTGCCAACACTGAACCTTACTTACCTGCCTGCGGAAGGCCATGTGCTGCAACTTGGCGTTAGCAGCACCACTGCTTACCCCGAGTATTGGGCCGTGCAGGACTTCATAACGTACAGCAACGGCGGATATGACGAAATCGTTGGCAACCCGGCATTGAAGCCGTCGCACGAGTATCAGGCCAGTCTTACATACGTGTTGAAGAACAAGTACGTTGTTACGGGCTGGTTTTCGTACACTGACGACCACTTCATGCAGACCCTTTACCAGCGCGGCGACGAGCTTACGGAGACGTTTCGCTGGGTAAACTTCGACTTTCAGCAGCAGGCCGGGCTGATGGCTGCCGTGCCGTTGAAGCTCGGCGGATGGTACAGCGGCAACCTTACGGCAACGGGGGTATGGATGAAGCATAAGGACTCCGACTTCTACGACATACCTTTCGACCGCTCGAAGCTGCTCGGCGTATTCTCACTTAAAAACGATTTCCACATCTCAAAAAGTCCTGAAATCACGCTCTCGCTCAACGGTCAGGTGCAGACCAAGGCCATACAGGGCAACTACGACTTGCCGGCGGCTGGCCGTGTGGACGCGGCTGTGCAGATGAAGTTCCTCAAAGACAAGTGCGCCACGCTGAAAGTGTACTGCGCCGACATTTTTGAAACGTCGCACATTGACCCTTACATACGCTTCAAGGGGCAGGATTTCAGTATGAAGATGTCGAGCTTCCGCCATGTCGGGGTGACTTTTAGTTACGCTTTCGGCGGATATAAGGAGAAGAAACACCGTGAGGTTGACACCTCACGCTTCTATAAATGAGGGCGGTTTTCGCCCGTATTGTAATGTCTTGACAATCAGTACGTTACGTTCGCCCTTGCAAAAGGCCGTCTTTTAGCTTGCAAAAGATGGCCTTTTAGCGTCTGAAAGACGGTCTTTTGCAGGGCGAAACGTGGTCTTTTGTGTTTCATAAGTCTACGGTCGCGTTTCGCGTGGGTGTGTTTTTATCCTTGGGGTATTGCGATTATTGCAAATAGCTGAGACTTTGTTGCATGCTGTTGCATATCTCCTGCAATATCTATATCTTTGCATCAAAAAGGCATGAAACGACTTTACCCTTTATTGTTTTTATTGCCTGCGCTTGTGATGCAGGCTCTAAAAGTAGCGGCGCAGAACCCGATAGTGCAGACAATGTACACCGCCGACCCCGCGCCGATGGTGCATGGCGGCCGCCTGTACCTGTACACGAGCCATGACGAAGACAACTCTACGTGGTTCACGATGAACGACTGGAAGCTGTATTCCACCGAAGACATGGTGAATTGGACCGACCACGGGGCGGTGCTTTCCTACAAAACGTTCAGCTGGGCGAGGGGGGACGCGTGGGCGATGCAGTGCGTAGAGCGCGGCGGCAAGTTCTATGCTTACGTCCCCGTGACGCTGAAGACCGGCGGTGGAGCCATCGGCGTGGCCGTGGCCGACTCGCCTTACGGCCCGTTCTACGACCCTTTGGGCAAGCCGCTGGTGTCGAGCGGCAAGGGCGACATCGACCCTACGGTGATGATTGACGGCGACGGACAGGCTTACCTGTACTGGGGCAACCCATTCTGTTACTACGTAAAGCTGAACGAAGACATGCTCTCTTATTCGGGAGACATCGTCAGAGTGCCCATGACCGAGGACGCATTCGGCCGCCGCGAGGGCAATGTGGCCGAACGGCCTACGCTCTACGAGGAAGGGCCTTGGCTCTACAAGCATAATGACTGGTACTATCTGCTGTGGGCTGGAGGCCCCATTTCCGAGCATCTTGGCTACTCCATGAGCAAGAGCGTGACGGGACCCTGGCGTTACGCCGGCACGCTGATGCCCACCGAGGGGCGCAGCTTCACCAACCATCCCGGCATAGTAGACTACAAGGGCGGCACTTACCTGTTCTACCATAACGGCGCATTGCCCGGCGGTTCGGGCTTCACGCGCTCGGTATGCGTTGAGAAAGTGACGTTCAACGAGGACGGGACAATCCGCCCGATAACGATGACCAGGGGAATAAAGGACGGTCTGGCTACGCTGAACCCGTACCGCAAGACCGAGGCGGAGACGATGGCTTTCTCCGAGGGAATGAAGGCGCGGCAGAACAAGGAGGTAGGAGTGTTCGTCAATGCGATGAGCGACGGAGCTTACATCAAGGTCAAGGGCGTTGACTTCCGCAAGGAAGGCGCGTCGCGTATGACCGCCCGTGTGGGCACAACTCACAACGGAGGGGTAACTATGGAGGTGCGTCTGGACGGACGGCAAGGCCGTCTGCTGGCTACAATCAATGTCCCCATGACCGGCGGCGACGACCGCTGGGCGCTTGTGTCGGCCGATGTAGCCAGGGTAACGGGCGTTCACGACCTGTATTTTGTATGCCGTGGTGACAAGCCGGGACGCCTGATGTACTTCGACTACTGGATGTTCCATAAGTAAACAATATGCCGGATGCAGGCTCGCAGCCTGCCTGCCGTTTTGCAATATGCGGCCTTTCGCATTGCGAAAGGCCGCATATTGCGTTGTAAAAGGCCGTCTTTTAGCGCCTAAAAGACGGCCTTTTGGCACCCCGTTGAATATCAATGTGTTGCAAGGATGCCAGGTGACGGTCTGTTTCTCGCCATGATTTGCTTAATATTTGCATGTGGTATGCGGCGTGACTGAAAAGAAAATAAAAGTTTGTTTAACACGCTTTTATTTTGCTTTTCACTCGATTTGCACTATCTTTGGATAAGACAGGCTGCATCTCGGAAAAGAAAATAAAAGCTTGTTTAACATGCTTTTATTTTGCTTTTCACTCGATTTGCACTATCTTTGCACGCAAAATGATGCGGAAATGCCGCATTTTGCAACAAGCGTTGATGCGCTTGTACATTTATATTAAGGTAAACATATTTATTCAATGGCACAGGAAGATGTTTTTAAGAAAATAGTGTCCCACTGCAAGGAGTACGGTTTCGTGTTCCCCAGCAGCGACATTTACGACGGCCTCGCAGCCGTTTACGACTACGGACAGAACGGCGTAGAGCTGAAAAACAACATCAAGGAATACTGGTGGAAGAGCATGGTGCTGCTCCACGACAACATCGTGGGCATCGACTCGGCCATCTTCATGCACCCCACAATATGGAAGGCCAGCGGCCACGTTGACGCTTTCAACGACCCGCTCATCGACAACCGCGACTCGAAGAAGCGTTACCGCGCCGACAATCTTATAGAAGACCAGATTGCGAAGTACGAGGAGAAAATCGCGAAAGAGGTGGAGAAGGCGCGCAAGAAGTTTGGCGACGCGTTCGACGAGGCCAAGTTCCGCGAGACCAATCCCCGTGTACTCGACCACCAGCAGAAGCGCGACGCACTGCACGAGCGTTACACCAAGGCCATGCAAGGCCCTGACTTGGAAGAGCTGAAGCAGATAATCATAGACGAAGGCATCGTCGACCCCATAAGCGGAACTAAGAACTGGACCGACGTGCGCCAGTTCAACCTGATGTTCTCTACCGAGATGGGTTCTGCCGCCGACGCCACAAACAAAATCTATCTGCGCCCCGAGACGGCGCAGGGCATCTTCGTCAACTACCTGAACGTGCAGAAGACGGGACGCATGAAAATACCATTCGGCATCGCACAAATAGGAAAGGCGTTCCGTAACGAAATCGTTGCGCGCCAGTTTATCTTCCGTATGCGCGAATTCGAGCAGATGGAGATGCAGTTCTTCGTCAAGCCCGGCACTGAAATCGAGTGGTTCCAGAAGTGGAAGGAGCTGCGCATGAAGTGGCACCAGGCACTCGGCTTCGGCGCGGAAAACTACCGTTTCCACGACCACGAGAAGCTGGCCCACTACGCAAACGCCGCTACCGACATCGAGTTCCGCATGCCGTTCGGCTTCAAGGAGGTGGAAGGCATACACAGCCGCACCGACTTCGACTTGTCGCAGCACGAGAAGTTCTCGGGCAAGTCAATCAAATATTTCGACCCGCAGACCAACGAGAGCTACACTCCTTACGACATCGAGACCTCCATCGGCGTTGACCGCATGTTCCTCTCCGTCATGTGCCACTCTTACTGCGAGGAGCAGTTGGAGAACGGCGAGACGCGCGTTGTGCTCAAACTGCCGGCCGCCCTCGCTCCGGTAAAGCTCTGCGTGATGCCTTTGTTGAAGAAAGACGGACTGCCGGAGAAGGCCCGCGAAATAATCAACTCGCTGAAGTTCCACTTCAACTGCCAGTATGACGAAAAGGATTCAATCGGCAAGCGTTACCGCCGTCAGGACGCAATAGGCACTCCCTACTGCGTAACCGTAGACCACGACACGCTCGAAAACAACACCGTAACCCTGCGTTTCCGCGACACAATGGAGCAGGAGAGGGTCAACATAGCCGACCTTTGCGGCATCATCGAGGACAAGGTGAGCATCACGAGCCTGCTTAAAAAACTGCAATAAATGAAGAAATACAACATCATATTACTGCTGCTGGCGTTTATCGTGCCGCTGCTCGTAGCCTCGTGCAGCGAGGAAGACAACAGCGTTGAGGAGTTTCCCGACTGGAAAAACCGCAACGAGGCTTACTTCTCCGACGTATGGAATACGGCTAAAGAGAATGCCGACGGCTCTTGGAAACTGTTTCTTAGCTATGCACTGGAGGACACCGTGCCCACTACTGTTGACGACTACATCGCCGTGCAGGTGCTTGAGGAGGGCGCAGGGAGCGGTTGCCCCATGTTCACCGACTCTGTAAGGATTAGCTATCGTGGGCGTCTCATCCCGTCGACATCATACGTTGACGGCTACGTCTTTGACCAGACGTACAGCGGAGAGTACAATTCTGAGACGGCAAGGCCGCAAGACATGTACGTAGGAAGTTTTGTGGATGGATTCGCAACGGCGTTGCAGCATATGCACATTGGCGACCATTGGCGCGTGTATATCCCTTACATGCTTGGTTACGGTTCGTCGGGCACGACTACAATCCCGGCTTACAGCACGCTTGTATTCGACATTGCGCTCGTGGCTTACTGCCGTGCCGACGGTTCGCTCGGGCCTACGCGTTCGGCTGAAAGCGTGTGGATAACTGAATAAAGCATATATATAATAATGTGAACGGCACGGAACTGCTTTCAAGTTCCGTGCCTTTTTTGTAATATCCGGCTTGCTTTTGTTGCGTTTCCGTCTGTCATGCGCATTGCAGGCGGTAAACATATGTTTGCCGCCTTGTAGTTTTGATTTAGGTCAAAAATAAGCCGATTTCATGCAAAAAACAGTCGTTTTACTTTGCTGTGTGCGCAAACAGTCATATCTTTGCATCGTCAAAACAAAACAATAGGTGTTAGTTTGTTAGGTATTAAGTTATAAAGAAAGGTAAAGATTGCAAGAAAACAGGATAACAAAGATGCCGTGAGGCATTGCAAAAGTTTTCATAGGTTTAAGGTAAAAAGGTTAGTTTAGGTAACAAGATGTACAACCCTGTTTGCTGTACTTACACAGCAACAGGTTTCGGGGGCGAGAGAAAGCATATAAAGACACGGCCTCCGGTTTTACAGAAGAAAAAGTTTCATGGTTAATGTTGATAAGAAAGGTGGGAGCTTTGAGTAAAAGTTCTCGCCGTTTTTTATGCCTGCGGCCAACTGTCTGATAGTCAGACAGTTGGCCGCAGACTGTTTTTTGCCGTGCAAAAGGTGGCCTTTTAGCTTGTAAAAGGCCACCTTTTGGCGTGCGGTTGACGGCCTTTCAGATTGTAAAAGACGGCCTTTTGCAAACGCACTGGTCGCAGGCCGCCGTGTCGTCGTTGGTTTGCCGCCGTTTTACCGGTCGTTTGCCGTAGTTCGTTTTTTGCCGTCAGGCGTGTTGGTGTTTGCCTGAAAAGTAGTAATTTTGCACCATGTTTTCAAGCAGTAAGGATAATGCGTTGCTGGCGATGATACGCAACGGACAGGAGATGAGCGGCAGTCAGAAGCTCAACTTGATAGTGCAGCTCAGCGTCCCGTCCATCCTCGCCCAGCTTACTACAATCATGATGTTCTACATCGACGCGTCGATGGTAGGCTCGCTCGGCGCAAGGGCGTCGGCGTCAATAGGCATCGTGGAGTCTACAACGTGGCTGTTCGGCGGCCTTACGTCGGCCGCCGCGCTCGGCTTTTCGGTGCAGGCTGCCCATTTTATCGGGGCAAACGACTTTGAGAAGGCGCGCCAGGTGTTCCGCCAGGGGCTTATGGCTACGGCCTTGTTCACTGTCATCCTGACGTCAATCTGCGTCGCCATAGCCGGGCCTTTGCCGCGTTGGCTCGGCGGAGGGGCTGACATTTGCGGTGACGCAACAGCTTATTTCACCATATATTGCCTCTCGTTGCCCGTTTATCAAATAGGCATCCTGTCGTCAAGCATGCTCAAGTGTTCGGGCAACATGCGCATTCCGAGCGTCATGAGCATACTGATGTGCCTGCTCGACGTGGTTTTCAACTTCTTCCTTATCTATGAGACGCGCCCCGCCACGGTGCTGGGCATCGACCTTACAATACCCGGCGCAGGCATGGGAGTGCCCGGCGCGGCTCTCGGCACGGCCTTGGCATACGTCGTTACGGGCTGCATGCTGATATGGTTTGCCACGGTAAAGTCGCCCGAACTGTCGCTCAAGGGAGAGAAATGGTCGTTCGCGCCGATGTGGAATTACCTGCGCAACGCGGCCAAGGTGAGCCTTCCGATGGGTGCGCAGTATATGATGATGAGCGGAGCGCAGATTGTAAGCACCATGATTGTCGCCCCGTTGGGCAACATAGCCATAGCCGCCAACACGCTGGCAATCACCGCCGAGAGCCTGTGTTACATGCCAGGATACGGTATCGGCGACGCAGCCACTACTCTGGTAGGCCAAAGTATCGGAGCCGGCCGCCGCAGTCTGGCGCGCAGCTTCGCCTACCGCACGGTGTTCTTGGGCATGGGTGTCATGGCGTTCATGGGCATGGTGATGTACATATTTGCGCCGGAGATGATAGGCGTGATGACCCCCGACGCTGACGTGCGCCTGCTCGGCTCGCAGTCTTTGCGCATAGAAGCATTTGCAGAACCCATGTTTGCCGCCGCAATAGTTACTTACAGCGTGTGCCTCGGGGCAGGAGACACCCTCATACCGGCCACGATGAACCTTGCCTCAATGTGGCTTGTGCGCCTTACGCTTGCCGCCCATCTCGCCCCCACATACGGCCTGCGTGGTGTTTGGATGGCAATGGCCGTCGAGCTTACGCTGCGCGGTACAATCTTCCTTATCCGTCTTTTCAGCGGCAAGTGGCTGAAAAAGGGGTTTAAATAGTACCCATTCAGGCAAATCAAACACCCAACCACAAGCAACCCAATACCCAATCACAAGCAACCCGACACCCACC
>OGGJ01000656.1_pt1 | contig 34064 bp, 25 predicted proteins | sample 1571071 | NCBI WGS metagenome assembly OGGJ01 (sample SAMEA2581954, study PRJEB24529) | metagenome | biome: Human gut stool | place: China | collected 2011
GGCAACGCTGATCAGCCCCAACGAGGCCATCCGCTCTGAGTGAGGTAACGATATGAAAAAGACAACACAAAACGTAAGACGCTCGCTGCGCCGTGTGCTGACGATGCTGCTGGCGCTGGTGATGACCCTTTCTCTGACGGCGCAGGCGTTTGGTGCTATCGGAAATTGGCCCGCAACAGGCGATACAATCGTTGACCGCTATATGTACAACAGCGGCACCTTCTACAATGGAGATGCTGTGATAGCACCCAAGTACAGCAATTTTGGCGGCTTTATCAATGTATACGGCGTGCCGAAGGGTTCCGATGCAAGCACCTATGTGATGACGCCGACTTCTATCAATTTTGGTACGCATCTAAATTCAAAAAACAATACCACAGATTTGGAAATGGGCAAGGCCTACGACTTCTCGAAGCCGATTCGGTATCATATCACCTCTGAAAATGGACGGACATTTTTCGCCTACGCGTTCGCTGCGGAGGCAACCAGCAAGGATACTTGGACTGAAGCAAATACACAGGCTCTGTTGGGTATGGCAGGATTGTTTGTAGATACTTACCATCAGCTCTACCTTACGATAGATAAAATCAACGCTTCGAGGACGGAAATCGGCACCTATCATCCGGCCAACGCGGATATGCTCAGCACGCTGGGCTATTGGCTGGGCATGAGCACGGCGTATTTTGATCTCGACGAAGGTGAAAGCAGCATGAACGGCAATCGCCTCTTTGACTCCTATGAAGCAAAGTGGCGTGGCGGCGGCGAGGAGGCCGTTCAGTTCATGCAGGAATACCTGCAAAGGTATATTACCAAAAAAGGCTATAGTCAGGTCAGCCCCACGGCTCTGCGGATCATCTATGAGCAAATCGTCCCGGAGTATCTTGCCTATGCTGAGCAATGCCGCATCAAGGATCCGGTCATTGACCGTGTGACCATCGGCGGCTCGGTGGGCAGCATCAATACCGAGACCCGCACGGTAACGGTGAAGCTGCCGGAGGGCGCAGACCATTCCCAGTTGACCGTGCAAGTAGAGGTGGGAACCGGGCTGGCCGCCAGCTCCGTGGCCGGCTCTGTGACCGATGGGATTCTTGCCTATCAGGTAACCCCCTATGATCCGGCATACGGCACGAAATACAATGCACTGAGTGCCACATGGCGTATCGTCATCGAAACGGGCACGCCGGACAATCTGGTTACCTCCTTCGCCGTCACCGCTGATGATGGCAAGACCCGATACGCCAAGATCGACGAGACCAATAAGACGATTTTCCTGAACCTGCCTGAGGGCACCGACCTGAGCGCTATCACGCCGGTGGTCGTTCATACCGGCACGGCGGTCACGTTAGAGGGTTCGGCCCTTGACGGCAGCATTTCCTTCGATTTCACCAATTCCGAGACGACACCTCTGACATTGGTGGTGACCAACAGCAACTTTGCTCTGCGAACGGAATACAGGGTAACCGTCACAGCCAGAAAGTCCTCGGAGAATTACATCACCTCCTATAAGCTGGGTGACGCAGAGGGCGTGATCGATGGCGACAGCATTGCCATCACCATCCCTTACGCCATGGATCTGGCGGCTGTAAAGCCGGAGATCACCATTTCCGAGTTTGCGGTGCTCGTCGCGCCTGATACGCTGAAGGTGGGCGACAATACCTACACCGTCACCTCAGAGGACGGCAGCAAACGCAACTACACCGTGACCATTACCCGCACGCCGGTGGCAACAGGCAGGCAGATCCTGTCCTTCACCTACGGCGCGGCGGCAGGTACGATCGATCAGGTGAATGGTACGATCTCACTGGTGCTGCCCGCTGGTACCGGCACCACCTTTGCACCGACCATCCGTGTATCGGATTTCGCCACGGTCACACCGGCCTCCGGTGAAGCGCAGGACTTCAGCAAGCCGGTACAGTACAAGGTCAAGGCGCAGAACGGCTCCTCCAATACCTATACCGTCACTGTAACAGTTTCTCAGGCGCAAGCAGAGAATCCTTACAAGGCGGATATGGAGTCACTGGTCAGCAAGATCAACCAGCGGTACAGCCGGACAACGGCAGGCGCGTGGGAGGACTGGGAATGGATGAACCTGGGCTTCTACCAGAAGAAGCTGGGTAATCTTGACGACGGCTTCTCCATCGCGGAGTGCATCAAGCGGCTGGACACCACCACCAATGTGGCCATGACCAACATTGACCGTAAGATCATGACACTGACCGCCCGCGGCATCGACTGCTCCAAGCTGTCCAAGTACAACAACGGCGAACCCTTTATCGACGCCAAGGGCAATAAGGTAGATGACCTTGCCGCAGTCCTCTATAACTACAGCGGCGGATATACCATCAACGGTCCCATTTTTGCCCTGAACGCCCTGGATATGGGCAACTATACCATCCCTGAAAACGCCGTGTGGACACGAGAAAAGCTGCTGGAGACGATCCTGAACCACAAGTACCTGTCAGATGGCTTTGGCTTGGATATGGTCACCATGCTGATGCAGTCTATCGCGCCCTATCAGAACGATCCAGTGTACGGCGAGCGGGTCAAGGCTAAGCTGTGGGAGGGCTTTGACATTGTTATGAACAGCTTTGGCACCGACCCCTTTGACAACCCCTTCGGCGTTCAGTGGGGCGGCGTGTATACCTCTGAGGGCGCGTCCCAGATCATCTGCGCTTTTTCCGCTATGGGTGTTGACGTCCACACGGATGTGCGCCTCAACAACGGAAAGGACAGCGTGCTGACCTCGTTCCTCAACTACGCCGACTTTGACGAGGGCTATTTTGCCCACAGCAACACGACGCCCAAGAACGCCATGGCCACCTATCAGGGCTGCTATGCCACACAGTGGTATCTGGGCTTCCTGGAGGGCGGCGGCGCGGGGCATCCCTATTCCCTGTATTATCATCGCTTCGATTTCTCCCGTAAGCTGTCCACCGAGGCGGACATTACCTCCTTTACACTGGAGGGTAAGCAGGGCGTGTTTACCACCGAGGGCGGAGACAACATCATCACCGTGACCCTGCCTGCCGGTACACCGCTGAACGATATGCACCCGCAGCTTCAGCTGTCTGACTATGCCACGCTCCTTGCACCGGATCTTACCGGCGGCATCACCTTTGTGAAGGATACCAAGACCGCCTTCACCGTGCAGGCGGAGGACGGCAAGACCACCAAGACCTATTATGTGGTAGTCAAGCTCTCGGATGAAGAAAAGCCCTCCGGCGCGGAGATCTACACCGATACCATTATGCTGAAGGACGCCAATATCCTGCGGGATCTGGATATTCTGGGCAAGAATATCACCGCTGGCGCGGACAGCACGGATATTGAGCTGCTGCTTGACGCAGGAAAGGACACCTCAAATCTGATGATCTACGCCCGCCTCTCCTATGGAGCCACTGCCTCGCCGGCACTGGACGGGAAGAAGGGCATGAACCTATCGGATTGGACGACCTTCACCATCACTTCCGGCGACGGGACGAATACCCGGACGTACCGCATCAAGGCCACGGCACGGACGCAGGCGTCTATCTCCGCCTTCAGCCTTACCATCGGCGGCACGGTCTATGAGGGCGTTATCGACGACAAGGCCAACACCATTACCGTGTCCGGTGTGGATGACAGCAAGCTGTCAAGCACCTCCTTCACCCCGGATGTGACGCTTGGACCGGAGACGCTGGTCTGCTCTCCTGCCCCCGGTCTGGCGCAGGACTTCTCCCGCACGGTGCAGTACATCGTTGCGGGCAATGAAAAGGTACTGTCCCGCACCTACACCGTCTCCGTGCTGAATAAGGCGGGTCAGTTGATCTCCGGCAGTGGCGGTGGAGGCGGCAGCGATCCTGTAACGCCGGCCACCGGCGCGAAGATCACGGCCTTTTCCGTGCTGGGCGTGGACGGCGTCATTGACCAGAGTGCAGGTACTATCACTGTAACGCTGCCTGCCGGTACGAACGTGACGGCGGTAGCCCCCTCCGTTACCGTCACGGCGGGCGCGGTGGTCAGTCCTGTGCCCGGCGAGGTGGTGAACCTGACCGTTCCAGTGGTCTACACCGTGACGCTGGGCGAGGAAACCAGCCGCTATACCGTCACCGTGACCTTCGAGCGCAGCGTTTCCCAGCAGCTTTGGGACGAGCTGGGCAACAACTCGGATGTGGCGGATCACCAGACCAGCCACACCAAGCGGGATTGGAGCTGAGTGCCATGAGGAAAAGAAAGACTGTATTTCTATTGCTGGCGTGCCTGCTGCTGACGCTGGCGGCGGGCTGCGGGAAAGCACCCCAGCAGCCGCAGGAGCGCAGCAGGTGGGATATTCTCTCCGCACGGTGCGGCGAGGCGGACTGCACCGTGTCCGTCACCAAGAACTGGGGCGGGCAGGAAACGGGGCTGAGCTGTGTTGTGTTCATCCCTCCCACGGAGGGCATGGACATGACCGCCGTCCCGCTGACACTACAGCTTTCCAAGGGCGCGACGCTGGACGAGACTGAGCCGTGCATCGTATCCATTGACGGTATGTCGCTGGTGGTGGATCTGACGGTTAGCGACCCCTGCATCACCGTGCAGAACGAGAGCTATACCCGCACCTACTGCCTGCGGCTCAAGGAGGCGATGGGATGAAGCGTATAGTATGCTTGCTGATCGCTGCGCTGAGCGTAAGCCTGCTGCTGGGCGGCTGTAGCCAGAACAGTGACCCGCTGGCTATCCGGGAGTTTATCATCGGCGACAGCATCGGCACGGTGGAACAGCGCGGCAGCGGCAAGGACGCGGAATACGTCATCTGCATCACACTGCCGATAGAAACGGATTTCCAAAACTGCACAGCCAACATTACGCTGGCGGACGGCGCGTCCGTCAATGGCGATAGTCCCTGCCTGAAGGCGGATTTGGGCGGCCGCATGGTGCTGGATCTGACGCTGGAACATCGGGATCTGATTATAGAGAATGGGGCAAGCAGCCGTTCCTACGGCTTTGAAATAGGGCTGAGCCGGTAACGGCTCATGATAGAAAAGAGGTGATGCATGGGATTACGGCGTTCCCTGCGCAGAAGCGATCAACAAAAAATTAACAGAAGGAGAACGAACATGAAAATGACGAAGAAGATCACCGCATTGTTGTTGGCTCTCGTTATGGCGCTGTCGTTCAGCACCATGGCGTTTGCCAGCGGCACAGTCAACACGGAGTACGAGAAGCCCACCAGCTCCGTCACAGTTAGTTCAATCAGCGGGCTGACCTCCGTTTCGGTGAACGGAGTACAGGCAACATACCACCGTGATAGTAACACGGGCACTACTACAGGAAAGCCGGTGTATATTCGTGCGACTATTACTGGCACTGAGTATAATTTGCAGAATGCCACTGTGGTTATCACCATGAGCAGCGGTACCCCGACTGTATCCTTGAATGGAACTACCATCAACGCAATCGGCACAGAGGGAAGCGCCTATACATATGCCCTTGATCTTCTGAACAAGGCATATACTGTTGCGATTGGAAGTAAGACCTACACTTTGGCGGCTGGTCTGGCAAAGACGACCGCGCCTATTGAGATCCCCGCAGGTGACCCCATGCGCATCAGCGCCATGAGCATTGAAGGCGCAACTGGCAACATCAAGATGAGCGTTGTGCAGAATCCCTACATGGGCAACCCCTATTACAGCATGTGGACCTCCGTCACCTATACGGTGAAGGCCGAGATGGCGGGCAAGCCCATCCGCTCCAACCTGAGCGGCTCCATTACGATCCCCAACGGCACCTCCGCTCCCTCGGCTGCGGACACCTGCCTCAAGGGCACCATCACGGGCACCGGCTCTGCACAGACTTGCGCACTGGATCTGACCGGCAATACTACGCTGAGGGTCGTCTATGGTAATTACAGCAGGAACTACACCGTTATCGCCACGGATGAGAACACCATCAGCGTCAGCTTCGGCATTGACTTTACCGAGGCAACGGAATCCAGCTACTATACCGGTGAAGTGGCGACCAAAGTCAATACTCTTATTTCACAGGCCCAGGAGTATTTTGGCGGCAATGTGACTGGAAAGACCTATGGCGAGATCTCGGTTCCTGCCGGTTCCACGGTCATGGACATCATGCGTAATTTCGCTGTGAAGTACAACTACACCTCCGAAGTTCCTGAGGGCTGCACCTATATGGCAACCCTGAACGGCATCGGCGAGTTCACCTTCGGCAATATGTCTGGCTGGATGTATACCGATGGTCCCAGTTGGAACACCACCACCGGCGCAGCTCTTTACACGACCTGGAACACGCCTCCTGTGGGTGCCGCCAGCTATACGCTGTCCCAGGGAAACACCATTTGCTGGTTCATTTGCTGCGATTATACGCACCATCCTTGGTAAAATAGCATTTCATGTGACCCAAGGGTAGCTGGATGGAACTTTCCATCCGGCTACCCCAGAGGGCAGGGACACATGTAAGTAATTGCCCCTGCCCTCCTTAATTTTTCAAGAGAGAGGACATCAGCAATATGAAAAAGTCCTATACCCGTATAATTGCCTTTCTTTTATCGGTGGTCATGTGTATCGGTCTGCTGCCGGTGGTCTCATTTGCAGCCACTGGCCAGACATTCCCAAAAATTGACAGCCTGACAAAGAGCGAGGGCGCGAAGCTTGAGGCCTATCGTAATTCCAACTATGACCGGACGGTCACGGGCGTGGAGCATATAGAATATGATAAGCCTAAAGAGGAAGATGGCGAACTTGTCGTTGGCGAGCTTACGATCTACATAAATGAAGCGATGCAGGGCGATTATATTTATACGCTCTCGACCAATGCACTGAATGTTACATTTAAAGATATACCGGATGGCTATGGCACCGAATCTGGATTTGTGGCCAACCAGTTTTCCGCAAAGAAAGCCGAAGGACATAGCGGAGCTTTTGCATTTGATGAAGCTGAAGAATTTCTTTACGTCTATAAGGTCAAAATCGAAGTTGCCGAAAAAGAGTTTGACTATCTTGTCCTGCAATCGTTGACGTTGAGCGATAAAGCGATACTTACAGGCAAAGATGATACAGTATCCATCCTTGGTGCGGCATATACAAACTACCCGACAGCGAAGGATGGAAAATACGAAGACGTTATTGTAAAAATAGCTGGAGAAATTACCCTCTATGTTGGTTCGGCATTAAAACCAGAAAGTACGTATGCTTTGGCTTCTGATGCGTTAAACGCAGAGTTTACAAGCGTATCAGGATATAACCTAGATACCGGCTTTATTCAAGGCGACTTCGAGGGCGGTAAGAGTACCGCTGTAAGTGTTAACTACGCCTGTACTGAAGACGAGGAAACGCTGTACTGCTACGACCTGAAGGTAGTTGCAGGATATCCGGATAATGACAATGTGTATCTCAAAGACGGTGTTGGAGCGAGGATCGCCCCCACCAAGGCACGCGTTACCTTCAATGCGAATCAGGCGGGCACCTATCACTACGCTGTCGTAGATGCGGCGGCAGCCGCGCCCACTATGCCCACGGATACCGGCGCGGCAATGACGGCAGGCGAAAATACGTTTGTCATTGACGGGCTTGCAGAGGGCGCGAAGAAGGTATACATCTGGGGCAAGAACGGCGAAAAGGTATCCGCCCGCCCCGTCGTGGTGGAGATCGGTGCGACGGCAAAGAGCTATTCCTTGACATTTGGTACGACTACGGCTGCCACAGACGGCATCTTTCGCATTACCGCGGACAATGTGGATGTGTCCTTTAGGACGAGGATCATGGTGACACCGACCACAACGGCAAAAGAGATTTATGAGGGACAGCGGATCACCGTTTGGATGGGGAATCCCCATACCAACAAGGATCTGGACGCTGTGAAACTAAATCCGGATATCCCTGTGACCATTGCGCCGGACAAAAACAGCTTTTCTTTCACCATGCCCGCCGCTGATGTGTACGGTACAAGCAACGACTGGCGCACCTATGTGGACAGCACGAAAACGCGCTATACGCTGACCGGAAAAGCCTCCACCTTTGACCAAACCAATGTGTCGGGCATTAAAATGGGACACGTTGTCTTTAAGGATGAAGGAGGCAATATCATCACACAAGCAACGAACGGAACAAAAGTAACCGCAACACCTGTTCCGAGCACCACCGCCAATTACACGTTGGAATTCCAGTTTACCGAGTGGTCAGACGCCACCGGCTTTACGTTGGCTGATGCCGATAAGACGAAGGAAACGCTAACCTTTACGGTAGGTTCGGAAAATATCTCCCTCAAAGCCAATTTCAAGCCTGTTGGCACAAAAGTCACATGGGGAACCAACATCACTTCGGCGGATACCAATGCCCCGCAGGTCTCCATACCCGGCTCGGTGTCAAGCCCGTTCGTGTTCAAGCCCCAGCCGACGGCCGCGTCCATCAGCGGGACTGCGTGGCACGATCGATACGAGTTTGAGGGCTGGGTGATCACAAGAGACGGCGAGACGCTGACCGGCGATGCTGTCAATACGAGCCAGGCAGTGGGAACTCTCGGTACTCCCGGCTACTGGACATGGGCTAAGTTTGACATCTCCGGCAAAGAAATGACCGTCACAGCCAATTTCCATGAACGCAAGTTCGCCAGCGTGACCGCCGTGGCGGATGCGACCATGGGCAGCGCTACAGTCACCGTTGGTGAGAACACCGGAACCTCTCAATATCCCGTTTACGAGGGCCAGAGCGTCACCCTGACCGCCACACCCGGCGAACGCTATACGCTGAAAGGATGGGAGGTCAAGGATGTCGATAAAAAGGATGTGACATACACCGTTGCGGAGGATGTCAACGTTGCCACATTCATCATGCCTGCCACTGGCAAGGACATCACCGCAAAGGCGATTTTCGAGGTAGATCCCGCAAAGGCCAGCCCCGCCTGCGATCTGAGCAATGTGACGCTGAATATTCCCGGTGCCACCAGCGAGCGCAGCGGCACCAAGTATACCATCACGGTTCCGGCTAACACAGACGAAGCCGCGCTGGCGCAGGCGGTGCTGAAGTTCGAGATCTCCAAGTATGCCGCTGTGAAGAAGACCGGCGAAGCCGACAACTGGCCTGCAGAGGGCAAAGCCTGTGGTATGACGCTGGATCAGGCTGTCACCTTCACGGTTTACTCCGAAAAATGCCTGCTTGGAAAGGATGACACAGCCAAGGCAGACTACACCGTGACCATCACCAAGGCAAAGAGCAGTGAGAAGGATATCACCGCCGTCAAGCTGTTGAACGCCGATAAGTCCGTGATCGCCGAGGGCAAGCTCAGCGGCACCACATGGACCATTACGCTGCCCTCTGACACGGATAAGGCGTTGATCAATAAGATCGGCACTTCTCCGGATGTCTTTATGCAGATCAACTACACCGGTGTGTCTCTGGCACAGGCAGAAGGCTATGACGATGCGACTGGCATCATCGGCAAATGGTCCTCCGGCAATGTCATGTGTGGCATCAGCCCCAACAGCAGCAAAACTTTCACCGTCACTGCCGAGGATGACAGTACCAAGACCTACACGGTGGAGATCAAGTACACCGCCCCCAATGCCCCCACCCTGTCCAACGGCTCCGCCACCCGCACCAGCAAGACCGCTGCAACCGTGAAGTTCACCTCCAGCGAGGCGGGCAACTACTTCTACAAGGTGGTGGATCACGGTGCGGCAGTGCCCACGGTGGATACCAGCAAGAACGGCACATCTGCCGTCAAGGGTGAGAACACCATCACCCTCAGCAATCTGACCGAGGACGCCCGTGACATCTACATTGTGGTCGTAAACGCCTCTAGAGGCGAGAGCGCTGCCCTGAAGGTAGAGATCCCCGCCTACGGCAGCGGCAGCGAAACACCGGACACCGGTAAGTTTACCATCACTATTAACGCACCCAAGGGCGGCACCATTACCACCAACCGCACCAAGGCGGATAAGGGCGATGAGATCATCGTCACTGTGAAGCCTGACAGCGGCTATCAGATGGTGGAGGGTTCCCTGACCTATTCGCTGGCGGTGGCAGGTGGTGAAACGGTCAAGATCACAGGCAACCGCTTTACCATGCCTGCAGGCAATGTGACCATCACCTGCAAGTGGGAGACGGCCACCACGACGGCCAAGGGCATCACCAGCTTCTCCATCAGCGGTGTGGTCGGTGCGGTGAACAACACCACCAATACCATTACCATCACACTGCCCCGCGGCACAGATGTGACGAAGCTGACCCCGGTTATCGCCACAAACGGTGTCAAGTCCCTGACACCTGGCAGCGGTGAAACGGTGGACTTCACCAATGCCGTGACCTACACCGCCGCCATGGAGGATGGCAGCAGCAAAACCTATACTGTCACGGTCTACGTGGACAAGGGAACGCTGGCCGATCAGTTCTGGGACAAGCTGACGGACTTTGCCACCCAAGTTCCCTGGTGGGAGTATGCAAAGCATCAGCAAAGCACCAGCAAGTATCCCAAGTATTGGTAAGTAGTTTTCTCTACGCAAGGGAGGCTGTCGGCAACGCCGGCAGCCTCCTTCTTATTTTCCATCCTTCGCTGCTACGAACCAGCGGCCTTTTTCAAACCAGAGATAACTCTCCCTGCCCCGTATGCGGCAGGTATATCTCTCTCCCACGCCGCCTACACTTTGGCAGGCTGCGCGGCGCACGTCCAGTATCTTGTCGATATGATATCTGCGTATTTCGTCAAACTCGATCTCGATAGGACGCATCTTCCCGTTGGCGTCAAAATGCACCGTCACCGGCACATACTTCTTTTCAAGTTCCATGGATATTCCCCCTATCCTGCGAAGTAGCCTATCGGATGCACGGTATGGTCATCCTTGGGATTGATGCAGCCCAATGCCGGGTCAGACATGGTGATGGCGCGGCGCACACTCATATAGCCATATCGCTGCCGCAGCCTGTCCACGGCTACGTCGATTTGTTCCCACGCGCTCCGACGCCTATCGTTATCAAAAAGCGAAGTTTGTATACCAATAGTCGCATCTACCAGTTCGGCACCGCGCACACCAATGCTGCGTACCGGCAGCGTCCACGGATAGCTGCGACGGAACAGGTCGAACGCCACTTCTGCGATCTCCGCACTGGAGCAGGTGGGAACTGCCAGTTTCTTTTGCCGGCAGTACCAATGCAGCTCCGTATCCCGGACAGCAACTTCGACCACCGTACACTTTGATGCCAGCTCCCGCATTCTGCTGGCTACACTTTCCGCCAACAGATACAGCATGAGACGCACATCATCGTCGCTCACCAGATCGCGCGGCGTGGTGGCGCTGTTGCCCACCGATTTTATGGCACGGATATGATCACTGCGCTGCACAGGCGATACATCAAGCCCGTTGGCGAAAGTGTGCAGCACCAGCCCCATTTTCCCCAGCTTGTATTCCAAAAGCTTCGGCGACGCCTCGGCAAGCTGCCCGATGGTATAAATCCCAACACCGCGCAGCTTGCGCTCTGTGGCAGGACCAACATAGAGCAGATCGGATGCTGGCAGCGGATAGACAATTTCTTTATAGTTATCCCGCTCGATACGGGTGATGGCGTCCGGCTTTTTATAGTCACTACCCAGCTTCGCCGTGATCTTATTGTCGGAAACGCCGATGCTGGCGGTGACCCCCAACTCAAACTTGATCCGCTCGCTGATCTCTTCAGCAATACTCACGGCCGAACCGAACAGACCGACGCTGCCGGTCACATCCAACCAGCTTTCATCAAGGCCAAACGGTTCGATCTGGTCGGTGTATTTCTCGTAAATCTCGCGAGCCATCTTACTGAATCGGATATACTCCCTCATATCGGCAGGCAGCACCACCAGATCGGGACAAAGCTGCTTCGCCTGCCAGATGGTCATGCCGGTTTTGACGCCTCGTGGTTTTGCTACATAGTTGGCCGTAAGGACGATTCCGTGACGGGCTTCCGGATCACCGCAGACTGCCACCGGCTTTTGCCGTAGCTCAGGGCGACGCTGACATTCCACAGATGCATAAAATGCGTTCATATCTACGTGTAGAATATGCCGTCCCATCTATCCGTCCTCCTCTCAGTTTTCTCAAACATTATAATAGAACATAAGTTCTATGCGTGCAAGAGGTAAATACTGTCGGCACAGCTCATGACTGTCATTTTGACGACACAAAATATAGGAGGCATGTCTGTACAGTTCTTACAGCGGTTGTGTGGTGATGGACATGTACTCAGAGATAATGTCAGGTCTGCAAGGAAAAATTCTATGCTTTATACAAAAGCCTTACCCCCAAACGGCACCGTTTAAAAATCTTCAATTCTTATCAAAATGCGGAGAACCTATCGGCGATTCCGGCTCCCGCGTTGTATCCAGCACGATTCTATGAGAGAAACGCCTCGCATCTGCGGCAGTCATTATCCGGAAGCAATGATGCCCTTTGACGCGCTTTTTAGTTGCAGAAACAACAAAAAGCGGTCAGAAATTGTGCAAAAAAACATTGCCTGTCACCAGAAACTTTGGTACTATGAGAATGAAAAAGTGTCGATTGTTGGTACGTGTCCCGCCGAGAGGAGATATCCTATGAACGTGACCGTTGCGGATTGCCTGAGACTTCCCACACTGCGTGAAGCGCAGCTAGTCGCCGGTGCAAAAGGGTTGGATCGTGCGGTGTCCTCCGTCAGTGTGCTGGAGTGGCCGGAGACAAATCTATTATCTGACGAGTTAATTGTCGGAAACGAACTGGTTATATCTGCTCTCGTGACCATTAAAGATGATGTTGCCCGACAGTGCTGTGTATTGCGGCATTTGCGAAGCATGGGCGCGGCAGGACTTGTTCTGTTTTACGTTGGGGTCTTTATTCCTCAGATCGACGATGCACTGATTGCCGTTGCGGATGAGATCAACCTCCCGCTGATTGCCATGCCCTTTGGCCGCATGGACTTCCGATACTCGGATATGATCACGGATATAGTCGAGTATATCCACAAGCGGCGAATGCAGGGCAATTATTATACCGCCGAGGTGATGAACAGCATTGCGCTTTTGGAGCCACAGCAGCGGAACATCAACACCGCCTTGCGCCTGCTGTCCGACCGTATGCGCTGTACTTTGCTGCTGACGGATCGGTATCTGGAACGAAGGGGCGCGGCGGCATGGCCGGTTTCCAACCAATGGGACTACCCGGCGCTTTTGCAGATGCTGCAAAAGCGGAAGACTCTATCAAAGGGACAGCAGACAATGGAATTGGAAGGCCACAGTTTCAAACTGTGGGATATACCCGTTCCGTCAAAGACCCATCGAGGGATGCACCTGCTGGCGCTGGACGAGTTTGACAAAATGGATCCTGAAAGGCTGCAGCAAGCAGTAGATGTTGTTGCGTTATTCTTGAACATCTGGGACAAAGGCACTTATTATGACGGTACAGATGCGCTGGTAGAAGCGGTCCTGACAGACGATCCCGCCAAAATGCGTAGACTCGCACAGCAAATGGGCATTTCCATAAGTGCCGTTAACACCATGTGGGTTTTGCAGCTTACGGATCTGAGAACAGGGCAGGAGCTGACCGCCAGCCAAAAGCTGGACGTTGTCCTGAAGCTGAAGGTGTACCTGCAGGAGCACCATAAGATCGTCATCGTTGATAGCTACGGCACCTATATTGTCGCCTTGACCGACGGGATGCTGCTTGAGGAAAATACGCGGGAGATGGGTGAGAATTTTGTCTCCCTGCTTGAAAAAGAGGGATATGCTGCACGCGGCTGCGTCTTCGATGATCTTGAGAACACCTCGCAAGCCCGCGATGCATATAATCGGATGATACGCTGCTTTGCAGAGCTCTGCGCTGTGTATCCGCGGCGCAAGATCTATTCAGACAGTGATGTGCGCTATGTGCAATCATGTATCGACTCCGTGAAGCAGGGGGAAGATGCGGTAGCAGACTGTCTGCTGCCCATCAGGAAGCTGAAGGATACTGCGGACGGTGATATCCTGATTGAGACGCTATGCACTTATCTTCTTGATGCGGAATCCAACACGCAGAGCACAGGCACCTTGCTATATCTTCATAAAAATACCGTGCATTACCGACTCAATAAGATCCGGAGCGTTTTGAAATGTGATCTGGTACAGATGCCCGCAACGCTGGCGGTATATAAAGCTGCGGTGGTCTACCGTATTCTGAAAGGGATTTAGGAGATACTTACAACTTAACAAAGCAAGATGCACAAAGAGGGGCTGCCAAAACAGTCCCTCTTTGTTTCTGCGGCCAATGAAACGATGAAATCCTTAGTTGGCTATCCGATGACCTATACACCGAGACTCTGTATACTTTTAAGCAGAGATGGCGGAAACGCCACAAAAATTAAGAATATGGAGGAACTCGAAATGTCTACTGTTTTGTCACGTCAGGATATTATCAACATCATCTATGGTGCCACCGTCCTGGGTGCCGGCGGTGGTGGTTCTGCCAGCTCCGGTTTGGAGATGCTGGAGAACTACATCAAGAAACATGGTGATCCGAAGCTCCGCATGATCTCCACTGGTGAGATGAATGTCAACGCCTATGCCGCTGTGACCGCAGGCATGGGTTCTCCCGTTGCACTGAAGGACATTGACTTTACGCCCTACGCCGTCAACGCCTACAACGCTCTGGTGGATATGGCTGCGACCATGGGTCGCACCCTGAGCTATACGATTCCCGTTGAGATCGGCGGCTTCAACACCTTCGTTCCCATGCTGATCGCCATGATGAACGATATCCCCGTCATTGATGCAGACGGTGCTGCCCGCGCTGTTCCCGCTCTGGACACGCTGCTGCTGCACGTCAACGGCCTGGATACCTCTCCTTTGGCTATGGCCGACCACAAGAACAACCGCCTGACCATTGAGCTGGCCGATCCCCGCGATGCACACGAGGCCGAGGTCATCGGCAGAAACATCTGCGTGGCCTTTGATATGATGGCCGGTCTGTCAGGCTGGATGGTCAATCAGGCGCAGATCGAGGCCGCTATCGGCAACGGCACCATTACCCGTGCCAAGACCGTCGGCGAAGTGATGGCCACGTATAAGACCGAGAACACCACCGAGAATTTCTATGCGTATCTCGCCAAGCATTCCAGCCTGAAGTGCCAGGCCGTTTGCCGCGGTAAGATCACCAAGGTGGAAACGAAAACGGCCGGCGGCTTCGATTATGGCACCGCCACTGTCGCGGGTGAGGACGGCTCCACCTATATGGTTCTGTTCCAGAACGAGAACTTGGTCATCTACAAGGATGGCATCGTGGTCATGACCGCCCCCGACATCATCTCCTTCTACGAGATCAATGCTGGTATGCCTCTGACCAATGCTGATACCAAGGAGGGTCAGTATGTGGACATCGGTATTATCGAGGTGGATGAACGCTGGTGGAAGAACGGCGAGGCCGCCATCAACGATGTGTGGGCTCCCTACTTCAAGAACGTGGAGTACACCGGCAGAATCGTTCGTTATCCCGCCAAGTAAGCGCATTCCTGCAGAACCCGACAACAGCGAGCTTCCTTACATCGACGAAAAGCCGGGGACGGGGCACAGTTCCCGTTCCCGGCTTTCTGTCTAAATGAGAGCATTCCCCGTCCCTACATTTTAGAGAGAGGAGAATAACAACATGGAAGAAAACAAGACCAATGTAACGGAAACCAAGCAAGAGGATAAGGGCTTATCCCAGATCCAACCAAACGAAAAACGCTCATGGTGGAGTATCGCCTTTATCTGGGTAGGCACCATGATCTGCATCCCCATGCTGATGGTGGGCGGCATCTTCGGCAGCGTGCTGACGATGAGCTCCATCTTTTGGGCCACCCTCATCGGGTTTGCCATCTGCTGCACCATGATGATCCTGGGCGGCATTGTCGGCTCTGACACCGGTCTGAACGCCACCATGTGTTCCACCAGAGCCTTCGGTATGACAGGCGCCAACTTCACAATGGCGCTGGTTATCTTTATCTGTGAGGCAGGTTGGTTCGCCGTGCAGACCGCCACCTGCGCCGTGGCCTTCAACACGCTGATGCTGCATCTGGGCGTGGAGTTCCCCTTCTGGCTGAGCTGCGTCGTTTGGGGTGTCGTCATGTTCATCACCGCCGTTTACGGCGTGAAGTGGATGGCGGTTCTGAATTATATCGCCGTTCCGCTGCTGGTGCTGCTGTGCGCCTATGGCGGCATCCATTCCATCAACACCGCCGGTTGGGGCAACATCGCCTCTGCCGTTTCGGAGAACCTGATGCCCCTGCCCGCCGCGATCTCCACCGTTATCGGCCTGTTCGCGCTGGGCGCTACCTGTAACTCTGACTATACCCGCTACTGCAAGACCCGCGGTGACGTGGTGAAGGCTACCCTGATCGGCGTTATGCCTGCGGCTCTGCTGATGATCCTGGTGGGTGCCATCATGTCCATCGGCACCGGCAACTACGACGTGGCCGCCATGTTCGCAGGTCTAGGGCTGCCTATCGTTGCCATGCTGGTGCTGATCCTCGCCACATGGACGACCAACACCGGCAACGCCTATATGTCCGGTCTGGCCGCCTGCAAGATGTTCTCCATCAAGGACAGCAAGCGTCCTCTGGTCACCATGATCTGCGGCGTACTGGGCGTCATTATGGCGATTGCCGGTCTGGCGGATTTCCTGAACACCTATATCAGCATTCTGGGCGCGGTGGTGCCTCCCATCATGGGCGTCGTTATCTGCGACTACTGGGTCATCTGCAAGGCCAAGAAGGAGAACTGGTCTCCCGTGCGCGGTATCAACTGGATCGGCATCATCGCGTGGGTCATCGGCGGCGGCTTCGCGCTGCTGGAGACGCTGGGCGTGGTGACAGTGTTCTCCTCCGCACTGGACGGTGTGATCATCGCCTTTGCAGCCTATTGGATCCTCTATTCCCTGCTGAAGAATACCAAGCTGGCCGGCTCCGGCGATATGACTATCGAAGAAGCCTGCTCCGTCGCACAGTAAGGAGTGTTTGCTATGAGTAAAGACAAAGCGTTAGATATTGTATTGTCCGAATTTCTGGAGCTGGCAAAGGTACCCCGCCCCTCCCATCACGAGGAGCGCGTCAGCGAGTACCTGTTCCAGTGGGCCAAGCGCCATGGTCTGGCCGTGGAAAAGGACAACATGAATGAGATCATCATTGACAAGCCCGCATCCCCCGGCTGTGAAAATGTACCTCGTGTGATCTTCCAGGCGCACATGGATATGGTGTGTGTTTGCGAAGAGGGTGTCACCTACGATCCTATGAACGATCCCATCAAGGTCATCAACGATGGTGTGACCCTGACCGCAGACGGCACCAGCCTGGGTGCCGATGACGGTATCGGCGTGGCGATGTGCCTGTACCTGCTGCAGGACGACACCCTGCGTCACGGCCCCATCCGCGCCATCTTCACCACCAACGAGGAAGACGGCATGGACTCCATCGCCATTGACCCCAAGTATCTTGACGGCGGCTATCTGGTCAATTTGGATTGGGAAACGCTGGGCTCACTGTGCAATTCCTGTGCCGGCGGCGACTTCTTCAACTACAGCCACAAGGCCGAGTGGGAGAAGCCTATTGTGGGTTGCAAGGCGCTGACCATTTCCTTCAGCGGCTTGCTGGGCGGCCACTCTGGCGTGGGCATCAACAAGGGCCACGCCAATGCGCTGGTCAGCATCGCTACGCTGCTGGCAATGCTGCGGCAGGGCGGCGTCAGCTATCGTGTGGCCTCCTTCAGCGGTGGTCAGGCGAAGAACGCCATCCCCGCGTTTGGCACCGCCACGGTCGTTCTTTCCGCCGCCGAGGAAGATCGGGCCAAGGCTATCATTGAAACCTTCCGTGGAGAGTTTGCGGAGGCTTTCGGCAACATCGAGCCGGATATGGTATTCACCACCGCCTTTGGTGACACCGCGCCTGACCGCGTACTGACCGGAGAGATCGGCTACGGTATGGTGGGACTGATGACCACCGTCCCCAATAACGTCCACACCATGAGCCCGTTTATCGACGGGCTGGTGGAGAGCTCCGCCAACCTGGGTGTTGTGTCCGTTGACGATGATATGGTGCGCTTCACAGTGTTTGCCCGCAGCAGTGTTGCCTATCATGCTACTCAGATCGGTGTGATCTGCGGCGCGCTGGCTAACAGCTTCGGGTTTACCTTCGACAGCGAAGGCCATGTCCCTGGGTGGGCGGTCAATCCCAACAGCAAGCTGACCCATATCGCTTGTGATGCCTATAAGCACCTGACCGGCACGGATATGATCGTGGAGCCGGTGCACGCCGGTGTGGAGTGCGGTGCTTTCGCGGAGAAGAACCCTCATCTGGATATGATCTCCATTGGGCCGACACTGGTGGATGTGCATACGCCCAATGAAACCTGCAAGATAGAGGATGTCAAGATCACTACCGAGCTGCTGATCGAAATCCTGGAGCGTATCGCCAAATAAAAAGACTTCATCTTACTTCCAATTTAGGCTACTTTCGACCATTGTCTCCTTACAGGTCAGGAGCCGGACTGCGCGTATCACGCAGTCCGGCTCCTGGCAATTTATGTATGCCGAAGTATGCTCCATATGATTACCTGTCGATTTCACGGCTTCTGTATCGCGGCTAATGAGTCCATGAGCGAATGGAAGCCATCTTCTCCCAGCAAGGCCGCAGCATCGAACGGACTGCCATAGCTGGAACGCCGACGGGCATATCCTCGCCCACTGCGGGCGTGCCCTTGCTCAAAAGCACCTCGTCGTGGTTAACCTATTCTGCGCTGATTGGAATCGGAACTCTGAACGGTTTCCGAAACAGGCTCGCTCTCCTGAAGGGAACGCCACTCGATGTTCTTTTCGAGGATGTCTCCGGATACTGCATCGACCTTGTAGGAATACGCACACTTGTCCGTGTAGAACTCCAGAATATAGCAGGGTTTGCCAGAATTGCGGCTCAGCTCCTCTCTGGTGAACACGATTTTTTGGGTAGCTTCATCAAGTCCCGCGTCCTCTAATGCGATCTGCTTTGCCTTTTCCAAGCCGATAAACTCCGGGGTCGGGGAAATGATCTTATCGCAGGTCTTATCCATGATCACGCCCAGAACGGCGTCAATTTTGTAAGTCCAGCGAGCTGAGTCACTTTCAAAGACGAAGTAATAGTGGGGTGACTTGATGCCGTCGGCAACCAGCTCCTCTGTCGTGAAGACCACCTTCACATTGACCCCGGCGTCGTCCAGTGCGATTTTCTTCGCGTCCGCCAGAAGAATGAAGTGGTAAGCCTCGATGATGCTGCCGTTCTTGGCGTCCACCTTGTAGGAATACTGCTTCTTCGCGGTGTAGAACTCCAGGATGTAGCAGGGCTTGCCTGAATTGCGGCTCAACTCCTCTCGGGTGAACACGATCTTTTGCGTGGCCTCATCAAGTCCCGCGTCCTTCAGGGCCATCTTCTTCGCCTCCTCCAAAGAGATGAAGTCCGTTGTCACAATCTCTTTCTGCTGCTTCTCCAATACAGTGCCTAGCACCGCATCAATGCGGTATGTCCACTGTGTTTTCGTATCGGCAAAGACGAACCGGTAGTAAGGCGTTTTGATGCCGCCGCTCACAAGGGTTTCCTCGGTAAAGCTGACTTTATCCTTGCATCCGGCATCATCCAGAGCGATTTTCTTCGCTTCGGAAAGAGTGATAAATTTCCCGGCGTAAATAATGCTGCCGCTCTTTGCGTCGATTTGGTAGAAATATTGATTCGTCCCGGTGTAGAACTCCAGCAGGTAGCAGGGCTTGCCCTGATTGCGGCTCAGCTCCTCTCGGGTGAACACGATCTTCTGCGTCAGTTCATCCAGTTTGGCGTCCTTCAGTGCAATCTTCTTTGCTTCCTCCAAGGAGATGAACTTCGATACACTGACAGAAGAAATGCCGGAGACCTCTTGGAATTTAAGAAGCTCGTCCAACGACATGCGGGCGACCTCGTCCGTGGGCAGCCCGGTTTTGTTTGCTGCGGTGAGGATCCAGTCGGCGCGGCCAAGGGAGACATGGAATTCCTCGGCGATCTTTGCTGCTTCGGCGTTTTCCGTCAGTTCGGAGTGGAAAACCAGTGTGCCGACGGCATCGGTCTGCTCCAGGGCCTGCTGGATCTCCGCGGAGAGCGATGCCTTTAGCTCGGCGTTCGCATCAAGACGGGAATCAAAAGAGATCAGAACCGTCGCTTCGCCGTTTTCCATATATCCGCAGGCCTCGTAGGCGGCGACCGTGCGCGTTAGAGCGGTCTCGACACTCTGCTTTCCCAGCGCAACATCGCTGAGCGCATTTTCCGCATCGCTGTTCAAGCAGCGGACATTCTTAACGATCCCGCTTTTGGCAATCGTATATTCCACGCTGGGGTTGACATCCATTGTGAAGGTGCCTGCTGTCGCATTGCTTCGGATGGCATGTGTGGCGATGCCAGTACAGAGAACCAGTGCAAGGCAGGCAGCCATTGTTCCAAGCTTGGCCCAACCGGGCTTTCTTTTGGTATTTGCTTCGCTTTCCGCGTCAGCGATAAGCTCGTCATTGATCTTTCCGATCGAACGAAGAAGAACTTCGGTTTTCATAGCATAATTCCCTCCTTTTCAAGAAATCGTCTTAATTCGTTTCTCATACGGAAAAGCAAAGACGTCACCTTGCTCTCGCTCATTCCGTATGCGTCCGCAATATCCCGTATCGCGTAGAGATGATAGTATCTGCGGACAAAAATGTTACGGTTCAGCTTGGGCTTTGCATACAGGAAGCGGTCAATGGCGGCAGCCAACTCATTTTCTTCGACGGTCTGCTCCACAGTCGTTTCCGAAGGAACGCAGGCTTCCAACTCAGACAGCGCGAGGACTACTTGTCCGTGTCCGCGTTTTTCGGCAGTATACCGCTTATAACGGTTCAGAGCGAGGTTGCGCGTGATTTTCCCTAAGTAGATCGACAAACGGTTCGGACGCTGCGGCGGGATCGAATTCCATGCGCCGAGATATGTGTCGTTGGCACATTCCTCCGCATCCTCTTTGTTACGCAGTATGTTATATGCAATCGTATGGCAGTAGTTCCCGTACTTTTCTGTGGTGGCGGCAATCGCGCTCTCGTTACGCGCCCAGTACAATTCTATGATCTCATGGTCTTTCATTGCGCCCTCCCTTCTTTCTGCGTAAAGGCCTTTCACTTATATAGACAACAAAAATAACCATTCATTGCGTGGACAGGAAAACTTTTCTTCAAGTTTATCATATCATGCGGGAGCGGCGATTTCTACCGGTCTGAAAGTGCTGGCTTACTTTCGACCATTGTCTCCTTACAGGTCAGGAGCCGGACTGCGTGATACGCGCAGTCCGGCTCCTGGCAATTCATGTATGCCGAAGTATGCTCTATATGACCACCTGCCGCTTTCACGGCTTCTGTATCGCGGCCAATGAGTCCATGAGCGAATGGAAACCATCTTCTCCCAACATGGCCGCGGCATCGAAGGGGATGTCTTCAGAGGCCGTAATAGCCGGATCGCCGCCGGGCATATCCTCGCCCACTGCGGGTACGGGTTCCGGGTGCATATTGGACAGTATCTCACGAACCAGTTGCTCCACTGTTTGCCGGTCTATCCTTGGCGCAGCCGCGGCCTCCGGTGTTTCCGGGCAATTCATATAGTGGGTCACGGCGTTGACCAGGAACTGTGCCTTGCGCCGACCCTGCTCGTTCAAGATCGCGGCTACCTGCTGGTGGCTTGGGTCACCGGCATTGAATTGGACGGTAAATCTGAAGGAATCCTTCTTTTCGCCCATATGGATCACCTACTCGTCTTCGTAGCCGCATACAAGAGACCGTACCCAGCAGCGTTGGCGCCGATCTCCTCCACAAAGATGGCTGTACCGACCTTACCGGACTTTTCGATCTGTTTCCGAAGCAGCAGAGAGCCGCCGCCTACAAAAATAACCTTGCCGGTACGCAGCTCGATCTTCCGCTCCCGCAGAGTACGGAAAAGGTCCGCCACGAAGGACTCCGCGCCGCGCTCTACCAGTGCTTGGATCTCACTGCCGTACTCTGTACTGCAACCTGTGAGAATGGCGTCAATGTCCGTTTCCTCCAGCAGCAGATCATGGTCGGCACGAATCTTGGACAGCAATCGGTTATAGAGCGTAATGACGCCGTTTTCCAGCGAATCGCAGGAAGCCCAGTCTGCTGCGCCATAGCGCAGGGAGAGGTAATCGGCAGTAAAACCGCCTATGTCGATCACAGTGGCCTTGGCAACCGTGCCGAGCTGGAGCCGCTTGAACACCGGAGCCGTGGCTGCCAGCGCCTGCGGGAAGCAGACCGCCTCCGTGATGCAGATGGAGTATTTCCTCCCATTGAATTCAAACCCGATCACACCGCGGTTCAGGAAATACTGGGCAAAGCGTTTATACTGCGTTCCATAATGCGCAGGCGGCAGCCCAACGGCAAGCTGAATGTTCATCAGCCGATCCGGGACATACTGGCCCGCCGCGTTGATCTCGTAAGCGATGGCGAACAACGTCAGGATAAAAAATCGGTCGTCCTCTGTTTTATCCCGGGTATAGGGGATTCGCTGGTCGGAGAGCGTGTAGTATTTCCCCCGATAAAATAGGAAGTTGTCACCGAAAGGGGGACGGGTATCGCTCTCTACCAGTCCGGATGTAAATACCCGACTGGCTGTTTTAATTTGTTTATTTCCGTGGTCTACGCAGACTAACATAAGATCAGCTCCTTCTCTTTTTGTGCTTATACTGTGTTTATACGACTTTAATACGCATTACTGCAACAGATAGGAAAAAAACAGACGTGGAAATCTCCACGTCTGTTTTATACATATTTGTCAGGACTTCTTTAATTCCCTCAAAGAATTTTGGGGCGTATTGAAGATATTGAACTGGCTGGTCGATCAGCTATCTTTCTCCATCGTCAATCAAAAGAAGATCGTCCCGTGTTGCGGCATGATTGCGTAGCTCATCCGAGAAGCCGGAGATGCTGAACAGGACGTACCACACTTTCCGCCGATCCCGCTCCCATGCGACATCGCAGACCTTAGTTTCCAACGCATGAAGGACATTAAGACCAACTGGCTCTTTCCAGTACTTGCACTCTCCCAGAATCAGGTTCTTGCCCTCCGGATCAAGAGCTGCAATGTCGATCTCATTCTTGGCATCCCAATACCCGCCCAGCTTGGAGAACTGGAACGGCCATGTGTTATTAACATTCAATTCCCACATCCGCTCCTCACAGATGTCCTCATATACGAAGCCGATGTGGCTGGTAGTGAGGCCCTTGCGGATCTTATCCATCACGATACCGCTATGCCCGCTTTCGATAAAGCTCATATTGGGATAGATAAATGCGAACCAAAACCGCAGATAGTTATCCTTGATCTTGTAAAGGCCGCGCTTGCTATTCTCGGGTTTTTCCTGTGTGTCCGGCCCCCTTCGTTCCAGAATATCCAGATCCATCAAGGTCTTCAGGTACTTGGTCAGGTTCGTTGACTTGACCTCCAAAACAGCGGCAATCGCGGAAAGCTTGTGGTTTCCAGCTGCGATCGCCTTGATAATGGAAAAGTAACTGCCGACTTCACTGACCTCCTGCTGCAGCAGAAAATGCGGCTCATCATAGAGATAGCCGGAGCGGTTCAGTACGCATTTCTGGATAGCACGATAGATATCGCTACTCTCCGAAAATAACTCGATATACTTGGGGACACCGCCTGTAACAGAGTATAGCTCAATGAGTTCTCTGCGGGTTTTGCCAGGGAAAAACTCATGGTAATAGGCGAACGGGATCTGCTTGAGCCGGATCTGCGCGGTTCGCCTTCCGTATAAAGGGCTGCCGTAGGCCAGTGTCTGAGACTCCATCATGGAGATCAGAGAGCCGCAAAGAATGACCATAACAGACTGGTTCTTTAATATCTCTTCCCATATCCGCTGGAAAATGGAAGGGAACGCAGGCTCCGCTTTGCCCAGATACTGAAATTCATCCAGTACGATAACGGGCTTGCTGTCATGCTTGGCATCCATGATTGATTTGAATATCACGTCCCAGCTTTTGACATCTGCATTACGCAGAAGATCGCTATCAATAAATTCTGCTGCCTTCTCCTTGAATGCCGCTCGGTTTTGTGCTTCGGACTCTTCACTCGCAAGGAAAAACAGGGCGTTTTTATCCCGAATAAACTCGGATATCAGCGTAGTCTTTCCCACTCGCCGGCGTCCATACAGTACGACAAGTGCGCTGCCATTCCGCGCATACTCACTTTGCAGCGTCTCCATCTCCTGCTGCCGATCAACAAATTGCTTCATAAGCTCACCGCCTCCATAAAGTATTATACCGCAAATTATAATAATTTCAATTATAACTTTTCGGATTTTCTATAAAATCTGGCGGCAGCATGAGGGACAGCTTTTCAAGCGATATGACGAAATGATTCTCGAAGTATTCATCACGATACCATGCCTCATAGCGGTCAATGCCATATTCTTCTTCCAGTACGTCCCTATCTGCCCAATCCTTTACGCAGCCATCCTGTTGTTCCTCCCGGACACTTTGCAGTAGGGCAAAACGTCCGGCATCGTAGTCGGCGTATAGCTCAGTGAAGCTGCTGGAATCCAGATTCGTCGTGCAGTGTGTGGTAAGCAGGTAAAGCTCGCAGGCCTTACACTCCCTTGGGTCAGGCGAGATCACCCGAACCATCTCCGGTGCCATGATAACCATATCCAGCGTGATCTCGTCGAGCTTCTTAGGCGATTGATATAGCTCTGCGAAGCGTCGCTCCAGCTCCCGGATCTCCTCTTGAAACAGAGGCGGTTCAAAACAGCAATAGATGTCAGGCGTATCATTTTCTGTCTCTCGGTCAGATCCGTCACGGATCTCCGTGATGGTGCCATAAAGTCCACGATATTCACTTGCCTCTGTTGCCATGACAGCGGCACCGACAGTGTAGGTCATGCCGTTGTATGTATAGCGCATACCCTCTTGGTTGATGATCATTTTATGTCCTCCTGATTATATTCCTCCCAGCCTTCCATGCGGTTGGTGCGTGCGCGATCAGCATCGAAGCACTGACAGCGCGTATAGCCTTCTTCCGTTTTGAAGAAAAAGCACGGGGCAAGCCCATCGTCTATCTCTACTACGGACTTGGCTTTGACCTCTATGCCTAACAGCTCCGTATCCTTCTGTGTGAGCAGCTTTAGCCAAAACTCCCGCGGGGAGAGCGTGGAAGTTCCCTCATATGCCATTGCATAGCGGCTTGCCGTGGGCAGCGGTGTGAATGCAAAGCCCTGATGCAGCACATTGTCCAACATATACGTTTCCGAGCTGCGGTAATAGTAGATCCGCAGCGTGTTCGGCACTTTCCGCTTCGGGCACCATTCCGGTGCCCGTCTGTTCAGATCACGGCTTTTAAGATGCCTGGCTCTCTTCGGAAGGGTGCAATAGCTTTCGCCAAAGTGCATCATGAGTCCCTTTGACTTCTGGGGCGCGGGGATCGCATGGTAATACCGTTCCGGGCAATTCCGACAGGTATACTCCTGCGGGGCAGATTGTCTTTTCATGTGTATACTCCTTATTGACTTATATTTGAGGCCCCGGAAATCATCCGGGGCCTCTGACTTATGGGCGCAGTGTAAAGCGGTTTTCGCCCGTAAATGCACTTTGCAGGCGTCTTACTTCCACCTCCAGTGCCGCTATGATCTGTTCTACCTGTTCCGGTGTGTAATCGTAACACACGCGGCTTGCACAATTAGAAAGCGAATGGATAGCGTCTACGGCACGTTGTGTGCGCTGTTCAGCCACACGCACGAACCGTTCCGCCTTGGTTTCTCTTTGCCTCAATGCTCGATACCTCCTTTACGCAATTTCCTGTTCGCCCCAGCGAATGCTGAAACGTCCGTCTTCATCTATGTCGCGGTATAACAGCAGCGATGTGAGATCGTAGTCCACTCCAAATCGTTCGTAAATATCATCCATATCTGCTTCGTCGCCCTTCATGAAGAGATTGAGCTTCTCTTTTGCCAATATCATCTGCATCAGGTTGGACTCAATGCTCTGTGCATAGGTCAGGAAATAGACGTCCTTCCAGTCAACGGAATTAAAGCGGATGAAGCGCATGTAAAACTGGCTCATGCGGGAGTTGTTATAGTGCAGCTCCGGGATGATGACTTTGTTGACGAACTCGAAGTTGACTGAGCTGGGCAAGCTCTGCTGCGTACACAGCAGGATGCCGTTTCCGCTCTCGCGGAGTGTTTGCCGTAATGCCCTGCGTTTCGCAAAGGTAGTCGTCGCGCCGGTCACAATGAAAAGTGGCCGGTTGGGAAACGCTTCCCGCAGGGCTGCCGCATAGGCGTCCAGCACCACGGTATGGCGGACGCCTATGGCCACGATCTCTTCTGCCCAGCTGCCGGTAAGCTGGATCGTTCTCCGCAGCTTCCCGGGAAGCTCGCCGCTATACTCCGAAACCGTATTGGGAGCGGCACTGATCCGCAGCAAAAGCGTGATCTGCTGGATGATCCGCAGCATGGCGTCTTTCCTCGCGTTATTCGTTGAGGTGAAATATTTTTGGCGCATGGTATGGAACTCCTTGACCGCCTGTACCCATACGGCCTTCTCCTCCGCTGAAAACGGAATGGGCTCCTGATGGATACGTTTGATGTCCTTCCCGGTGACCTCCTCAAAGGTGCGGGTTATTACTGTCTTGGCGAGGATATCACGCAGAATATCTGCATTGTAAATGTCCTGTGTGCGCTGTCCGACACCAAATACGGTGATTTTCTCCGGCAGATGTGAATTGGCAAACAGCGTGTACCCACGACGATAGGCCGGGATCGGTTGACCGTACCACGGGTTAGTCTCTCGTGTCGCCGTGCCGTCCTTATCATAGTGATAGATGGTGTGGCAGCAGGATAGCATATTGATGGAATTGTTATAAAGCAATTCCATCTGCGGTGCGAACTCAGAGATATTGTTCCGGGTACTGGTCCCTGTGGTCAGCAGCTTTGATTGGCATCGTCTGAAGCAGGACAGCACCGCCTTGGCACGGCTGCTGTACGGATTGCATATCTCATCGCTTTCATCCAGTACAAGACAGGTCTTGCGGCTATGGATCTTCATCCATTTTTTGATTTGCCTGCGATACTTGCACAGCGCATTAAAGGTCATCAGCACAAAGTCGCCGGGCTTGATCCGCTCCAGATCCCTCAGCCGTTCCACGAACACATACGACACGTCATAGTTGGGCAGCACCACATTCCAGTTATTGCGGATAGAGATGGCCGATGAAATGACCCAGGTGTTACGATACCCTTGTCTGTCCATGCGGTATTTCCCATAGGCAATGCCAGCCAGCGTCTTACCGGAACCCTGTTCCCATTGCAGCAGCGTATAGCGCTTTTGCAGAGCAAGATTCAGGTCGTGGAGTTGGGTATCGTTCAGCAGGATCTCCTCCTCGTTCTCGGCATCCCATAACCAGAAATCATCCAACCATTTCCCAATTCCCGTGTCCGGGGTCATTTCCTGAAAAGGCTGGCTCTGGATCAGGTATTCATGCCGCTTTTTACGCAGCAGCCGTTCGTAACCAGGGAGTGTTTCACCGCGCAGCACTGCTTCACAGACCGGGATAGGTTGGCGCAGCTCTTCGCTCATGCGGCGTCGCACTGCGGCACTATACCCTTTATAGGCGAATGAATAATCCCGCTTGACAAGGTGGATCTCATCACGTTCCGGCTGCCGGTTCTGACGTCTGAGTGTCTGACGAAGATAATGCAGTACCTTCGCCTCGGTCAACCGCCGTTTGCACCATTCCTCATATCGCATCTCTGGCGGCTGTGTCTCCGTATAGAACCGATGCAGATACGCGCAGCATTGGGCATACCGATCCTTCAGGGACGGATGTATCCTGATTTGGTACAGCATCTTCTCTACCGTATAAGTAAACGATGCAGAGGTTTGACGCTCCTTTGCCAGTTCCCGCAGGATCTTGGCGCGATTTTCCTTCAGCATGGCCTTTGGCATTTGCAGCAGCGACATGTGGATCGCTTGTGCTGCACCAGCATAGAAGCCGCCGGAAAGATCGTTATCCATTCCTGTGTGATAGCGAGCCGGTGTTTCGGAATCCACGCCCTTCTTCTGCCAGAACTGCAGCTTTATTGGGAAGTGCGAAACACCCATCTGCGCAAAGGTATCATCCGGCAACAGGATCTGACCAAGAAACCGGAATTGTGCCTCCATCTTCCGAATCATTGAGCTGTCCGAAAACGAGTCGGCCAGAAATGAGTTGGGTACGATTAAAGCCAGGATTCCCAGTGGCTTCAAGAATTGGGCAGCCTTCAAGCAGTAGTAGAGCTGTGATAGATACTCCTTTCCATTCTCAGCCATCCATTGCAGGTTGAAGGGCGGGTTGCCTACCACATAATCAAAGCGTACCTGCGGCATATAATTGCGAATATCCTTATTAACCAGATTGGCCTCTGGATAAAGATATGACGCCACCTTGAATGCCTTGGTGTCCAATTCACAGCCATAGACATTGGCTTCCACCGGCATTACGTTGAAGAAGTTCCCCATCCCACAGGTGAGGTCCGCTACCAGATCGTCCTCTTCCAGTCGAAGGCAATCCGCCACGAACTGACACAAGGCGGGCGGTGTAAAGAACTGGCCGTTTTCCAGTTCTTTTTTTGCCTCACTGTATGTATGGTAGCTCCGATAGTTCTTCCGGGAAAGCCCGTGCAGGCCCCCATCCCCTGTATAACCCTGAAAAACATCCTGCTTCGTGATACCATACGCTTCGCAGCAGTTGTTGTCGATCAGGTACAGGAGCTTTTCGTTAACTGCTCTGCGACTGCTCTGGGGGATCGATTCTGTCGAGGGTGTATACTTCATGACGACACCTCAGCATGAATAGTCAAGATACGTTTCGGCAAACTCCTTTGCAATAGACGCCGTCTTAAACTTCAGATCCACGCGCCCGTTTTTGAACATGCGCAGTTGTACGAGCTTCTGGCAGGTTGGAAACTGGAACTGCGATGTGGATACGTCAGAGTACCCCAGCAGCTCGGAAAAGCCTGCGGGAAAGCGCCCAAATGTATTGGTCTCATAGTGTGCTACAGCGGTAAAAATGTCCTGCATACGTTCTGCAAGCCTCCACTCTTCATGGCCCCATCGTTCATCGCAACTGCAAAAGTATCCGCCAAAACGAAGCGTATCTCCTTTTCTATCGTAACCGGCATTGCTATTACTCCAATATGCCGCCTTATGGCATTTGGTACGCAGCTCCTGAAAAGCACGTTCTACGAAGCTGAGTCCGTCCAGCTGTATAAACATCTGGTCAACCACATCTTCATAGTGCAGCGCAAGAGCCCGCAGATTACGATGATACTCCTTGCTCGTATCCATATCGCACCTATACGGGTCCGGCTCTGCGGGGATCAGATGCTCTTTGATGGCATCCGTTGAGATCGTTACGCTATATTTCTCATTGAAATGCTGTGTGAGCTCAGAGATGAACCTACTGTGGAACTTCTCCAGTTCTCGGTTCAGATCCGTTATCCCGAACCGGTAATTGCTCCCAAAGTAGGGCAGCGACCCATCCTGCCCTATGCCGAGCAGGTCTCTTTGCGCCTGAATCGCTTTTTTCCACTGTTGGCGTATTTCACGGAGCGCACGGCAGGATTCATCATACGCCTGTTGCTGGGTTTCGCAGAACATCAGGTCATCCTCCGGCAGGCGGGAATCCGCCTTGATCTCAACTTGCTCCAATTTATCGAGTAATCCCATAATTAAAAGTCCTCCTACAAAAACAAAAGCACCGCTGAACTGTCGTCAAACAATTCAGCGGTGCTTCTCCGCATTTATTCTTATTGTGCTGCTTCGATTAAAACGTTTGGTATCGGGGGAAGGTGCATAGATTTACACCGGACTTTACTGTCGCATAAATCGGTATGTTAGCTTCCTTCGATCCCATTATACCCATTATACTGGGAGATGGGGGTATAGGGGGGGCGGCATTTTTTGCCGCCCTCCTATGCCATTCGTCATACTATGCGCACATCGCTTCCGGCAGCTCCATCACAAAAGGGTACGTTTCCAAGGACACATGATACACGGAGTTCATGGTCTCAAAAACGGCCTTTCGGTCAGTGAGAGATTGGATACGGACGACCCGTGAGGTGCAGACCAGACCGCTATGATGGCGTATCCATGCACGGCTGCCCTCGCAGAGCGGTGCGGCCAACCGGCCGGTAAGAATGACCTGCTTCTTATTCATTTTCTTTCTCCTTCCTTCGACCTGTGTGGTCGTGAAAAGCGCGATCATTATCCGAATCGAAAAACAGCTTGCGAATGATCTAATAGGCACACTTGAGAATACTCCGCACCATGTGCACGGTGGTATTCTCCCTCTGCGCGATCTCCCGCGTACCGTAGCCATCTGCCTTGAGCCGCAGTACGTTCATATCACGGCGGGGCATATGCCGGCCCAGATCGTGGAACAGCAGGCCGATCTCCATCTCCAGAAAGCTCTCATCCGTTGCGGAGAGCATATCGGACAGAGACAGGCCGGCATCGTCCATAACAGCATTGAGGCTGACCGTCGGTGCTGCACGCTTGGTAGATGCCTGATGGCGGAAGTGGTCTGCCAGGCGGCTCTCCATCTTGCGCCATGCAATGGTGGCGAAGGTGAAACGGCTGGACTCACCCTGCGTGGTATAGTCCATGACTGCCTGCAAGTAGCCAAAGACCACAACATCGTAATACTCATCCTCCGGCAGCTTCTTCTCATTGAGAAAAGCATAGACCAGATTGTGATGCTCCTCCGCAAATAACTGCTGCGCCGGGGTCATGGGGGTATTTTCATTCATTACAGTTCCTCCTATATGCCGGGAGCCGCAGCCTGTGTTTTACACAGACTGCGGCTCTTCACATGTTTCAGATCCTTATAAGGTCTGAAAGGTTCATTTAGTGGGGAAGCTCCTCACGCTCGCCATCGATCACATCCGCACCGGAAATGCAGAAATGCTGGCCGCTGTCGGCAACAGCATACTCGGTGTTTGCGGTGGCATACTGGTCCTCCTCACCCTCACGGGCGGCAGACAGCTCCGCACGGTTCTTCAGCATCTCCTTCGCCTGCTGGCGGAACGACTCTACAAAGGCGCGGAACTCGCCCACCTGTTCAGGCTGGAGATCTTCCACCTTACGGAAGGTCGCCACGCTGTAGGTGTTGTTGCCGTTGTCCACGCGCTTCAAGCCGATCTGCACCACGCTGCTCCATGCCGGACGGCGCCGGGCCACAAACGCGGCGTTCATGAAATCATTGAACGGTCGCAGGCTGGTAGGCGGCAGAGAGAGCTGCAGCGGGATATAGTCACCGTCCTGCAGAAGATACAGAATACGCATATTCTATACCGATAGGTAAGCCTCTGATATTATCTCAGGCTTTTCCCCCGGTCCACACGGAGCGTGCGACTTTCACCGCACTCCGCGTTCCATCATTATCATTTTTTTCTTCTCGATACGGTTAGACCTATTAGAGATTGTTTGTCATTTGCGTTTGATAGATTGACCGCAGACCGGCCATTTTTCTCAACTCATTCACTTTATTGATTTGCTTATCATTCAGCGTTAGGGATTGCAGCAGGCTGGTTAGAGTTTCTGCTTTTGAGGCATGTATCAGCCTGTGGATGCGCTCTTGTACCAGCGTTAAATTTTCGTATTCATCTCCACCGCCTAAGTGCTTTGGCTTCTTATGGTGGCAATGAATTTCGCTGGTTTTACGAAATTCAACCTCAGTAATGGCACATTTTCCCCACTGGGCACAAAACAGAGATATACGGTTGTCCGCATACTCCATACTTCTGCCCTTTAACGGTTGTCGCATGAGGGACAACATAAGCGGCACATTTATCCGGAGATTATCATGTAGCCCGATTCGCCCCTCTGGGGAGTACGCACACCATGACCGCTGTTTGCACCGAGGTCTAATGCGCCGAACTTGCCCGATCGGATAAATCGGTTCACCTGTGCCTGCCACATACCGCAGCCTGCGTGACCGTCCATACCGCTGCCTTTCTACCTCTGAAAGCGGTCTGCCCTTTCGGACAAGTCTTGTGCCTCTTTCAGTATTCAAGCGATTGATTAAGACGGTCATAACTGAATGATTGAGTTGATTAAAGTCATCACTGACGTCAGTAGCCAAACAATAGTAATTCTGCATACCCATGACCATAGCGTTGTATAGGCGGGTTTCTTCCAGCTCGGTTTTACCCTTTCTGGGTGATGCAATTCGTTTGGCCTGTTCAATCAGCTTGGCCTTTTTCTGCTTTAGAGATTTGTCACTGATATGGGACTGCACAACATATTTTTGCCCTTTTTCACGTACTCGGATTTTGATGCCCAGGAAATCAGAGTATCCATGCCTGATATTGACAATCCGTGTCTTTTCCTGCGAGACTTCCAGTTTCAGCCTTTCCGAAAGCCACTGAGTTACAGCAATTTTCGTTTTCTCGGCGTCGCTTTTGTTTCGACAGAAGATTCGGAAGTCATCTGCGTAGCGCACGATATACATTTCTTTGAGTCTCGTGCCTCTCATCGCTCTATAACCGTGTCCTAGATTTTCTGACCCGTTTTTGGCGTATCCGATATAGTAATTTCGCGTAACGGGATTGGCTTGCCACTGACTTTCAACCCAGTGGTCAAGCTCGTTCAGAACAATGTTTGCCAGTAAAGGAGATATGATTCCACCTTGAGGTGTTCCCTTAGTGGGATATACCGTTTTCCCGTCTGGCATACGGATGGGAGCTGTGAGAATTTGACGCAGAACATAGATGAGCGATTTGTCCCGGATACCCATTGCCCATATTTGCCTTATCAGCTTTGGATGGTCAACATTATCGAAGAACCCTTTAATATCGAACTCAATGATAAAGTGCAGATGTGATAGCTGCATCAAGTTATAGGTTCTTGCGATGGCGTTTTCCACCGACCGATTGGGGCGAAAGCCGAAGCTGTTTTCGCTGAATTTTGCCTCACATATCGGTTCCATAACCTGCTTAATACACTGCTGTATTAGCCTGTCCCATATACATGGGATGCCCAGCGGCCTGGTTGCTGTCGGGTCATGTGGTTTAGGGATGTCTTTTCTTCGTACAGGTTTGGGGCGGTAGCCATGCTTGCTGCCAGTGACAATGTATCTTACCTTTTCCACCATTTCATCCACCGGCATTTCGCCAATGTCTTTAATGGTGAGTTTGTCAGTTCCCGCTGTATTGCTGCCAGTGTTCGCTTTGATATTGCGGTATGCCAGAAGTATGTTGTTTCTTGACAGGACGATGCTCAATAGGTCTGTGAAATGTTCGCCCGCCTTGCTTCTTGCATACAGATCATCATAAACACCTTGCATATCATAGTATTCCGCATGGCGCAAGTCCTCGGTACTAACGATTTTCTTTCTCTCAACAGGCATAAGGTATCACTCCTCTCAATGGGAGCAACCTCTTTTGGTCTTACTCGAAATCCTTATATTAACCGATGATTTGATTTGAATGATAATGACTTGAGGCCATTCCTCCATCCCCATTACAGGGACTTCACTGGTTCGACCTCTACTTTTCAGCACCGATTCGACGGCTTATTGTTCTTCGTCCGTCTATTTCCCAAGAGGGAAACTCGGTACCTTTCCTCGTTCCGATAATCCTATCTCTACATTTTCACCCGTAGGTCTCCACTATAGGCCTGTCAGTTGGACTGCGCCTGTAACGCAGTATGGTGTTTCATACATGCAATTCTTACTCCACCACGCTGACTGCGAATTAACGCCAGAGCACATTTCTATGCCCCGAAAGTATAGACCCGTACATTCGCGGATTCGTCAGATAACATTTATCATTCTGACCATAGGTGTTTTATAGACCCCCGACCTGTAGGCAACACCATCCACCTCTGGACAGCTTTCGATGCGTTGTAAAAACAGCCACATTACGGTTGCTCTCGGCCGACTTTACCGAGCTTCTGACCCATTAGGCTTCCCATGTATGAGCCAGTCGGAGTATCAGGGAAGGCGTTTCAGGGCGTTACCCCATCATTCCACCTTTCAGATTATCAGTTCTCCTAAAAGTTTGCTCTTTTAGTGCCT
>OGGJ01000680.1_pt1 | contig 33355 bp, 28 predicted proteins | sample 1571071 | NCBI WGS metagenome assembly OGGJ01 (sample SAMEA2581954, study PRJEB24529) | metagenome | biome: Human gut stool | place: China | collected 2011
AGAGGACGTTTAGACGCAAGAAGGACGCTGAAGAGCTTAGTTGCGGATTTGAGGTAAATATAATCTGAAGTCCAAAGTTACAAGATTAAAATGAAATTTCGGAAAGAATTATTCTATCAAAAACAAAAATCCGCTTACAATGAAAACAGGAAACTGTCTTGTATTTGCAGATTCATCCAAGAATCATTATATTTGTAAGTAAACAGCCAACAACAAAGTTTCATGGACTGAAAGCATCCGATTGACATAAAGATCGCTATGCTTCTCCACAAAGAGGAGTATTACTATTTAAGGATGAGCCATCCGTAGTAATGAGAAATGGCTGATAGAAAAACGAACCATGAATAGAACATAAACAAAATCCGAAAAGTTATGAAACGCCCAATACTACCTCTTACCGTATTCCTGGCTTTAATAACAAGCGCTATCCTTTCAGGAAACTACAACTACCGCATTGCCCAAAATGAAATAACTGCCGATCTGAATCAGGCTTTGGCCAAACTGATTGAGGACAATACAGTATCTGTAATCCCACAAGATACAATCAGAGCCTACAAACAGCTACAGGAAACAGCTTGCGGTGAAGTCATGATAGCACTGTCAGACGAAAGATTCCGTCGCTATCTGAAAAAACTGAACGTGAAAGAATCGGCCTACCTTACTTTTTACATTGTAGGACAAGATACCCCTCATCTTCCACTATCGGAACAGAACATATACAGCGATACGATACTCCTTAAAAACAAACAATCAGGAGAAATCTTGGCTCTAAAGGGATACAGCCAACTGTCTTCCGCTGCAATCTTCAGTATGTCCGACCAACGCATGTCCATAGCCTTCATGGTTGCCGCATTGCTTTGGGGCGCCTTTTCTTTTGCTTATCTGAGAAAGAATCAACAAACGGAAGAAATCAGTGTGACCAATTTCGGCGGCCTATCTTATTCGGAAAATGAAGGACGCTTCTATGATGCCACTCAGCTTCCTATTCACTTCACCCCCATGCAACAACAGTTTATGAATTTGCTATGGGAGGCTCCATCACACACTCTCTCTAAAAAAGAGATTTGTGATGCACTCTGGCCCGGAAAAGAAGATGCCAATGATACCCTGTATACCCTTGTGCGGAGACTGAAACCGGTTATAGAACAACATACTGACCTGAAAATAACCGCTGACAGATGTGGCAGATATATTCTGAAAATCAAAGATATAGATTAATATCCGTATCTTAGTCTTCTCCAATAAGGTGTTCTATATCTTCATAAACTTATAGATTATCCGTTGGCGGAATTAAAATCCGTTGTTATACCTGTTTTCCAATAAAATTATTTATCTTTGTTCTAATTGAATACAAAGTTTAATGCGCATCAATTATGAAATACCCGATAGGCATACAAAGTTTTGACCAGATTATCGAAGACGGTTATGTATATGTCGACAAGACCGATCTGGTGTATCGCTTGGCTACAGAAGGAAAAATATATTTCCTCAGTCGGCCACGCCGTTTCGGAAAGAGCCTATTGGTCTCTACCCTGAAAAACTATTTCCTAGGACGGAAAGAATTGTTTAAGGGGCTGAAAATCGATGCGTTAGAAAAAGACTGGAAAGTCTATCCCGTGTTCCATATTGACTTCAATGCTACCAATTACACGAATCCCGGTGAACTGGAAAGAAAGTTAAGTTATTATATCTCTACTTGGGCCGATCAGTATTCCTTGCCGGAAAGAAGCAAGACTTTGGGATTGGGAGACCTGTTTGCAGAAGTGCTCCGTGCGGCTCATGAGCAGAGTGGCCGCCGTGCCGTGGTACTTGTCGATGAATACGACAAACCGGTGCTTGATGTGCTGGATGTGGACAAGAATCTGGAGGAAGAGCACCGCAACATACTCAAAAGTTTCTACTCGGTGTTCAAGGGAGCCGACGAGCATCTGCAATTTGTATTTCTTACCGGAGTGACTAAGTTCTCACAGGTCAGCGTGTTCAGCGGTTTCAACCAACCGTTGGATATCAGCATGCACAGCAAGTATGAAACGCTTTGCGGTATCTCTCAGGAGGAACTGAATGCGGTTTTTCGGAAACCGATTGAAGAAATGACAGCAGTCTACAGATGTTCCTATGAAGAAATAATGGCTCAGCTTAAGGCACAATACGACGGGTATCATTTCAGCGATCTCATGACGGATATCTATAACCCGTTCAGTCTGCTGAACGCATTCGAGTCCCAGCGCATCAGCGACTTTTGGTTCAAAAGCGGAACACCGACTTACCTTATCCGGCTGCTTTCGCATACCGACGAGAATATGAACGAAATTACCGGAAAGTACTATACGGCTGAAGAATTCATTGACTATAAGGCCAATATCGAGCAACCCTTGCCGATGATTTATCAAAGTGGTTATCTCACCATAAAGGATTTTGATTTCCGACGTAACGCCTTCCTGCTCGATTATCCCAATAATGAAGTCAAAAAAGGATTTCTGTCTTTGATTGCAGGTAGTTACTTCAATACGCGCGAGAGTATTTACTCTTGGATACAGAATGCAGCCTTTCAGTTACAGGACGGAAACCTCGACGACTTCCACAGCGGCCTGACCTCATTCTTGGCCAGTATCCCCTACACCATGCGCCGGAAGGAAAATGAACGTGAAAGAGAACGCTATTTCCACTACACATTCTATCTCATCATGCGCCTGATCAGTGTCTACACCGTATATACAGAAAAGGTGCAGAGTCACGGACGTGTAGATTGCATTGTGGAGACAAACGATTATGTCTATATCTTCGAATTCAAACTCGACGGTACGGCCGACGAGGCCATGCGCCAGATTGAGGAGAAAGGCTATGCCCGCGAATATGAAGCGGACAAGCGGAAGATTTATCTTATCGGTGCCGTATTCTCTTCAGAAACCGGAACAATTAAAGAATGGAAATCTATTCCTATGGAAGGCTCCATCACACACTCTCTCTAAAAAAGAGATTTGTGATGCACTCTGGCCCGGAAAAGAAGATGCCAATGATACCCTGTATACCCTTGTGCGGAGACTGAAACCGGTTATAGAACAACATACTGACCTGAAAATAACCGCTGACAGATGTGGCAGATATATTCTGAAAATCAAAGATATAGATTAATATCAGCAGAATATCAGGTAAATGTCAGTATCTGTTTTTGCTCTCTCGGATAGATTCTACTACATTTGTTCTATAACCTTCAAAAATTACAGAACAAATGAAAATCTATCTAACACTTCTCATCCTGTTCGTATCTGAACTTATAAATGCTCAGAAACTTCTACGACCGACATATCAAGAGGCTTTTCGTGAATTCAAATGTAATACAGATCCATATGAAAAAAGAGATGATTTTACTCAAAGCGAAACAGATAGAGGCTTATGGGAAATGCATTTAGATTCATTAAAGATAGAAAACAATAATGGTACACTTTTATTAAGTCATCCAGATTCTAACAATCGTGTAGCAAACGCCCAACTCTCATATAGACTATGCGATCTGGATATTATGGAAGGAAACATAACCCTTTCCGGGAAATTATGGGTTTCGGAAAACAATTCTATTTTAGTGGCCATAAAACAAGATTCTATAGCCTCAAAACAATTCTATCCGAATGAGGCCTGGCAACCTTTTGAACTGACCATTCCATATAAGAATTGTACCTACTATAAAAAAGGTTCTGTAGCCATTACCCTTGCTGGAATCTTCGGAAATTCTTCTTTTTCTAAAATAAAGGATTTACAAATTACATGTAACGGAAAAAATATAGATTTGGTATGTCCTTTACCTAAGGCAAACCAAGACACAACCTTTTCGGAATCATCACAATTTTGCTTTAAAGGACCTGTTACAGACGAACAAGTCAAAAGATTAGCAACAATTTGTAGGGTATGGGGATATTTGAAATATCACCATCCTTGTATAATGCGTGGAGATTATGATTGGAACTATGAACTGTTCCGAATGCTTCCTTTAATCTATGACAAAGGAAACTACCAACATTTTTGCCGAGAATTGCAAAAAAGAATTCCAAGACAAACAATCCAAGAACAATTAGAAGGAATATCAAATGATTCTATAATAGGAAAAGTTTCCAAAGATTGGATTTATGATCTTCCACGTTCACTCCGCAAGAATCTTATAGAGATAGAAGAAGGACCTCGATACAAACAAAATTATGCCCTTTCATACGGCTGGATTGAACCAGAAAAGAAATTTGTTAAATTTTTAAATGAAACTACTTATCCTAATATTAGCTACACTGACGATGGATACCGTATGCTTTGTCTTTTCCGTTACTGGAACATGATGTATTATTTTCATCCATATATGTATCTAAAGGATGAAGAATGGCAACAAAATCTCTCGCAACATATCAGACGTTTCAGTGAATCAAATGATGAATATTCCTTTGAGAAAAACTTGGTTGCTTTGGTTTGTAGTTTAAAAGATAGTCACAGTGATCTTTATGGATTAAAATCCAACATTTTGCAAATAGGTGGCAATGGCCCCTGGGGAGGAAAAATGTATATACCAATGATTACACGATTACGAGACAATTATTTGGTAGTTGCCTCTTTCTTAAATGACAAGATGCTATCTTCTGACATAAAGTTGGGCGATCGAATCACAAAAATAAATCAGAAAAGCGTACCAGAAATATATCAAGAGCGTAGTATCTATTCTCCATTCTACAATCCCAATAGTGACAGTTATGGTATTGCTTATCAAGCATTTGATTCTGACAGTGTAAACATAGAATTAATCAGAAACAACGATACGATTTCTATAACGATTGATAATGTTTATGAAAAATGTTGGACAGGTAATATGATCGGCCCCGATTCAAATATTGTTTCTCATAAAGATTGCGGAGACAATATATATTACATCAATCTTTCTACGCTTTCAGCAGCAGAACTTCAAAAAGTATTAGATAAAGTTTCTGAATACAAACAACTTATATTCGACTGTCGTGGATACCGTTGTGATTTTAAGCAAATGGATGTTCTTGCTGATTTCCTGTTTGATAAACCACGTTCACCTTTTTTTAATTCGTATATTGATATCCGTGAACCAGGAGTTGTGAAAAAGAATCCAATATTACCGATATATGGAAAAGAGAACCCAAACTATTATAAAGGCAATGTTTATGCATTAGTTGATGGGGAAACTATGAGTTTTTCAGAATGGCTGGCCAATCTAATCAAAGCAGCTCCAAAAGGTAAGATTTGCGGTTCCAAGACAGCTGGGGTTTTAGGCTCCGCACTGCCAGTCCCTCTTTTACCGGGAATTCGCACACGTTATACAGGATGTGGAGTATACCATCATAATGGAAATTGTTCGTATTATGATGGATGTCCTATAGATGTTCATATAGATCCTACATTAATAGGCGAGGATGCTTTGAATGCTTTATTGAAGCTAATAAAACGGCAGACTAAAAATTACTAGGACTAAAAACTTATAAATAAATTAATATAGAATTAATAATAATAGAAGAAACAATTTTCTTATCTTTGAATTTATAATATCAAAAAACATCATGAAGAAATATATCATCTTTTCGGTTATAGCATTTTGGAGTACATCTTTTTCTCCACTTACAGCACAAGTCATCTCGCCCGACTCTGTGGCACGCATGGTCGAAAATTCCATGTCTGGTAAATACGTGGACTACAAACTAATGAAACGTGCTTCTGACTCTTTGGAAAGTCAGTTTCCCAAATATTTCATACAAATGGCACGCCTTGAAATAGCCGAGGCATGGAACCAGCCGGAAGTAGTGGAAGCCTTAACAGACTCTCTGCTTTTCCACACCTCCCGAAATGAAATAGACGGGAACTTCGCTGCATTCTATCTCAATAAAAAGGCACAGGCATATCTCTTTAACGGCAAATACAAAGAACTGGAGAAATGGTTGGATAAAGTTTCCGCTCATTGGAAAGATGCACCGCAGATAGTACCTCTGAAACAGCACTTCCAGAACATCTGTCAGGCAGCAGAAGGAATAGGTCCTGTCCGTATCAGTCGTCCTCAAAAGAATGTATGTATTCCTTTGGTACAGGATCCCGACATGGGAAATTTTGACCATATCCGACAAATGGAAATTACGCTCAACGGACGTGACACTCGGTTTATTTCCATGGATACCGGCAACCCAAACAGCATTATTTTGGGTAAAGAATTCGCAACAAAAGCCGGAGTAAGACTCCTGCCCGATACGATTCCATGTACTCTTATACATATTACCAACATACCTATTCCCATACAACGCGGCGTAACAGACAGTCTTTCTTTCGGTGGAATCACTTATTACAATCTGCCTGTATGGGTAACTCTGACAGAAAATCCAGTAATAAGAAACGGAATCCTTGGTACTCCAGAGCTGCTCCGACTGGGAAAAGTAGAGATTAGTCCGGACAAACTGGTAATCCCAGTCAAAGAAGAAGATGCGCAGACTAAATCTGCTCCCAATTTCCATATTAAAACCGTTTCCGGAGCAGCCGTTTACCTTCCGATGCGCTATCATGGAAAAGACTATCAGTTCATATTGGATACCGGAGCAGATTTGAGCACTCTGAATATTTCTAAAAATGAGGAAGAAACAAATCCTACCTTAAACTTTAACGGAAAAGATTATCAGGGCATACAGACTTACTTTAACACTACAAAAAAAGAAACGGACAGAAGTGGAATATTGGGTATCTCTTTCGTGGAGCAATGCTACCCTGTCTGCATAGACTTCAACAGTATGCAGTTGAGTTTCAATAATCCCAGAAAACTCGTCAACAGTAGTTTCTTACTAACATATTGGAACTTCTATCAGATGCGCCGTATGGCAGAAGAAATAAAACAGAAAGATCCGGGCAGCACAACAAAGACACTCTGTGCCTTGGTCAGCTCCATGAGTAATCAACCTGACTCTGTACTAAAATACGCGCCATTCATGATTACAGAAAATAATCCGAGCATGTACTTTAATGGACTTACCATTTTACAAAAAGCCCTGAACGACAAAGGCGACTATCGGAATGCAGCAACATATTCAGCAAAAGTCGTGGAATACTTTCTGGCAGTAGCTTCCACATATCCCAAAGATTCACAGATAAGAGTCAAAGCCATAGCTGCCATGGACCGTGCCCTGAGCGGACAGCCAGCCGTAGCAGTAAAGATCGGAAAACCGAAGAAAATCAAATTTGCCTATGATGAAACCAGCAAACTGTATCCGGTATCAGGAAAAATAGGAAAAAAGAAGTGTTGTATCGCGCTCAATCCGGAAGTCTACTACAACACCATCTCTCTCCATGAAGCCAATAGATGTGGCATCCGTCTGTTGGGAGAACAAACCGAACTAAATAAAGACAGTCTGGGCTGCTTTGGTATAGCTGACTGCATCCGAATAGGAAATCTGACGCTTGCCAATGTACCGTTCTGGGTTTATAATGATGAACGCCCCACCAGCCTCGGCGTATGTATAATGAAACAGATTCCAGCCATGTGCATTCATAGCGATAAAAGTCTGGAATTTCTGCCGGAGGCACCAGCACAAAATAACTGGCCACTCATGCGCTCTGATGTTGTTATCTATGGTGAAACAGATTCCACAACTTTACAGATGACCGAACAAAAGTTCAACAATACATATCTTTTTTCAAGCGATCATACAATTACATTAGATTTCAAAAATATGAAATACAACATAAAGGAAAATTAAAAATATAGGATTGAAAGTAAATGCCCCCAAAAGTTCGACATAAACTTTTGGGGGCATTTCATAACCAAACAAATCATTTCTTCTTACTATAGTCCGGCAGAGTACAGTCATACACATTTTGCCAACAATAATTATACCGGAAAGGATTCATCTCGTCTTTTTCATAAAAAGCCCCCACGCAACAACTATTTATAAGTTTGCTATTGGAAACTCCATTGCACTCCTTCTCTAAATAAGATTTGTGATGCACTCAGATCCAGAAAAGAATGTTTCTATAATACTTTTTATACCCTTATTCGAAAACTAAAACCGGTTACGGAACAATATGCAGCCCTGAAAATAGCCGCTGACAGATGTGGCAGATATATCCTGAAAATCAAAGATATAGATTAATATCAGCAGAATATCAGGCAATTGTCAGGTAAATGTCAGTATCTGTTTTTGCTATCCCAAATTAAGTATTCTATATTTGTTTTATCAATTTCAAAAATTACAGAAAAAGCGAAGAATCTTTTTATCTCTTTCATAATGTTTTTGATTTATGGCACACCATCATTAGGAAAAGAAGCCAATCCACTAATGGAAGCCATCGTAAATACCTCTAAACTTTTTATGAACCAAATGATACTAGAACGGCTTAAAATGAAAAAGAATTCAGTTTACACAAAAAGATTAAAGTTAACCAAACATTTCTGTTTGCTTTACAAAAGCATACAATTTATGGGAAAGAGGAATCAACGAAAATACTCACAAATAATCAGGTAATACATTCCTATCAGAATACCTTTCACTCTAATCCGAGGAAAAAATCTTGTGATATGATTCTTAAAGAAATTATAATTCAGTAAATAAAAACCCTATTTGTTATGAGAAACTTAGAAACTATTTTTTCACAACTTCGCAATACCATGTGCGAAACATCAGCTTTAGTTCAACAAACGATCCAAAGTGCCTTGAGGCAATTCAGAAAACCGTATCATCGTATGGAACATAAACATTGGGGAATTTATCTTCTGTGCTCATTGGCAGTATTACATATTAGCTGTGATAGTGCCAATAAAGTTGAAGAAAAACATATACCTTTTGAATTTGGCGAAGAGGCTCCAAGACTTTTAATACCCGTTACATTGCACGACAGCATTCCTGCTAAATTAGTTTTTGCCACAAGTTATGGTTCTCCACTTTTAGACTCAGCGTTTGTTTCTCAGCATCCTTCATTAACACCTGAAGATATACCGTCACAAGAAACTGAATTCGGTTCTGGCTGGAATCCTGCTTCTATTACAAAATGCATATTATATTCAGACCCTGAGCTTGAAACCCTTAAGTTGAAGTTAGGCGAAAATCCCATGAGTTTTGGTAATTGGACCGTTGGTAACTATCGCAAACTTTTTGGTGAAAATGAAGTGGATGGAATTACGGGCATTCCCAGTGCGGACAGTACAAAGGTTTGGGGATTCAATTTCGAAAACAACTACATAACCATACAAGAAGCGGACAGCTTTGAGATGCCAAAAGAATATATGCAGTTTCCGATGAAAGTGGTCACTTATCCGGCAGGAGGTATGACTATCCATGTTAATCTTCCACTGAAAGTACAAACGTCTGACGGAGATACGGTGACGATACACCGTGATTTCTTTGTTGATACCGGTGCGTGGGAGGATATTATTCTTACATCTGAAGCTTCCGAACTTGCATTTTTTGACAACAAGAAAGATGCGGTATGGATTGCTACACCCTATAACGGACTGTACACAAGAAATCATGCGGTAAAAGTAAGTCTGGGAGAGTATGAGAATGATTCGTTCCGTGTGACTACATATGACCATAATCATAAGACCACTGTATCAAATAGTTACTTTATAGGACTGAGCTTTTTGAAACATTTTAATGTGTATTTTGATTTTCAGAGGAAGGTAATGGGATTGAAGCCTATTCCGAATTTTGAAAGAATCATAGACAAGCATGCAAGACGCTATCATATGGGATTCAATATGGAAATAATGAACAAGCAACAACGTTTCATTGTTGAGACCATTGCCGACAACAAGGAAAACACCTACTATACAGCGGGTTTACGTGTAGGCGATGAAATTATTTCCGCAAATGGAATCTTATGGAAGGATCTCACACCCGAACAAAAAGAAACAATGTGTCAAGGGGACTACATCAGATTTAAGATTATCCGGGACGGGAAGAATATGGAAATATCGGTTCCTATAAACAAGAATGAGCCTATCGGGTATTAATAACATTATAAAGTGCCCCCAAAAGTTAAGCATAAACTTTTGGGGGCACTTTACTAGCCAAACAGCTCATTTCTTCTTACTGTAGTCCGGCAGAATACAGTCATACACATTATACCAATAAAAACTATGACGAAAAGGATTCATCTCATCTTTTTCATAAAGAAGATTGCCGTCATTATCCACAGGCAAGTCAGGTGATTCTTCTGATTTCAAAACTTCTCCTTTGGCACCAATCAGCTGGCGGTATAATAACTTGCCATCTTGCCAGATATTACGGTATGCCACCGGGCTACCTTCTTCCTGACGGGTATAAACCTGCTTTCCATCTATAATTTCATGCGTAAAGGTCATAGCTTTAGCATCCGAATACGAAGGTTCGGCATGCCACAGAATCCGAGCAAGCTTGCCTGACTTAAAGGTCAAGTCCATGGTAGGAAGCATATCGGCATAACGCTTCACCACATAATCTGAAGCATCAGCCTGCGCCGGAACCTGATCGACCAGGAAAACAAACCGGCCTCCATTCAGATCGCTTGCCCAAAAACTCTGACAGGGCTGGATATCCACCAGCAACTGACAGCCCTCGGGAGCCACAATTTCAGAAGCTCCCTGATTTCGCGAAACACGCACGGCATGTCCTTCTGCATTGTATTCCACATCAAAGCGGGAATAGTGTGTCGTATCCCAAACCTCATCATCCCAATGTTCCATCTTTTGCCGGAACACCAGATAAAGAGAATCTCCATTCCCAAACCACTCCTTATAAATACTGTCTGTAACCCCAATGTCCTCACAGTCAAAAGTAAGAAAACGGAGTAATCGGTCCTGATCATCATAACGACGGATCATGACCTGCATCATGCATTCAGAGGCATGGGCCCATGTGGCCACAACACGTCCTTTCGGGTCACGAAACTCCGTCAGACTGTTCTGAGGCGCCCATTGTAAACGATACACGGCTGTAGAACCGTCAGAGAAACATACAGAATCATATTCAATGATCCCCTCCCCGATCATCTGTTCCAGATCATCATAGTTACTCTCATGTACCACCTTCACAATCTCTATGCGCTGCTCTTTTTTACAGGAAAAAAGCAGGACAACAATTCCCAACAGAGCGAGAAACAGCCGGGTTGTTCTTTTCATTGTTTTAGAATTTAATCAGTCAATAATATCAATAAAATCGGACAAAAGTATAAAAAATCCGGACAAAAAACAAACAAATATAAAAAAACTCTCTCCGGCGAATCCAGAGATTTGCCGGAGAGAGTTTATAGCGTTTCACAAGTTGGATCAGAAGAATTATTTATACTCCTGCCAGCTCTTGATCTGAATGTCTTCCATATTCATTTCGCAGAAGGCTTCGATGAAGGCCTTGGCCAGACGGGCATTGGTCATCAACGGAATATTGTGATCGATGGCACCACGACGGATGCGGTAACCGTTGGTCAGCTCGCGCTTGCTGTGATTCTTCGGAATGTTCACAATCAGATCGAACTTATGGTCGGCAATCATCTTCATCACATTATTCTCATCCTGCGGATTTTCATCCGGCCAGTGCACGGTAACAGCCGGTACATTGTTCTCGTTCAGGAAGGCTGCTGTACCCGGAGTAGCGTAAATTTCATAACCCTTGGCAGCCAGCATACGGCTTGCGTCGAGCAGATCCACCTTAGACTTGGCAGCACCGGAAGAGAACATGACAGACTTCTTCGGAATCTTGTAACCGGTAGCGATGAGTGCGTTCAACAGAGCTTCGTTGAAGTCATCACCCAAACAACCTACCTCACCGGTTGAAGACATGTCTACACCCAATACCGGGTCGGCATTCTGCAAACGGGCAAATGAGAACTGAGAAGCCTTCACACCGATACGGTCGATGTCGAATGCAGACTTGTCCGGCTGGCTGTATGGAGCATCAAGCATAATGCGGGTTGCGGTTTCGATGAAGTTGCGCTTCAGAATCTTTGATACGAATGGGAAGCTTCGTGAAGCACGCAAGTTACACTCAATAACCTTCACCTGACGGCCCTTGGCCAAGAACTGGATGTTGAATGGTCCGGAGATGTTCAATTCCTTGGCAATCTGACGGCTGATCTTCTTGATAGCACGTGCTGTTGAGAAGTAGATCTGCTGTGCCGGGAATACCAGTGTAGCGTCACCGGAATGCACACCGGCAAACTCAACATGCTCGGAAATGGCGTATTCTACCACCTCACCGTTCTGAGCTACCGCGTCGAACTCAATCTCCTTGGTCTCCTGCATGAACTGAGAAACCACAACCGGATATTCCTTAGATACCTCGGTAGCCATCTGCAGGAAGCGGGTCAGCTCTTCTTCGTTGTGACATACGTTCATGGCAGCACCGGAAAGCACGTATGACGGACGAACCAGAACCGGATAACCTACCTTGTCGATAAAGGCTTTCATCTCGTCCAGGCTGGTCAGTTCCTGCCATGCCGGCTGGTCGATACCCAGCTGGTCGAGCATTGCGGAGAACTTGTTACGGTTCTCGGCACGGTCGATAGATACCGGAGAGGTACCCAGGATAGGCACAGACTGACGATGCAGCTTCATGGCCAGGTTGTTCGGAATCTGACCACCCACAGATACAATCACACCGCGTGGCTGCTCCAGATCAATGACATCGAGTACGCGCTCAAATGACAGTTCGTCGAAGTACAGACGGTCGCACATGTCGTAGTCGGTAGAAACAGTCTCCGGGTTGTAGTTGATCATGATAGACTTGTAACCCAGCTTGCGGGCAGTCTGAATGGCATTTACAGAGCACCAGTCGAACTCTACAGAAGAACCGATTCGGTAAGCTCCTGAACCCAGTACAACAACTGATTTCTCGTTCTTATAATAGTTCACGTCGTAACCCTCTACGGCGTAAGTCATATACAGGTAGTTGGTCAGTTCCGGATGCTCTGAAGCTACGGTATTGATGCGCTTCACAGCCGGCAGGATACCCAACTGCTTACGGTAAGCACGCACCTGGAGGTTTTCCTTCTCCATATTTCCCTGCTGTGGTTTCAGCACGAAGCGGGCAATCTGGAAGTCAGAGAAGCCCAGCACCTTAGCCTCACGCAACAGCTCGGCAGAGATATCCTCCAGCTTGTTGTATTCCTGCAAACGGGCCTTCATGTCCACGATGTTCTTCAGCTTGCCGATGAACCAAGGGTCAATCTTGGTCAGTTCGAAGATGCGGTCAATGGTATATCCTTCTTCCAAAGCCTGGGCAATGGCAAAGATACGCAAATCGGTCGGATTGGCCAGTTCGTCGTCCAGATTGTCAAAGTGCAGGTTGTCGTTGCCCACAAATCCGTGCATACCCTGACCGATCATACGCAGTCCCTTCTGGATGATTTCCTCGAAAGAACGGCCGATAGACATGATTTCGCCCACAGACTTCATGCTGGAACCGATATGACGGGATACACCGGCAAACTTGGTGAGGTCCCAACGAGGAATCTTACAAATCAGATAGTCCAAAGAAGGAGCCACGTAAGCTGAGTTCGGAGTGCCCATCTCACCGATCTGATCCAAAGTATAACCCAAACCGATCTTGGCGGCTACGAATGCCAACGGATAACCGGTAGCCTTGGAAGCCAGAGCTGATGAACGGCTCAAGCGGGCATTAACCTCGATGACACGATAGTCGTTGGTATCGGCGTTGAAGGCATACTGGATGTTACACTCACCCACAATACCCAAATGACGGATACATTTCTTAGACAGCTCCTGAAGCATGGTCACCTGTTCCTCGGTCAAAGAGCAAGTCGGTGCCACCACGATAGACTCACCGGTGTGGATTCCCAGCGGGTCGAAGTTTTCCATGCTGGCCACGGTGAAGCAGTGGTCGTTGGCATCGCGGATTACCTCAAACTCGATTTCCTTCCAGCCTTTCAGCGACTCCTCTACCAGAATCTGAGGGGCAAAAGTGAAGGCACTCTCGGCCAGTTCCACAAATTTCTCTTCGTTCGGACAGATACCGCTACCCAAGCCACCCAAAGCATAAGCCGAGCGGATCATTACCGGATAACCGATACGGCGGGCGGCTGCCAAAGCGTCTTCCATATTTTCCACAGCCTGGCTCACCGGAGTCTTCATCTCGATCTCGTCCAGTTTCTTTACAAACAGGTCGCGGTCTTCAGTATACATGATAGCCTCAACGGAAGTACCGAGCACCTCTACACCATATTCTTTCAGAATACCTTTCTGATAGAGTTCCGTACCACAGTTCAGCGCGGTCTGTCCTCCAAAGGCGAGCAGAATACCGTCGGGACGTTCTTTCTTGATGATTTCGGTTACGAAATAAGGAGTAACCGGGAGGAAATATACCTGATCGGCAATACCTTCAGAGGTCTGGATCGTAGCAATGTTCGGATTGACCAGAACAGAACGGATACCTTCTTCGCGCAAAGCTTTCAAAGCCTGCGAACCTGAATAGTCAAACTCTCCGGCCTGACCGATTTTCAAGGCACCGGAACCCAGCACCAGTACTTTCTTTAATTGTTTCTTCATGTTCATAGGGTTTATAAGTTCTTACTCATGCAAAAATAAACAATAAAACGGACAACCGGAACAGTTTCCGCATAAAAAATCACAGAATTCCCAGTGTATGCAGGGCATACTCTATTCCATCCTCGTCCACACTGCGGGTCACAAAGCCGGCAGCGGCCTTCACCTCGTCGGAAGCATTGCCCATAGCCACTCCCAGACCAACATGCCGCAGCATGTCGATATCGTTGCCTCCATCGCCAAAAGCCACAGTCTGTTCCAGAGAAATACCCTCGTGCTCCAGCATGCGGTCGATGCCGTAGCTCTTGCTTACTCCCCGCGTGATGATGTCCACAAAGGTGGGATGCCAGCGCATGGCCACGCATCCGGGCATCAGCTGCTCCATATAGCGGGCTTCGTCCTGAGGCGGGAAGAAGGCGATAATCTGCAAAATATCTTTTTCCAAAGCATGAGCCACCGGCAACACGGCTGGAATCTCGAAATTCAACAGATGGGACAGATCTTCCAGCTCGGGCGACAGTCCGGTGACAAACAGTTCATCCTGCGCCACAAAAATAATGGGGAAAGCCTCCTGAGGACAGGTTTCGTGATGACGCACCAGACGTTCCACATCCCCGCGGTCTACCGTACGCAAGGCGAAGGACTTGCCTTCACGGTCGATGCAGTGGGCTCCGGTAGTCGTCACCAGACCGTCATACTCCAGCTCTCCCAAATTGTCAATGAAAAGCAGGGGGCGACCGGTTGCCACATAAACTTTTATTCCCTTACGGCGTACCGCCTTCACGGCTTCGAGCGTCGAAGCGGGAATCGTATGAGTTTTGAAAGACACCAGTGTGCCGTCAATATCCAGAAAAATTGCTTTACATTCCATAAGAATATTGTGTTTTAATTCAAAAAAAAACTCATTTCAGAATGCCTGAGCATCCGGAAATGAGTTTTTCGTGGTTTATCTTTTTGTTTGCAACATGCAGTTTATTTTTTTGAAGCTTCCATCGTACCTTCTACATACAGGCGTACCATCTTGGTCTTGCCATTGGTGCGCACGGTGATGGATTTCTTGAAGTGTCCCGGGAATTTGCCGACTCCGTTATAACGGATTTCCAACTTACCGCTCTCTCCGGGTTTCACCGGCTCTTTGGTATAGGTTGGCACAGTACATCCGCAAGATGGCACGGCCTGATGGATAATCAGCGGGGCTGTTCCGGTATTCTTAAAGGTAAACACACAGGTCACTACAGGATTGTCCTCCGAAAAAGTGCCGAAGTTGTGGCTTGTTTTGTCAAACTTGATGTCGGCCTGCTTGGCGGCATTTTGAGCGAATGCAGTAGTCAGCATTACAAAACACAGGAGGGTAAAAGCTAGAACCTTCTTCATAATCTTCTTTTTAGGGTTAAAATTATTCCGGTTGCAAAAGTAAGATTAAAAAATGAAACCGTCTACATTTTATACTTAAAAAACAACATTTTACCTACAGTTTAAGATTTTTGCCCCTGCGGTTTCCTATTTTTATTATAACTTTGCACTTCATTACAAACAAATTATCAGAACAATATGCTAGTCTACAACATCACTTTCCAGGTGGATTTCAACGAAGCGCGCAACTTCGTCATCTGGGCTCATCAGGTATATATCCAGAAAACGCTCGAAACCGGTCTGCTGCAGAAAGCCCGTCTGAGCAAGATCCTCTCACACTGCGACGAGGATACGGAGTGCTTCTCCCTGCAGTTTGAGGTGGAAAGCTCGGCCGTGCTTCACCAGTGGTACACCAAGCTGGGCAAACAGCTGCACGACGAGATGGTGGCTCTGTTCAATGAAAAGGTAGTGGCCTTCTCTACCCTGATGGAAATCATCGAAGAAGCATGACACCGAAGAAGGACTGCGAAAAAATCATTCTGGGGGTGGACCCGGGTACCAACCTCATGGGTTACGGCATTCTGAAGGTAAAGGGCAACCGTGCGGAAATGGTGGCTATGGGGGTGATTGACCTGAGAAAATATACCGACCCTTATCTCAAACTGGGACGTATCTTCGACCGCCTGAGCGGCATCATCGAGTCTTATCTGCCCGATGAGCTGGCCATCGAGGCTCCTTTCTTCGGAAAGAACGTGCAGAGTATGCTCAAACTGGGGCGTGCGCAGGGAGTAGCCATCGCGGCGGCCATGAAGCATGAGGTACCGATTACGGAATATGCGCCTCTGAAAATCAAGATGGCCATCACCGGTAACGGACAGGCCAGCAAGGAGCAGGTGGCGGGCATGCTGCAACGCATCCTGAAAATAGCCGACTCTGACATGCTGCCTTATCTGGATGCCACGGACGGACTGGCGGCCGCCTACTGCCATTTTCTGCAGATGGGACGCCCCGACACCACCAAAGCCTACTCGGGATGGAAGGATTTCATACAGAAGAATCCGAATAAAGTCAAAGGATTATAAAGAAACATCATGGAGCAAAAAGTAATAGAAATAGTTCAGGGAGTAACCCGGCATCCGCTTTACCGCACCAAGACTCCGGTAGACCTGTGCATCTGCAAGGGAGAACAGATTGCCATCGTGGGCGAAAACGGTAGCGGAAAGACCCGTCTGGTGGACATCATCACGGGCAAACTGCCGCTGTTGCGCAACGAAGTGGCGTATGACTTCTCCCCATCTCCTTATCCGCTCATCAGCGACAACATCAAATCCATCACCTTCCGCGACTCGTATGGCGACCACGACGGAACCTATTATTACCAGCAGCGGTGGAACCAGCACGACATTGACGAGTCGGTGCCTACCGTAGGCACCCTGCTCGAAGAGTGTTTCCGCAACAACTGCCGTCAGGATGAAGCCGGAAGCCGGCGCAAGGAAGAACTGCGCGACAAGCTGTACCGTCTGTTCCACCTGGAGGAGCTGGAGGACAAACGCATCATCACCCTGTCCAGCGGTGAGCTGCGCAAGTTCCAGCTGACCAAAACGCTGTTGGCCGCCCCGAAGGTGCTGATCATGGACAACCCGTATATCGGCTTGGACAGCACGGCACGCGAACAGCTGACCGACCTGCTGAAAAAGCTGATTGCCGAAACGGACTTGCAGGTGATTCTGGTGCTTTCACGCAACAGTGACATTCCGGATTTCATCACGCACGTGATTCCGGTAAAAGACCTGGAGGTTCTGCCGAAAACGGAGCGTAACGCCTTCTTGGAACAAAACCCGGAAAGCGCTCATTTTGATGCACATGCCATCGAACTCATGCTCAGCGAGTTGCAAAAAGACGAAAAGCCGGAAGAAAACCTGGGTGGGGATATTCTGAAATTCAACAACATCCACATTCAATATGGCAAACGGGTGATTCTGGACCAGCTGAACTGGCAGGTGAAAAAAGGAGAAAAATGGGCCTTGAAAGGCCAGAACGGCTCCGGAAAATCCACGCTGCTGAGTCTGGTATGCGCCGACAATCCGCAAAGTTATGCCTGCGACATCGAGCTGTTCGGCAAAAAGAGAGGAACGGGCGAGAGCATCTGGGACATCAAGAAACAGATCGGATATGTCAGCCCCGAAATGCACCGCGCCTACCTGAAGGACATGCCGGCACTGGACATCGTGGCCAGCGGACTGAACGACTCGGTAGGTCTTTATGTGCGCCCCAAACCGGAACAGAAGGAAATCTGCGTGAAATGGATGGAACTGTTCGGTATCGCTCATCTGAAGGACAGCACTTTCCTGAAAATCTCCAGCGGCGAACAGCGGCTCTGCCTGCTGGCGCGGGCCTTTGTCAAGAACCCTCCGCTGCTCATCCTCGACGAACCGCTGCACGGGCTGGATCATTCCAACCGCGAACGGGTGAAATTCATCATCGAAAAGTTTGCGGAGAAAGCGGGCAAAACGCTGATTATGGTCACTCATTATGCCGAAGACCTCCCTCCGGTAATCACTCACGAACTGGTGCTTTGCAAACAGGGAAACCGGTAAGGCTCACTCACATGTAACCCAGAACAGGAAGGCCTCGGAAAGGCTCTGAAAAATCGTCCTGATGATTTGGAATTTTCATCGAAATCAATGAAACAAATCATCAGGACGATTTTTTATTTTATCTGCCATACCCGGCGCTCTGTTTCTTTTCGTATTTTCTACAGAAACCCGCCCCTCTCCAACCTCATCCGCAAACCGGGGCCGCCCCCACAAAACAGGCCCCCTCAAAAGGTCATTTCTTAATTTGCCGCCACTCCTTTTACTTTTTTTCTGGCAAAAGGACCTAGTTGCTTTTTTTTCATTATATTTGCGCCTAAATAGCTCATAATGTAATTTAAAGACTGAATGAAAGTAGCCATTGTAAAGTATAATGCCGGAAATATATGCTCTGTTGTCAATGCACTGCACCGTGTCGGCGTGTCACCGCTCGTCACAGACAACCCCGAGGAGCTTCTCGCGGCAGACAAGATTCTTTTTCCGGGACAAGGAGAAGCCAAGAACACTATGGCTTATCTGAAGGAGCACAAGCTGGACCAGCTGATCCGCGACCTGAAACAGCCCGTGCTGGGCATCTGTATCGGGCAGCAGCTCATGTGCCGCCATTCGGAAGAAGGGGATGTGGACTGTCTGGGCATCTTCGACGTGGACGTACTGAAATTCAGACCGCAGAGACACGAAGACAAGGTGCCTCACATGGGATGGAACACCCTGGAACAGCCCAAAGATGCCTTGTTCAAGGGCTTTGCAGAAGATGAGTTTGTTTATTTCGTTCACAGCTTCTATGTGCCGGTGTGCGAGCAGACTACGGCGGTAACCGAATATATCCAGCCGTTCAGTGCCTCGCTGCACAAGGACAATTTCTATGCCACTCAGTTTCATCCGGAAAAGAGCGGCAGCGTGGGCGAACGTATCATCCGGAATTTCTTGGACCTCTAACCCTTAGAATATGATAGAACTGATTCCTGCTATAGACCTGATCGGAGGGAAGTGCGTGCGCCTGACAAAAGGCGACTACGACACCCAGAAAGTATATAACGAGGATCCTGTGGCAGTGGCCCGGGAATTTGAAGAATATGGTTTCAAACGACTGCACGTGGTGGACCTGGACGGAGCCCGCTCCAAACATGTGGTGAACCATAAGGTTCTGGAACGCATGGCGCAGGCTACCAATCTGGTAATCGACTTCGGCGGCGGAATCAAAACGGACGAGGACATCCGCATCGCTACGGAAAGCGGAGCGCAGATGGTCACCGTGGGCAGTGTGGCCGTAACCCAGCCGGAACTGTTTCTGGGATGGCTCCAGCAGTTGGGCAGCGAGCGCATCATCCTCGGAGCGGACGTCAAGAAGGGACGCATCTCCATCAACGGATGGAAAGAAGACAGCAGCGACGAGCTGATTCCGTTTCTGGACAAATATATCCAAAAGGGAGTGCAGAAAGTGCTCTGCACGGAAATCAGCAAGGACGGCACCCTGCAGGGACCGGCCACAGCGCTGTACCGGGAAATCATGACCCAATATCCGCAATGCCATCTCATTGCCAGCGGAGGCGTGAGCTCCATGAATGACTTGAAGGAACTGGATCAGGCCGGCATCCCGGCCGTAGTGTTTGGAAAAGCTATTTACGAGGGACGCATCGCACTGAAGGATCTGGCTCTCTGGATGGAAGAAAACCGATAATTATGGCATTAGCGAAAAGAATCATACCGTGTCTGGACATCAAGGACGGACAGACCGTGAAAGGAACGAATTTTGTAAATCTGCGCCAGGCAGGCGACCCGGTGGAGCTGGGCAAGGCTTACAGCGAACAGGGTGCCGACGAACTGGTGTATCTGGATATTACCGCCAGCCATGAGGGAAGAAAAACCTTCACCTCGATGGTGCAGCAGGTGGCTGCACAGATCTCCATCCCCTTTACCGTGGGAGGAGGAATCAACGAACTGGCGGACGTGGACCGGCTGCTGAATGCCGGAGCCGACAAGATCAGCATCAACTCGGCCGCACTGCGACGCCCGGAACTCATCGACGAGATTGCCCGTCATTTCGGCTCGCAGGTATGTGTGGTGGCCATTGACGCCAAGCAGACCGAAGAGGGCTGGTTCTGCTATCTGAACGGCGGACGCGTAAAAACAGAACGCAAGCTGCTGGAATGGGCCCGCGAAGTGAACGACCGCGGCGCGGGAGAAATCCTCTTCACGTCCATGGACCACGACGGCGTGAAGACCGGATTCGCCAACGAAGCGCTGGCGCAGCTGGCCGACAGCCTGAGCATCCCCGTAATCGCTTCGGGCGGTGCCGGTAATATGGAGCATTTCAAGGATGCCTTTACCATAGGAAAGAGCGATGCGGCACTGGCTGCAAGCGTATTCCATTTCGGAGAAATAAAGATACCCGACCTGAAACATTATCTGAAAGACGAGGGTATTGAAGTCAGACTATAAAATAACCACAAAGACATGAAAATCGATTTTGACAAAATGGGTGGACTGGTTCCCGCCATCATACAGGACGATAAGACCAAGAACGTGCTGATGCTCGGTTACATGAACCAGGAAGCATACGATAAAACCGTGGAGACGGGCAAGGTGACTTTCTACAGCAGAACCAAGCAAAGACTGTGGACTAAGGGAGAAGAAAGCGGAAACTTCCTGAACGTGGTTTCCATCAAAAACGACTGCGATCAGGACACACTGCTCATCCGTGTGAACCCGGTAGGCCCGGTATGCCACACCGGCACTGATACCTGCTGGGGTGAAGAGAACCGGATGAACCCGTTGCTGTTCCTCACCGAGTTGCAGGATTTCATCGAGAAAAGACACCGCGAGATGCCGGAAGGCTCTTACACCACCAGTCTGTTCAAGGACGGTCTGAACCGCATGGCACAGAAAGTGGGCGAAGAAGCTCTGGAAGCGGTCATCGAAGCGGTGAACGGTACAGACGAGCGCCTCATCTATGAAGGCTCGGACATGATTTATCACCTCATCGTGCTGCTGACCGCCAAGGGACTGCGCATTGAGGACATGGCTCAGGAATTGATGGTACGCCACAATCCGGGCTGGAAGAAACATTAACCAGACTCCTTAGTTCCATTTTTTATGTTAGTGGATTTTGATCAGGTGCAGGTGTATCAGGAAGATCATCTGATTCTGAAAGACGTTAAACTGCAAGTGAACGAGGGAGAGTTTGTCTACATCATCGGTAAGGTAGGCACCGGAAAAACGTCACTGCTCAAGACGCTGTATGGCGAACTGGACGTGAACAAAGGCAAGGCCATGGTGCTGAATACCGACATGTGTCATGTAAAAAGAAAACAAATCCCTACCCTACGGCGCCAACTGGGCATCGTGTTTCAGGACTTTCAGCTGCTGCTCGATCGGAATATAGAGGAGAACCTGAACTTTGTGCTCCGCGCCACCGGATGGAAAAAGAAAAAAGAACGGAAGGAACGTATCGACCGGGTGCTGCAACTGGTGGAGATGGAAAACTATAAAAAGAGTATGCCCTATGAGCTCTCCGGAGGCGAACAGCAACGGGTGTGCATCGCCCGGGCACTGCTCAACAAGCCGAAACTCATCATCGCCGACGAAGCAACCGGAAATCTGGATGCCGAAACGGGACGCAAGACTGCGGCATTGCTTTATGAAATCTGCAAGAACGGCACCGCCGTGATCATGAGCACGCACAACGAACAGCTGATTCAGGAATTCCCGGGTGCCGTATATCGCTGCAAAGACGCGCAGCTGGAAGAATGCACAGAAAGCTTCCGCAAACAGGTATCACTTTAAGTAAAGAATTTAATAATAACCATTTTACCATAAGGAATAATATGAAAGTTTTAAAATTTGGTGGAACATCTGTTGGCTCTGCTCAGAGAATGAAAGATGTATCTAAACTGATTACTAGTGACGGAGAAACTAAAATCGTAGTATTATCTGCCATGTCGGGAACAACCAACACTCTGGTTGAGATTTCTGACTACCTGTACAAGAAAAATCCGGAAGGCGCAAACAACATCATCAACCGCCTGGAACAAAAATATATCGAGCATGTAGAGGAGCTGTATGCTACCGAGGAATACAAACAGAAGACTCTGGAATTCCTGAAAGAAGAGTTCAACTACATCAGAACCTTCACCAAGGTGATGTTCACTTCTTTCGAGGAGAAGATCATCCTGGCTCAGGGAGAAATCATCAGCACCAACATGGTGACCAACTACCTGAAAGAGTGCGGTGTGAAGACTATCCTGTTGCCGGCACTGGAATTCATGCGTACCGACAAGAACGCGGAACCGGACATGAACTTCATTAAGGAGAAGACCAATGAGATCATGGAGAAGAACCCGGGTTACGAAATCTATATCACTCAGGGATTCATCTGCAAGAACGCTTACGGCGAGGTGGACAACCTGCTGCGCGGTGGTTCTGACTACACAGCTTGCTTGATCGGTGCTGTACTGAACTCTGAGGAGATCCAGATCTGGACCGACATCGACGGTATGCACAACAACGACCCGAGAATCGTAGACCACACCGAACCGGTACGTCAGCTGCACTTTGAGGAGGCTGCCGAGTTGGCTTATTTCGGTGCCAAGATTCTGCATCCGACTTGTATCCAGCCTGCCAAGTTTGCCGGTGTTCCGGTACGTCTGTTGAACACTATGGATCCGACAGCTCCGGGTACCATCATCAACAACAAGATCGAGAAAGGCGTTATCAAGGCCGTGGCTGCCAAGGACAATATCGTATCTATCCAGATCCAGTCAAGCCGCATGTTGCTGGCTTACGGTTTCCTGAGAAAGGTATTCGAGATCTTCGAAAGCTACAAGACCAGCATCGACATGGTATGTACTTCTGAGGTGGGTGTATCGATTACCATTGACAACACTTCATATCTGAAGGACATCATCGCCGACCTGATGAAATACGGAACCGTAACCGTAGACGAGAACATGTGTATCATCTGTGTTGTGGGTGACCTGGCATGGAGCAACGTAGGCTTCGAAACGCTGGCTACAGAAGCTCTGAAGGACATTCCGGTACGTATGATTTCTTATGGAGGAAGCAATCACAACATTTCATTCCTCGTGAAGGGTGAAGACAAGAAACGCACTTTGCAGGCTTTGAGTGATACATTATTCCACAAGAAATAAATACAACAACATTTATGATGCACAAAATATCCGCAGACAAATTCAAAGACATACGCACTCCGTTCTATTATTATGACACCGAGCTTCTGACACAGACCCTCGAAGCCATCAAGAAAGAAATCGGAGACAAACCAAACTATCATTTGCACTATGCCGTAAAGGCTAATGCAAACCCGAAAGTACTGAAACTGATCAGCCAGGCAGGATTTGGCGCCGACTGCGTGAGCGGCGGCGAAATCCGCGCCAGTCTGACAGCAGGATTCCCGGCCGAGGAAATCGTGTATGCCGGAGTGGGAAAAAGCGATTGGGAAATCAATCTGGGACTGGACGCCGACATTGCCTACTTCAACGTGGAGAGCATTGCCGAACTGGAAGTGATCAATGAACTGGCAGCCCAGAAACAGAAGGTGGCCCGCGTGTCTTTCCGCATCAATCCGAATGTGGGAGCACACACGCATGCCAATATCACCACCGGACTGGCCGAAAACAAGTTCGGAATCGCCATGGAGGACATGGAGAAAGTGATTGGCATCGCTGCCGGAATGAATCATGTGAAGTTCATCGGACTGCACTTCCACATCGGTTCGCAGATTCTTGAAATGGACGATTTCAAGGCTTTGTGCAACCGCATCAACGAACTGCAGGATCGTTTGGAGAAGGCAGGAATCAGCGTAGAGAACATCAACGTGGGTGGCGGACTCGGTATTGACTATCAGGCACCGGACGCCAATCCGATTCCAGACTTCAAAGCCTATTTCGAGACTTACGAAAAGAATCTGAAGCTGCGCGACGGTCAGCACCTGCATTTTGAGTTGGGACGCGCCGTTGTGGGACAGTGCGGAAGCCTCATCACCCGGGTGCTCTACGTAAAGCAGGCTACGGTAAAGCAGTTTGCCATCGTAGATGCCGGTATGACCGACCTGCTCCGTCCGGCTCTCTACCACGCTTATCACCAGATTGAGAATTTGAGCAGCGAAGAAGCCGAAGAGATGTACGACGTTGTAGGACCGATCTGCGAATCGAGCGATGTCTTTGCAAAAGAATATAAATTAAACAAATGTCACCGGGGCGACCTGATTGCGTTGCGTTCCGCCGGAGCTTATGGAGAAATCATGGCTTCGCAGTACAACTGCCGCGAGTTGCCTTTAGGATATACCACAGAAGATCTTTTATAAATGTTTTTTCTGACAAATCCGATAGAAATCACTGCCTACACAAGTTTTCTGCTTGTGTGGGCAGTTAATTTGTTCAGAGTATGCCAACCGAATGCCCTGAACAAGAAATTAAAAGGAAAAGAGAACAGAAGAGACACCGAAAGCGCCCGTCAAACGGAAATGCCCGGTATCTCCGTGATTATCCTGACCGAAAATCAGGAACAGAAACTGACGCCCCTGCTGGAAAATGTGCTGGAACAGGCATACGACTCGTTTGAAGTAGTCGTGGTGGACAAGAACTCAACAGACAACACCCGTCTACTTCTGGAAAATATGGAAAAACGATATGAAAACCTGCAGCACACCTTCATTCCCAAAGATACCCGCCAGGTGAGCATACACACCCTGGCCCTGATATTGGGAGCCAAAGCAGCCCGTTATCCCTGGATCGTGCTTCTGACTCCTGACTTCCAGCCGGCATCCGGACAATGGCTGCGCCACCTGGCTGCACAAATGACGGCAGACCGAGACTTCGTATTGGGAGCGCGTTCGGTAAATACCGGCAGCAGTTCTCTCCGTGCCTTCCACTGTCTGCTGGAACAGAACCGCTTCCTGTCGTGGGCCATCAGCCATCAGGCGTTCCGCTGCAATGAGGTCAATCTGGCTTTCCGCAAAGAGAAACTGCTTTCCTGCAAGAACTTCGGCGAATATGGCATCCTGCTCTCCGGAGTGGAAAGCGTCTTCGTAAACCGATTCAGCCAGAAAGAAAGAACAGGGGTCTGCATCGAGCCGGAAGCCCTGCTGCTGGAAACGGAAACTGCTGACAGCAAAAACTGGAAGCACGAAATGCTCTGCCAGAAAGAGGCGGCACGCTTCTACACGCACAGCACACTCTTCCGTCTGTGCGGAGGTCTCCGCATGACTATGATCTGGCTGCTTTTCCTGCTCAGCATCACGGCACTCGGCATCAGCATTCTGACTCAACGCTGGGAAATCACGGCGGCTATTGTCATTCTGCTGGGCTTGTGGACCGGACTGCGCATCCGCGAAATGAAAACCGCCGCACAGCTGTTCCGTATCAAGACTGCCGGCATCTATCTCCCGTTCTATGACCTGCGCCTGTCCTGCGTGTATCTGGCCAACCGAATCCATTATGCCTTTCAGGACCGGAAGGTGTTCTACAGAAACATGTTTCACTAGGCCAGCTGCAGCCCGGTGAAACGGTTAAAGCGGTGCATATCTGTATTGACAATCAGTTCTTCGGGAAAAGCCGTTTCCCGAAGAAGCTCATACACATGGGTGTAATCGGCTATGGAAAAGGATATATGGGCATCGCTTCCGAGAATCACCGGAACATCATATTTGCGGCACAGCTGCAACAGTTCCGTGTTCAGCGCACGGGCCACCGGATTCTTGCGCTGCGGGCTCAGCGAACTGTTGTTGACCTCCAGCAGAGTGGCTGTCTCGCGTGAAGCGCGCACCAGTGCCTCCAGATTCACGGTGGCGGCCCCGTCTGCCGGATGACTGATAATGTTCACCCGGGGATTGTGCATGGCTGCCAGTACCGCATCCGTATTCTTTGTTTGCGTAGATGCCGGGAAGCAAACCTTATGCACTCCGGCTACCACATGGTCAAAACGCTTGTAATATTCCTCTCCCAAATCCAGATTTCCCTGCAAATCGCAGATATTCAGTTCGGCACCATGCAGAATACGCACTCCGGAGATAACCTTGGGAATGCAATGCAGATTTCTGAAATAAATAGGGTCGGGCGCACCCGGTACCAAAGGCCCGTGCTCCGTAATTCCCAAAAAACTCAGTCCTTTTTCGGCAGCGGCGGCAGCCATTTCCTGAATGGTGCTGTAGGCATGCCCCGAAGCAATGGAGTGAGTATGCAAATCCAATACAATCTTCATATACACTTAATTCTTGGTAAATGCAAAGATACCAAAAAATCATCGGCTTTAAAACGAAAACAGAAAAATGAATCCATCATCAGTTTTAAGTTACAAAACCCATATCCGTTCCCTTATCGCATTGGGGTTTCCCATCATCATCGGACAGATCGGTACCATTGTACAAGGACTGGCCGACACGATCATGACCGGACAATACAGCTCGCAAGCGCTTGCTGCCGCCGGTTTTGTCAATAATGTAATGACTCTGGTACTGATCTTTGCCATGGGTTATTCCTATGGACTGACACCAGTAGTAGGTGCCTATCATGCCCGTCAGGAGCATCATCACATCGGACAGTCATTGCGCTGCAGCCTGCAGACCAACGGCATTCTGGCGGCTGTCATCGTACTGCTTATGGGCAGTCTGTATTTTTTTCTGGACCGACTGGGACAACCGGAGGAACTGCTTCCCATCATCCGCCCCTACTATCTGGTCATTCTGGTTTCTCTTCCTTTCCAGATTCTGTTCAACGCCTATAAACAGTTCTTCGACGGAATCGGAAAGACCCAGATTGCCATGTGGATCATGATCGGAGCCAATGTCTTCAACATCATCGGCAACTGGTTCCTGATTTACGGTTGGGGCCCTTTCCCCGAACTGGGACTGCTCGGAGCCGGCATCTCCACCTGCCTGTCGCGCATCGGTATGCTGCTCTGCATGACTTTCATCTTCTACCGCTCTTCCTCTTTCCGGACTTATCAGGAGGGATTCCGCCTTCGTGAAGGTAACCGCGAACTCCGCAAGAAGCTGAACCGACTGGGCCTTCCAATCGGCTTGCAGATGGGCATGGAGTGCGCTTCTTTTGCCCTGTGCGCCGTAATGCAGGGCTGGATCGGCACTTCCGCACTGGCAGCCCATCAGATTATGACCAATGTGGCATCAGTATGTTATATGATTTATTATGGAATTGGAGCATCTGTAGCCATCCGTATCAGTCACTTCACCGGTCTGAAAGATACGGGCAATGTGCGCCGCTGTGCCTTTGCAGGCTACCGCATGATTCTGTTCTGCGGCGTTATCCTCTCCAGCATGATGGTGCTCTGCCGCCATCAGATCAGCTCGTTCTTTACGAACGACCCGGCAGTCAGTGCCATTGTCATGAGCCTTATGGTGCCCTTCGTACTCTATCAGCTCGGTGACGGACTACAGACCAATTTTGCGAATGCCCTGCGCGGTATTGCCGACGTAAAACCGATGATGCGCTATGCATTCATCAGTTACATTGTTATCTCTTTGCCACTAAGTTATTTTCTGGGAATACAGTTTGCCTGGGGACCGGTAGGCATCTGGATGGCCTTTCCGATAGCCCTGTCTGTTGCAGGAATGCTTTTCTATTGGAGGTTCAACAAGAAGGTTGCCAAGGGCATATAAAAAAAGAATCCTACTTGCAATCACTGCAGGTAGGATTTTTTTAGATCTTCGCTAAGATCTCACCTTTGTTAACCTTAAATCTAATACTATGAAAAACACATTGCAAAAGTAATCTTTTATTTTATCAAAGCAATAGATTTCGAGAAAAAATGAGACCGTATAACTTCTTTTAACATAAATATCAAACACAACCCACGGAAAGACCGTCATAAGCCGTAAAAATATGCTCCGGAAGCTGCTTTTCCAACTCGGCATGCAAACCGGCCTGATGGCTCATGTGAATCAAATAAGTGCGGCGCGCCTGCACCTTGCGGGCAAACGCACAGGCATCTTCTATGGTCTGATGCGAATAATGCTCCTTATGACGCAGTCCGTTTACAACCAGCAGATCCAGATTCTGAAGATACTCCAGTTCCGTATCGGGGATGGTCTTCATATCGGTGATATAAGCCATGTTATTAACCCGGTAACCATAAATCGGAAGCGCCGCATGCATCACACGCAACGGAGTGACCTGAAAACCGGCAACCGTGAATGTTTCATGCAAAGGCACAGGATGCAACTCAATATTCGGAACTCCGGGGTACTTATTCTCCAGAAAACAGTAAGGCAGACGTGTACGTATCCGCTCGGCCACATAATCCTCCATATATAAAGGTATAGAACCCAATGCACAGAAAGGACGCAAATCGTCTATTCCTCCCACATGATCATAATGCTCATGCGAAACCAGCACTCCGTCGATCTGCCCAAAAGGAACACGCAACATCTGCTGACGGAAATCGGGACCGCAATCCAACAGCAGTCTCTTGCCGTTTTCTTCCAGAAGAACCGAAGTTCTCAGACGGACATTACGCGGATCGTCGCTGGTACATACGGCACAACTGCACCCCACTTGTGGAACTCCCGTACTGGTACCCGTGCCCAGAAAAGTTACTCTCATAAATTTACGAAGCTATAAAATTCACCTCCGGATGCAGGTCAATGCCGAACTTTTCGTGTACACTCTGGCTCACGGCTGCTGCCAGATCGGCAACATCACGCCCTGTGGCTCCTCCACAATTTACCAGAACAAGCGGCTGCTTGCTGTATACACCGACGGTGCCCAGAATCTTTCCTTTCCATCCGCACTGCTCAATCAACCAGGCTGCCGGAATCTTCACCCGCTCCTCGTCGATTTCATAGAAAGGCACATGCGTATATTCCTTCTGGAACTGTTCCAACTGCTGCTTTCCGACAACAGGGTTCATGAAGAAACTGCCGGCATTGCCCAATACATTCGGATCGGGCAGTTTCTCATCACGCAGATGAATCACCTCCTTACGGATGTCGGTCGGTGTGAGCTGACGACGCTCATATTTTACATCAACCACAGTCTTCAACGCCTTATAAGAAAGGTTCGGCACAAATTTCTTGGAAAGTTTATAATGTACATAAGTCACGGCATAACGTCCCTTATATTCATTCTTAAAGATGCTGTTACGGTAACCGTACTGACAGTCCTTCTTGGAAATCAAACGTTTCTTTCCTGTTTCGAGATCCACAACCTCTACGCGCAAAATAGTATCGGCCGCCTCCACACCATAGGCACCGATGTTTTGAACCGCACTGGCTCCCACCTCACCGGGAATGCCTGACAGGTTTTCAATACCGCAAAAACCGTTCAGAGTACAGTAAGCCACAAAGTCATCCCACTTCAGTCCACTGCCCACACGCAGCACAATCACGTTTTTACGCTCGGAAATTCGCTGTATGTTCTTGATTTGTGAATGCAGAATCACTCCGTTGAAGTTATCCAAAAACAAAAGGTTGCTTCCTTCGCCGATATGCAGAATCGGTTTCTGTTCCTCGGAAGTGTGCCGAAGAGTGGTAATAAAGTCGCTCAACTCTTCCACACTGCTGTATTCAAAAAAAGTATCTGCGGCAACATTAATGCCGAAAGTATTATGCTTTAATAATGAGTAATTGTATTTTGTATTCATTCAATATTAATTTTCGTAAGAAACAAATTTCCATTGACCGTCTTTCTTTGTAAAGGTCAGCACATCCAGCATACCGTTAGAAATCCCTCTTTTTACAAAAACAATATGATTGGGATTCTTGTAACTCTGTCCGTAACGGATATTGGTAATCTCGTTTTCGGGCAGCACCGGCTTAAAGGCAAACCACTGATCTACCGACAAGGTTCCTTCAATAGTACCGAAATCGTTTTCGGGATCGGCAGTGACAAAACGCAACGGGTCCTCTATAGCCTTGCGCTGCATCAGAGAGTCACTGGCAAACTTCCGATAGAAATCCAGGAATTCTGCCAGCGGAGACTGCCCCATCGGGTGCTCTGATTCCTGGCACAACATCCACAAACCATTTACTTTCTCAAAATGAAAAACCTTGATAAAATTCTTCTTCAGGTTGATTTTTTCAATATCCACCACTTTGGTTTCGGTGCTGTTCTCCAGTTCCATCTGATCTTCGTTATTGAACAACACGGTGTAATATTCGGGCGAAACGAAGATACGCTCATGCTTCCAGGCATTCTTTTCGATTACAGAAGTGATCTGCTTCCCTGCCGTCATCTTGACATATTTCAGCGGAAAGCGTACACGTTCTACCTGTAAACGACGATCCTGAATAAAACTGAAAATAAAATCTCCGAAGAACTCATCGACATTCTTATTCGTCAATCCGTCTGAGATCTCTGCGGAAAGGTTCAAACCGGTGTCTGCCACACAAACAGAATCTGCCGTATCAGCCCGGTTTCCGTCATCCTGAGTATCTGCTTTTTTAGAATCACAAGCAGCCAACAACAAAACCAACAAGAATAAATTTTCTATTTTTTTCATCATTCTATAATTAAGGTACGGAACCTTTTTCTAAAAAACGCACAAATTTACGCTTTTATTTTTAAAAGGAGTGAAAGTTTTGCGTATAAATGATTACCTTTGTCATATTTTAAAACGAAAACTATTTTCTGAACATTTATGATAGCTAAAATTCAACAACTTCTTGAAGAAGTAGAAACTCTACAAGCAAACAGTATTGAAGAAGTAGAGGCTCTGAGAATCAAATACCTGAGCAAGAAAGGTGTGATCAATGCGTTAATGGCAGATTTCAGAAACGTGCCTGCTGAAGAGAAAAAGGAAGTGGGTATGAAACTGAACGAGCTGAAGAACAAAGCACAGGAGCAGATCAATGCGTTGAAAGAAGCTGTAGCCATACAAGACAACAGTCACGATGATCTGGACCTCACACGTACCGCTTATCCGATCCAGCTGGGAACCCGTCACCCGCTGACTATCGTGAAAAACGAGATTGTGGATATTTTCTCACGTTTGGGCTTCACCATGGCCGAAGGTCCTGAGGTGGAAGATGACTGGCACGTGTATTCATCCATGAACTTTGCCGATGATCATCCGGCACGCGACATGCAGGATACTTTCTTCGTAGAGGCTCATCCGGACATTATCCTGCGCTCACACACCTCATCCGTACAGGCACGCACCATGGAGAGCCAGCAGCCTCCTATCCGTGTCATCTGCCCGGGACGTGTGTACCGTAACGAGGCGATTTCTGCCCGTGCACACTGCTTCTTCCATCAGGTAGAAGGTCTTTATATCGACAAGAACGTGTCTTTCACTGACCTGAAGCAGGTACTTCTGCTCTTCGCTCAGGAAATGTTCGGCAACGACACCAAGATCCGTCTGCGCCCGTCATACTTCCCATTCACCGAGCCTTCTGCCGAAATGGACATCAGCTGTAACATCTGCGGCGGTAAGGGATGTTCTTTCTGCAAGCACACCGGATGGGTTGAGATTCTGGGTTGCGGTATGGTGGATCCTGCCGTACTGGAAGCCAACGGAATTGACAGCAGCGTCTACACCGGCTATGCCTTCGGTATGGGTATCGAACGAATCACCAACCTGAAGTATCAGGTAAAAGACTTACGTATGTTCTCTGAAAATGATACCAGATTCCTTGAAGAGTTCGAATCAGCCAACTGATCCGGCTTCTTTACATAACACTCAAAAACTGTTTACAAGCAGTTACATTTGTATATTAGCAGCCAATTTCCTGTTATATTTCGGGTTTTGGCTGCTAATACCCGTTTTACCCTTTTATCTGAAAGAAAGTTTCCAGTGTCCGGAGAGTACCATAGGATTGGTGTTGTGTGCCTATACCATCTCTTCGCTGTGCACCCGACCGTTCATGGGCTACCTCTACGACGGTTTTCCACGCAAACCGCTTTATCTGGTGGCTTACCTTATTTTCATGCTTATCTTTGCGGGCTATGTCGGTACGGAGAGTCTGCTGCTCTTTATTGTGCTGCGCGTGTTGCACGGCATTGCCTTCGGTACGGTAACCGTCGGTGGAAACACTTTGGTCATCGACATCACCCCTTCACAGCGGCGCGGCACAGCCTTGGGGTTCTACGGACTGACCAACAACATTGCCATGAGCATCGGACCGATGACCGGACTGCTGCTCCACGATCATCACGTGTCCTTCGAAGCCATATTCTGCTGCGGACTGGGCAGCTGTATTGCCGGCCTGCTGGCAGCCTCAGCCGTCAAGGCACCGGTGAAACAAACCGTAAAGCGACCGCCCATATCGCTCGACCGCTTCTTTCTTATTAAAGGTATTCCCGCCAGCATAGCACTTTTTCTGCTTTCCATTCCCTACGGGGCCACCACCAACTATGTAGCCATGTATGCCGAACAAATCGGACTGGATGCCCCCACAGGATTCTTCTTTACGCTTATGGCTGCCGGTATGGGAGTGAGCCGTCTGTTTGCCGGCCGGTATGTGGACCGCGGATATGTCACGGAAACCATTTCCTACGGATTCTATCTGGTCACGGCAGCCTTTCTGTTGCTCTCGGCCTGCGGATGGATCCACAGTCTGAACGCTATGGCCTGTCTGGTCGTATTCTACACCATTCCCTTTATGCTTGGAGTGGGCTTCGGCACCATGTTTCCGGCCTACAACACGCTCTATGTGAATCTGGCTCCCAACAATCAGCGAGGCACGGCCACCAGCAGTTATCTCACCGCCTGGGATGTGGGTGTGGGACTGGGTATTCTCACTGGCGGTCTGATTGCCGAATGGTTCTCCTTCTCCACGGTTTATCTGTTTGGAACCGTCCTGTGCCTGGTATCCATGATATACTTTAACCGTGTTGTTACCCCGCATTTTCAGAAGAATAAGCTCAGATAAAAAAGAGGGTGTGTCAAAATACCCTCTTGATAACAGAAGATCGCTATATAGCCGAAC
>OGGJ01000688.1_pt1 | contig 33183 bp, 50 predicted proteins | sample 1571071 | NCBI WGS metagenome assembly OGGJ01 (sample SAMEA2581954, study PRJEB24529) | metagenome | biome: Human gut stool | place: China | collected 2011
GCCGTGCGCCCCGCCGGTGTATTCGCAAGACGTGTGGCAAGGGACTTCACCGCCTGCTCCACCATGTCGTCCGCGATACCATTCCCGAACACCTTGGCAAGCGGCTTCGCCGCGTTGCTCAGGCCCTCAGTCAGCACGGAGATCGCACCGGCCGCCATACCGTACCCGGTCTGCTGTTCGTGCGATGCACCCTCCTGCCGCGCCTCCTGTGACGCGCCGCCGGCGCTCCGAAGCGCCATCGGAACCATCGCCCCGCCGGTCGGCAAGCCGAGGAGAATATCCGCGCCAAGCTGCATTCCGCCGACGCCCGCATCGACCGCAAGCGAACCCACCTTGCCAAGTCCCCGTTTTGCCTCCTGCACGTCCTGTGCGCCGCGCTCGGCAAGATCGTCCGCTGTTTTATATAGCTTCGCCGCCGTCTTTTCGTTCTCGCCTCCGGTCCCGTAGGCCCTTCGGTAGGCGTCCGCCTTTTTCTCCATGCCCTCGATCATGCTCTGGGCACTCTCGCGATCTGCCTCGCTGGCATTTGGATCGCTCAGCAGTGTTTTCTGCACCGCGATCTCACGCTCCAGATCGTCAAGCTCCTCCGCCGCTTCCGACCTCATCCGCTTCGTCGTGCCGGTCTGCCCCAGTCCCGCGAGGTTGGCATAGCCGGAGACGTACTGCTTTCCCGCACCCGATGCCATTCTTTTCAGCCGCCCGCCAAACGTCGGCGTGTCAGCCTTACCGCCGCTGCGTGAAGTGTCCTCCGCGGTCGCTCTCATCGCTTCCTCCGCCGTCTTCAGCGGTCTGTATTCCGCGCTCTTCCGCATTGCGGCAACAGACCGGGGCGCGGTCTGCGTCCCAGTCTGTTCCTGCTTCGAGGCTTCGATCATGCGGTCAAGCGCTCCGGTCGTCGTCCTTTCCCGCCGCTTTCCGGCAAGCATATTGTCAAGCGCTCCCATCGTAACCTCCTCAATATCCGAATGTTGCCGCGATCATGTTGCCCTGCTCCTGCGTGATCCTCCCGAGGGCGATCCAGCTCTGCAGGATCTCCGCGAGCCTCTGCACGGACGCTCCGCCCTCGGCAAGACGGTTCGCCTCGTTCAGCCACGTCGCAAAATTCCTGTCCCGCGCCGCAAGCTGTTCCGCCTCCGAGGGAGCGGTTCCGCCGCTCATCTGCAAGGCCGCCGACAGCTCGGGGTCCGCCTGAGCAATGCGGTCCCTTGTCAAGCCATAATACGCCTCAAGGTCCCTCCACGCATCCTCATCATAGCCATTGCTGAGAAGGATCTCCCTGCTCACCGCAGCTCTGGTCTTGCTGGGCGTAGTCGTCCTGCCGGAGCTTTTCGCCGCGGCCCTCTGCGCGGCCACCGCCGCCACCATCGCCTGCGCGTCCGCCTTGCTGATGCCGGCGCTCTCCAAAAGCTCGTCGCTCGCCATGCTTCCGCTCTGCAGCAGCTGCATCGCCGTCTTATAGGCGTAGGCTCTTGCGTTATCCGCATCCTCCCGCTCGTATGCCGTGTTCTGCGCATTCTGCTGGTCGTAGCGGTCCATCAGGTCGCGCAGCACATCGGCATAGCTGTCCGTGCGCTCCTTGGCATTCGCCGCCGCGAGTTCGGCATTGGCAATGTCGCCCGTCAGCTCGGCGTCCGTGATCGCGCGGTCAAGGTCCCCGAGGGCGCCGATGCGCCCCTGCTCGCCCTGCCGCAGGGCGTCGCTGTAGCTCGTGTCCAGCCCGGGCAGCGTGCTCTCCGCCGCGCCGCCGGTCTTTCCCTGTGCCGCGAGCTGCTGGCCGATGTTCTTCTGCGACTTCATTTTGTTCAGATAAAGCTGGCGGAACATATTTGCATAGCTCGTCTCCGTATCCCGCTTCTGATCCTGCAGACTCCCGACCGCCTTTTGCACGTTGGCACGGTTCGCCTCCTGCTGCGCGGCCAAAGCCTGCGCATACGAGCCCTGCTCTCCATAAAGCTGCTGCAGCTCACGCCGGAGCGCTTCCAGCTCCTCCGATGCATTGTTCCCCTGCTTGCCGATCGTGTAGGTCTGCCCATTCTTTGTGATGGTCGTGCTGCCGTCCTTGTTCTTCAGCCACACACTTCCGTCCGAGCCGATGATCTTACTCCCCGCGGTCGCGTTTTTGACAAAGCCGATTCCCCGTTCGCTGCCGACCGGATACTCTCCGCCGCCCGGCGAGTAGCCGATGATGTCGGTGCTTCCCCCGCCGGTGAAACCACCACCGGAGCCGCCGCCGGAACCTCCGCTGGAAGTCCCGGCATACCCGCTGCCTCTTGTGCCGTCCGCATACGTCGGGTAGATCAGCTCACCGTCTGCGTCTACGCGCGGATAAACGTTAGCAAGGTCCTCTCGCGCCGCGCCATTGCGGACGTTGATTGCGCTCACAGCGTAACCGTTTTCGTCGTATGTAATGGCGTAACCGTTCTTCTGCACGGTTTTCCCGGCCCAGCGCATATCGCGCGACAGGTCGGCGCCGGAGTAGGAGCCCTTCGTGCCCTTTGCGTAGGGCGTGGTGTCCTTGTAATTCGAGTTTGGCGCGCTGCCATCCTCACGGACCCATCCGATCTGTGTCGGGCTCTCCGTATCATAATAATAGGCTTTTCCGGTCTTTTGCGTGTATCCGCCGCCCGAACCACCGGAGCTGCCGCCGGAGGAACCTCCGCCGGAATTTCCGTACTTCTGCTCGGCGGAGTTCAGCTCCTTCATCTGGTTCTTCGCCCACTCGGCGTTGCCCCCGCCGCTGGAGATGAGATTGCTGAGATATTTCCGCTCGTTGGCGTAGTTTGTCTTTTCGTTGTAGGCCATGCTCACTTCACTCCTTTATGATCCGCTGAATGTATGCCGTGATGTACTCTCCCCACGCCCTTTGCGTCGAGGGGCCGAACGAGTTATCCACATCCAGCTCATAGCCGCAGGCGTTGAGAAGCTCTTGCAGCTTCCCGACCGCCGCGCCCTTGTCGCCGCGCGTAAGCACGATCTTATCCGCGGGGTATTTCGGCACGCCGAAGCCGCGAATATACCGCCCGTTGACGGGGAGGATGCGGTACGCACACTCGTGGCGGCTTCCCTTGTTGCCCTCGAACACCGTGATTTTCTGTCTGTCGCAGGCGGTCACGATGCCCGTGTGGTTGGGCGCGCCGGTGCAGTCCGTAAGGGCGTAGTCCTTGCGGTCGTTCCAGTGGTAGAAGACCTGTTCGCCGACCGTTGGGATGTGCGCGTCGTTCTCGACCCATTGGCCGCGCGCCTGATACCAGCGCATTTGCTCGCCGCAACTGCACTCGATGGGAATGACCTCCGTCAGGCCGCAGAGGATCGCCGCCGCGGACACCATCGCCGCGCAGTAGTCGTCGGTGTAGGTCAGCTTGTGGCCGCGCGGATGGGGCAGGAAGCTGTTGTATGCGTCCACGATCTGCTTATGCACCGCGTCGCCGCGCACAGCGCCCTTCCACGCGGTTAATATCTCAAGAAACCTCTTCATTTTTCTTGTTCTTCTCGGTCTGGGTGCCGAAGTAGAAGGCGATGATGGTCGTGAAGATCGTCAGAAACTCCGTCCCGCTGATGCTGCCGCGCAGGGCAAGCACCGAGAAAACCGCCGTGAGCGCGATGGTCACGATGCTCTTGACCGTGAGAAGATTTGCAATTCGATTTTGCATTTTTGCCTCCTTTATAGAAACCGCACGGCATAGAACTGCCGCGTCTGTGTGTTGATCTTGCTGCACGCGCCGTTGATGGCGGCGACGTGCCCACCGTCGAGCATGACGGCGTAATCCAGCTTGAGCTTGTCCCGCACGAAGGCGTTGACCTGCTGCGCGGTCATGTTCTTGCAGTAGACGCCGTAGAGCAGCCCGCCCTTGTAGCCGAGGACGGTGTGGTTGGTCTTGCGCAGCACGTCGGCGTATGCGCCCGTAAAGCCCTCAGCCGCAGGGGCATAGCGGTCGAGCAGGCCAAGCCCGCCGACCGCCCACACGACGTCTCCCAGCGCCGCCGCCGAGGACACGCGGGCAATGCGCACCGCGCCGCCCGCGGTCTTGTAGAGCACGCTCTCGGGCGTCGGGTAGTGGCAGCTCATGCCGCGCATGACCTTGCCGCCGCGCACAAGAATGCTGCACGGCTGACCCTGCCAAGAAAAGCTCCCCGAGATCGCATTCTTCGGCAGCGGCCCGCTCATGTTGACAGGATCGATGTCCCGCGCGAGGATGCAGGGCTGGCCGTATAGCTCGACGTTAAGGGGCCAGCAGTCCGCGCCGAGCTTGGCGGCGATGTCGCTCAAGGTCTGGTTGCCGATCCAGCCGTTGTCCAGCGCGCCGACGGAGCGCTGGATGGCGCGGATCATGCGGATCTCCTCCGAGGTAGAGCCGACCACATCTTTCATGCCGTCGGCTCCTCGTCGCTCCCGAGGAGCTTGTCGCCTGCGGCGTCCACGGCGTTCTTTCCCGCCGCCAGCAGCTTCACCAGCCACGGCGGCACCTTTGCGCCCATATTTACGCCGTGTTCGGCCAGACTGCCCAACTCCCCAATGATGTACCACACAACGACCAGCGGGCCGAGAAGCGTCGTATACTCAAACGGAAGCTTCACACCCGGCAGGTGCTCCAGCATCATGCCAATCAGCCAGTCGGCGACCAGCGCAATGCAGACGATAACGATCATGCCGCCCTTGTGCCACGCGCCCTCACGCAGCTTCGCGCTGCTCCACTCCCCGCGGTGCGCCGCTGCGGCAGAGCCGACCAGCCAATCCGCCAGCATCAGCCCGATCCACACGATCAGCAGCCAGCCGAACCATCCCCAAAAGGCCGTCAGCATCGCCACCGCCGCCGTGATCCACGCCTTGATCGCCGTCAAAGTATTGTTCTCCATCGTTTTGTCCTTTCTGCACGAAGCCACATCGGACCTCGCGCGGTAGTATTACTAATCGTATTAGAGCGGGGATCAAGCCCCGCTCTGCTCACTTGTTCAGCTCCGCGAGCTTCGCTGCAATATCGTCCGGGATGTAGCACTTCTCCTTCTTGACGCAGTAGCCGTTCTCATCGTAGGTGAGCTTGTACTGCGGCAGGACGTAGATCTCCGTGCCGGCGCGGGAAATGTCGCGCGCCATGACGGGCTGCTTGATGCTGTTCTTGACACCCGAGTTTTCGCTCAGGCCCGCGGGAATGTCCGTGACCTCGATGGGCTTGCCGTCGGATGCGATTCTCTTGTAAGTAGCCATAGTTTTGTTCTCCTTTTCTTTGTTCAAAATTTATTTATCATCGTCGTATTTTTCGCCGGTGATCTCTTTGATGCTGCCCGCCTTGCAACGGTCGATAGGTTCATAGGCGTTCTCTCTTTCCGGCGGCAAAAAAGCCGCCTGTTTGATTTGTCAGCGGTTACGGCGCAGCCAGCGTCCTGCGCTCTTGAGGTTTTTCGCCAGCTTTCGGAATATTTCCATAAGCCAGAGCTGCGCGCTCTGCCCGTTTGCGGAAAGCCGCTCCAGCTCTCGCAGCATTTGCCCCCTGTGCCGCTTTGCACGGATGATCGTCAGCGGCGGCATCGGCGCTTTATCCAGCTCGCACGGCTTGCGCGGGCTGCTTTGCCCTTTGCGCGGCGGTGCCGGTCTGCGTTCCTGCGGCACAACGGCATCCTGCTCCTGCAGTTCCCGGTAAATGCTATAAGCCAGCTCGTCGAGGCCGTCCATGCCGCGCAGCGTCGTCGGCTGAAAGCCGGTCATCGCTCCGATGTTGCGCAGCGCTCTGCGGATCGTGCGCAGCACCGTCGCCTTATCCACACCGATGAGCGAAGCGACCTCCCGCAGCGACAGCCACTCACCGTAGTATAGATACAGATAAGCAGCCTGCCGCGTTATCGCCGAAAGAAGGAGACTTGCCGTTTCGCGGTCGGCGAGGTCAAGCTCTGTCTGTCCGCTTAAAGCCGCCTGCGCCATTGTCAGCTCGACCTCCTCCCGCACGGCTTTCTTTGCGCGGGAGAGAGTACGGGAAACCGTGCTTTTCCCAATGCCGAGCCGTTCGGCGATCTCCGTCACGGATGCGCCGTCGCGGTTCAGCTCAAGGACCTTGCGCTGCCGTTCTGTCAATGCTTCAAGCCCCCGCTGTGCCGCCGAAAGCATCTGCTTTCTTCCAGCCTCGATCTTATCATCAAGCGAATTGTCCGCCTGCTCCCAAGAGAGAAATTGCGCGCGGTCTCCGAGGGACATTTCGCCGCCGTTCTCTGCCTGCGCGGCCATCGACACGGTTCTCGCTCGCGGTGCTTTGGCTCTGCGCGGGGCAATGGCGTGAAGCATCGCTTGGACATTCGCCAATTCCTCGCGCAGCATTTCGATCTCCAGCTCGTCCGCACCGTTATCGCGTGCTTCAGCGATCTGCGCAAGCAGCTCACTGTGCCGCTGGCGGAGAGCGTCGATTTTCTCGCTCATCGTCGTCTCCTCAATTCGTTAATGGCTGATGCGTTCAGCCCTCCCAATCTACCCAGCCGTCCATGTAGACCTTGACCACGCCGTCCACGCGGTAGAAGGCGTTGTTGATGAGCGGCACGCCCTCCGTATATTCGATGGGATTGTCAGCGCTCGTGCCGGCCGGATTTGCCTGCTCGACGTAATCCTTTCGGACGTCCACGTCGTTGAAGGTGAAGATACTCCAGTCAAAGCCGAGCTTGTCGCTCTGCTCCGTGCGCTGCGTGATGCCGCCGGCGGCCCGCACGAGCTTTCCGTCCGTGATCGCGCCCTTAATGGCGTTGAGCTTTTCAGTTTGCATCATAGGTGGCCTCCAGTTCCGCCAGCTGCGCGTTGGCAGCGGCAAGGTTTTCTTCGCTCTCGGTGAGCTGTGTATTCTTCTCGGCGACAGTGGCGGTCAGGCTCTCGATCTGCGCCTGATACGGCGTGACATCGCCCCAATACTGCTTGTCTGCTTTGATGATCACCTTGATGCTCTGCGTGTTCATGTCGTACTGGATCGCCTTCACCGTGAAGGCGTAGCCCTCCGGCAGCGGACAGACGGGGCAATCCGTGCGAATCTGCTCGACCGTGACATTCTTCCAGTCGATGGCCTCGACCGATTCGAGCGTATTTTCCGAATAGCACCGCTCGAATGTGACGTGGTACTCGCTCGATAATGCAAAGACGTTGCCGACGCGATGACCATTGATCTTGTACTTGACGCCGTAATAGCTGTTTCCTGTTTTCATGCTCCTGCCTCCTGTGCAAAGTTATCGCTTTCCGCGCTTGTGCTTCGGCTCCCATATCCCGACACCGAAGCGGGGATAATCATAATATCGAGTCAGGACCGCTGCGGCCTCCCGCAGGTCTCGCCGCATCGCGCCCAGATGCCCGGTATCTATGCCGGCTTCCCGGCATTCGCGAATTTTAATGCTGATCTGCGCTGCCGTGCGCCGATACTCCACAGCAAGGTCCTCGAGACCGGCCTCGCCCTGCTCGATCACACCGGCGCGCCGCAGGGTCTCCGTAAGGCGTTCTCCGCGCTCGGCGTGTACGACTGGCTTGTACGGCAGCTTATAGCGCACATCGTTCTCCGCGAAAATGATCTTTGATGGCCGCGGAATGTTCCGTCGGTCGAAGGTCGTGATGCAAATGACGCCGCGCTCACAGTCGATCTTCACCTGTGCGTCCGGACCGCCGTCCCGAAAGCGGACGGTCAGCTCCGCCTCCCTGTATGCCCTCATCGCCTCACCCCGCAAAAACGATCTTACCGGCAAACTTCGTGTCGCTCATGAGCTTAAAGGCTCCCGTCGCCGCCGTGTATTCAACGTCCAGCTCAAGCACGGCCCATGTGTTTTTCGCATATTTGCCGTCGCTGCAAAGGGAGTAGGCATCAAAGGTGAAGTCCGCGCTGCTTCTCTTGTGTGAGGTCTTCGGAATCGTGAGCGTGAACGGTTCGTCGTCGCCCGTCCAGTCATTCGCGGTAAAGGAAACGGTCACGCTGCCGGGCGATTTCCTGTTCCACGCTGTCCGCTCCGCCGCCGTGATGTGTTTGGTGGTATCGCTGATGTGACCGGGGACCTGCGCAAGCGCGGCGTTAAAGTTGGCTTCCGTCCCGGCAAAACTGCCGTCCATGGCGCTCTGATAAGCGCTCTTGCCCGCCGCGCCAGCGGGTCCGGTCGGGCCTTGCGGTCCCTGTTCGCCCGGCACACCCTGCGGACCCTGCGGGCCTTCCGAACCGGTGTCACCCTTCGGCCCTGCCGGACCCTCGGGGCCAGTTGCGCCCGTCGCGCCGGTCTCGCCGGTATCGCCTTTCTCGCCCTGCGGGCCCTGCTCACCCTGCGGGCCTTGAAGTCCCTGCGGACCTTGCTCACCCTGCGGGCCGGTTGCACCGGTTGCACCGGTATCGCCTTTTTCACCGGGGTCGCCCTTTTCGCCGGGGTCGCCCTTTGGGCCTTGGATGCCCTGCTCGCCCTGTGGACCCTGCACCCCCTGTTCACCCTGCGGGCCTTGGATGCCCTGTACGCCCTGCGGACCGCGGGGACCCTGCGGCCCCTGCAATGCGCCGATGCTCGTCCATGCCTCATTGCTCTCGGACCAGATGTAGAGCTCACCGTTTGCGCTTACCTGATAAGCGCCCTCTGCGCCGGTGGGGAAAGCGGTCTGTAAGGCGGCGAGCGTCGGGTAGACGTCCTCGATCTCGAACGACCGACCGTCCGTGCCCTTGTCACCCTTCGGGCCCTGAATGCCCTGCGGGCCCTGCGCGCCGGTGGGACCCTGAATACCCTGGTCGCCCTTCGGGCCCTGTACGCCCTGCGGGCCCTGCGGGCCTCTCACACTGACGGCCTGCGGTGCAATGGCGGTATCCTGGATGGTAAAGGACATGACGCCGCTGGCATCTACAGAGGGAACAATAACGGGGCCTGTCAGGCCTTGGTCACCCTTCGGCCCCTGCTCGCCTGTGTCGCCTTTCTCGCCCTGCGGGCCGGTATCGCCTTTCAGGCCGGTGATGATGGTCTGCTCGCCGTCATCGGTCACAGTTCCGTTGGCAAACTTCATGCGGCTGCGCTGCGGGGCTACTGTCCCGTCCGGCTTGACAATGATGTGGCCGGAGGAGCCGGTCGCTTCCCATGTTACGCCATCTTCGCTGGTTTCCAGCACCTTGTCATCGTTCAGGCGGATGTACTTCACATTGCCGGTCAGGATCCGCTTTTCCAGCTCTTCCTGTACGGTCGATGCCGCACCGCTGATATCCTCTGCGCCCATGTTGGCGGCAGCGGTCAAGGCATTCAGCGCGTCCACCAGGTTGTTGTACGCGGGGATCACTACCTCACGCACGACCTGCTCTACGGAATACTGCATCTCACTGGCAGACAGGCCGGGGGTCGTTTCCTGTCCGATTACACCCACCCTGTTGCCATCGCTATCGGTAAATACAGCGTCCGGGGTATAAGCATTGCCATCGGACGCTTTTATTTTTTCAAACATATCTTACCCCCTGTATTTCTTGGTTTCTCGGTACTCTACGGCAATGTTTTCTATGCCGAAAGGCTCCGCATTGGCATTGGAGAACCGGAAGCGCACCTTATCCAGATTGCGCATATCCAGCTTGCGCCCCAGCACCTTTGGGGTGGCATCGGTACTCCATGTCCATTTCGACCAGTCGATGTCCTCCCACGAGAAAAACCTTGCCGTTCGGGCATCGGTCAGGATGGAGACCCATTTGCCGCTGCACATCGCATAGGCGTTTACACTGGTGCGCACAAAAGCGGACAGCCTGCAGGCCATGTACCGGAAGTGTTTGCTGGAGTAAAAGGTCTTGCCATCGATATCTGGGGTTTCCCACTGGCACCCTACTGGTGTGTATGTCTCCCCGTCCATCGTGTCGTTGTAGGAGTTGGGAGCGGTCTCATCGGTATTGAATTTGCATACTTTGCCATCCGCCGTACCAAAGAACAGTTCGCCGTTATCGTCCCATATCACCCTTGCGGGTATTCCGGTCAGATAAAAGCACTCGTACTGGTAGTTGGAATACGGCTCCCCATCCTCGTAGTGCTTTTGCAGCAGGTCAAGCACATACACGCCAGCACCGGCCGCAATGAAATAAAAGTCCTTGTGGATGCAGGCATAGGCATCGGCGATATTGCTTTCCGAAAGCAGTTTCGGATTGATATAAAAGCTGCGGCTCTGCACATAGCGCTCGCCAGTCACATCGGAAGCAGTCAATGCGAAGATGCCGGTGGAGGAAAGGAACAGCGGCTCGTTATCGGTCGGCACAAAGCTGTGCGGAGCGATTGCGCCGTGTCCGGTGATTACATTTCCGGTCTTAAAGGCAAAGGTCTCCACGCTGTTGCCGAGATCATCGGTCTCCGTTACCGTGGAGCCGGTGCGCACATACACCGCGCCGGTGGTTCCGCTCTTGTGGGCCGCTATCCTGTCGCCCACGATGGAATAACCTACAATGCGCTCGCTGTCCTCACCCAGTATCGAATAGGATAGATCGGAAAAATAGGAAAAATCATTCTGCGCCGACCAAAAATCCCTGTTCTTAAAGTTCGGATCGCCGGTCACAAATAGCCGGGTGCCCGTCTCGCCATACACAATACAGGTATCGCAGTTCGTAATGCGGCTGCGGCTCTCGCTCCTGTCCTTGGATGCAGTGATATATACATTGTCCGCGCCCTCCAAAGGGGATTTACCCGGAGCGGCTACGAATGTCACGGTGCCGCTGGTGCGGTTTACAGTAAAGTCGGTAGTCTCCACCTTGTCTACAAAGGAACCGTCAGATTGCAATATCTTTGCCGTTACAGGTGTTGTATCCAAATTTTCAAGGGAAAGTTGGAATACTGTTGCTGCTGCGGTCTTATCTCCTACATAGAAAGATTCTGTCCACTTATCCGACATGAGGTTGATATCCTCATAAGTTGTTCCGCCGGTACCATCCGGATTTTTATTGATAACGATCCTCGGTACATAGGCACTGTCCGATACATTAGCCACGGTAAAGGTGTCGCCACTATGCGTTACCTTGTAGTAGTGTGCTCCATCCAGCAGGTACAGCGCTTTATCGAAGTTCTTGCCAACCGAAAAGGCATCGTTCATGGCGGAAGAGATCAGCGTATCGCCTGCATACAGTTTCGTGCCCGCATGGATAATATCTGTCCCATCCAGAGAGAACCGACCATTGATACGGCCATCGTATACCGCCGTTTTGGCAAAGCCAAGGCGCTTTCTCACGCGGCCGGGGGAGGAACGGATCATGTTCTCGCAGTTGGGGCTTCTTCTTGGGTCGATATTGGTTGCGCCGCTGGAAAAGTCGCAGCCATAAAAGTCGTTAATGACCATGGCATTGGTCTTTACCACATCAGCGCTGGGGAGTTTTGCCGGGGAATATCTCATTTGCTCCCCTCCTTACATCATGAATACGGTTTCAATTACTTGGTGTTTCTCGATGTCCTCGTCCGTCATAGCGCCTACCATCTCTGCAAAGCGTCCGGTGAGGAACTGATTCAGCGCCAGTGTTTCATCAATGCCGCTTGTGGCATCAATGGCCAGCCGAAGTGGAATCAGCGGAATCGCCTTGGGCTCCACCTCTATCTCGGTCGCACAGGAAGCGCCTGCAAGGGTGGCGTGCCGGTGCTTATACTGGATATCGAATTGCCCGCTGTAATGGTACGGGATCGCAATATGGTATTCATCCAGCCGCCGGTAGTCGGAAAAGTCGCGGAAGGTCACGCCGTCACCGGAGAAAAGAATTTTCACCATGCCGTTCATCTGCTGGGGCAGCTCATACGGCACCCATGCTATGTGCTCCGGGATTTCTACCAGCGGGAATGCATAAAACGCAGCGTTTCTTACCTGGAATGGGTACTGCGATTCCAACTTGATACTGCCGTTAAAGCTGCCGGAAAGCCGCTGGAACTCAGGAGCGGTAATCTGCTGCCGGGCCCCATCGATAGTCGCTGTTAGAACACCGCAAATTTCAAGCGTGTAGGCTTTTGCATCACTGTTGGTAAACTCGTAGGTATCACCGGGATAAACCGTCTTAGCTTCAAAATGGGAGCCATCCATGCACCGTGGCATGTTCTGAACGATGCTGATGGATTCGATCAGCGGGAACTGCGATTCCACCATTGCAACAGCACCGTCCAGCAGGTGCTCCATTCTGTCCTTGTAGTCGGCTATAAATCCGTTGCTTGCGGCAGCGCCGTTTACGGTAGCTTCATCTATCCACCGCAGCGCACCGTTGATGGCATCGTTCTTGTTCATTCAATCACCCCATGTACCCTGCTTCTTCAAGGATGCGGGCGACTTCTTCGGGTACATCTACCCATTCGCCACGCTTGATCTGATAGGTGTAGCCGTTGATGCACACAGGCACTACGACATCTTCTTTGTTCAGCTTGTCCTTCGGCAGACGGATGCGTACCTTCTTGCCCTTGGCGAGTTCCTCGCCTGTCTCTTTCTCTACGATCTCTCCGATCATGTCGGGATTGTCAGCCTTTTTGATGTTAGCCATATTAAATCCTTTCTGTAAAAGAAGGGAGGGGTGTTACCCCCTCCCTTGTATTTGGTTAGGCGGTAGCCATGGACTGAATGCAGACCATCGCCAGCTCCTGCAGGCGAACAGTAACCGCCATCGCTTTCCAGCCGACACTCGCGCGCTGGTTCAGGGGGTCCTCGGTACCGGCGGAGCCAGTGGGCTTGATGATGATTTCGGGCTTGGAGGAGCCGTTCACATCGACCACGCCGTAAGCGTCCTTGCCTACGATAAGGGTCTTATGCAGGGTTCCCGCAGTAGCGGTCTTTGTGTCGGTGGGACACATGGTGGTCAGAATGAAACGGACACCATGGATACGGCCGATCTCGCCCTTCATGATGTTCTCGGCGCCGTTGTACTTGGAGATATCCTGCCACAGGCTGTCGTTCTGCAGGTCGTATGCTACATCGGGATCACAGAAGCCGATGTAATAGCCGCCCTCCAGGGGCTCGGCGTTGTTGTTGCGCAGGGTGCGCACCGCTTTCTTGATCTCCTCGCTGTTTACCACCTTACCGGCGGCAATAGCGGCTGCGGAAGCAGCGCCGCCAGCAAACTGCTGGGAAGTCCCCTTGAAGATAACATCCGCGCAGCGGGTCTCCAGGGTCTTGGCGGCGTTTTCGCCCATCAGCGCAGCGGACTCCGTCAGGACGGGGTCGATGCCGACCATGCTGATCTTGTCAGACAGGCGAACCCAGTTGCCCTCCTGCGCCACGGTAGCGGTCACAGCGGTGATGGACAGGTTGTCGCCGTCAGGGGTTACGCCCTCGGTCAGGGATGCCGCAGGTACATCAAGGGAGTTGAAGCGGCGGAAGTTGATGGTGTCACCCTCGTTCTTCGGCATGGGGCGCTTCTGACCATACTTGAGGAAGGTCAGATTGGGCAGCAGCCGGGACAGCAGGGTACGATCGTAAAAGGTTTTCTGTTCAGCGGTAAGATTACCGTAAGTCTGAGTAGTAGTAGCCATAGTTTTATACACTCCTTAATTTTTTAATTCCCCCCGGAGTGCAGCTTGATACAGCTTTTCAAAGTCTTTGTCCGACATCTTCATGTAGTCGGCTTCGGTTTCGGGGCTTTCGCCCGTCAATGCTCCGGGAGATGCTTGTGCGTTGTTGTTGATTCTTCGGAGCGTGTCTTCCTTTGCCTTGTTTGCAGCATCGTTGGCGAGGTCAAAATAGCTGTTCGCCAAAATTGTGTTGAACGCTGCATCCACGCTGCAGGGCGTCCCCTGCTGGGTGCAGTAGTCCATCAATTCAACCACTTGGTCCTTGAGCTTTGTGAATGTCTGCCCTCTTACAGGGTCAGCCTCCAGCTCTCTCATGCGCTCATTGCTCCGCAAGCGGGTAATCTCCGCTTCCAAGGATTGATTTCGGTAAGCTGATACGGGGTCGGTTTGGCCGTCCTCGTCCAGCCGCTGCATCGCAACAAAGGCTTCATACTCCGCCTTTGTGGTGATGGGTCTGTCATTGTCATAATGATTGGTCAGGCCCATGCTGCGGATAAAGTCGTCCACGCTCTTTTGGGATGCTTCTTTGATTCTCCGCGACACACGCTGTGTCTCGGTGATCTCCGGCTCCGGCTCTGTCTCCAGCTCTACCTCCGGCTCGGTTTCCTCTACTGCGGGAGAGGAGTCGATATCTTCTTCGATATCTTCATTTGCAGCAGTCATGATTTCTTCGTCCATAAATTCCTTTCTGTGGCGAGGTTCGGTTTGTTCCGTTTAGCAGCCACTTAAAAATTAGTTATCCCTCCAAGGGGTTGGTCACATAGGTCGGTGTCCTGTTGGTGCATTTGGGGTTCTTGCACTCCAGCTGCAGCTTGATAAACGCTTTTGTCTCTGTGTTTGGGGAGGTATCCCCGGTGAATGTAAGGTATTTTCCGGTGATTCTCATTTCGGCTTTACAGTTTGGGCACAGCATTGTTACCACCTCCTGTGAACTTGTCCATGACGGTCGGGGCCTTCGGCACATCCGGCAGCGGAACTCCGCCAATGCCGGAAACGCTCTGTACGCCGTTCACTTCTTCCTCCGGAACGCCAGGCATTCCCACCGCTTGCGGCTGGGTTTCCCGCATTCGCTTGAACTTCTCCTTGAATGGAGCTACATTCGGGTCGGACAGCTCGATGTACTGGTCGATGGAAATGTCTCCTCGGTCAAGCATCTTGTCCAAGGTCGCCTGTGCCAGCACCGCAGAATACTCGGACGATGCGCCTACATCCACCTGCAGGTCAAAGTCGTACATGGCGTAGTCTGTACCCGTAAACGCTCTGCCTGATACCTCGTCCCCCATCTCAATGACGATTTCCCGCTTGTCGGAGCAGTATGTTTTGAAAAACTCCATCCAAATGCGGCCGATCTCCTTAACTGCGTGCCAGTATCTGCGCTGAATCTCGTTGACCGGGGTCTGCGCTTGGTTTTGCAATGCGATTATTGCCGATGCTGCCATATTTGCACCCAAGGACTCGCCGGTCGTTACCTCGGTCGTACCGGTTACTACGCGGGTCAGGTCGATCATGTCGTTGCTGACCTGCGTAGCAGCGGACGAAAACGCCGGAGGCTGCAGGTACGCTATCCCGCCGTTGGAGTAGTCGGTGACGATTTCCCCCGGCTCGTTGGTCAGCGGCTGTCTGATAGCACCCGGCTTTGCCACGATCTTCGGGAAGCCCATCTGCTGGATGGCCAGCGCCTGCATTCCGTACATAAAGTTGATGAGCTTTTGGTTGGGGATAAGCCCCTCGATTTCGCCGATGCCGTAGAAACAGGCTTTACGCAGCTTCCAGTTAAGCGCCGCCACAGGGTACAGCTTGATGCGGGTTGGACTGCCCTGCGGGGTAAGCGGTACCGCTTTGCATATCTCCACGCTGCGGGTCGCTTTGTCAAATACGACCTCACCGTTCTTGCGGTAATACTTGGTCAGCACCGTAACCTTTTCGTTTTCCTTGCCGTCCAGCTCGATGCGCTCGGCCTGATAGGTGCTTGCATCCTCAAATTCATCGGGGCAGATGTTTGCGACCTTTTCGGCAGGCAATCCCCTGTCCTTTGCCATCTTGCGTACAGCGCCCAATTTGAGCCGCTGTGCGATGATGAGATAGTCCTGCTTCTGCACATCCCGGAGCTGCGGGTTGGCTACAAAAAAGTTAAGAGCATCCACGGTTTCCCCGCGAAGCTCCCCCACATATTTGTCGCCTGTAACGCTGGTGTCCCAGTAAAAGTGCCAGATGCCTGTGCCGTTGGTCGCTGCATCGTCACACGCCTCGTTGCATAATTTGTCCATGTCGGCCCTGTCCCAAATCGTCCGTGCGTACTCGGTGCAGTTCTCGGCGGCGTCCTGGTGCATCTGGTCAAGGATTTCGTCACCGCTGGCGCTGCCCTGTCTGTAGACGATGCTGACAGGCTGGTCAAGCACGCTGGAGCGCTTGCTGCGGACGATCATGTCCACGATGTTGAGGACGGGTCTCGGCAGATTTTTGGTGCGCTCTGTCGCTTGTGGCCACTGGTCGCCCTCCTTAAATCGCACAAAGGTCGGGAATTTGGTGCTAAAGCCCATCTTGTTGTGGTACGCCACACCCTCTCGGTATAGTGTCCACAGGGTTACATCACTCATATCAATCCTCCGGGCCGTTAAGCCACTCGTTGAATATCTTTGTTGCATATTGCTCCTGCGCCGTCTGGTCGTCCCCTAACGCCCACAGGATCAGGCGTTTGAGCCATCGTCTTACCATACCTGATACCCTCCTTGTTCTTCGGTCTGCCGCAGCTCCGGCGGCAGAACCTTTCGGTTTTTCTCCGGCGGCTTTCCGGCGTACGGTCTGCCGCTGCAGAAGTATCGGATGGCATCCGGCGCATGGGTCAGTTCATGCGGGTCAGATGCCACATCGTTCGGTTTATGCGCATCGTACTGCACCATAGGAATGCAGCGTATGGCATTGCGGCAGTTACGGAAGAACCGCAGCCCTGCCGCCTTTTTGGCTTCTCCTGTCGCAATGTCCTTGGCGTCATACGGTTTCAGCCATTCGTGTACATCCTGCCAGCCGTTGATGCGGTCGTTGTCCACTCTTGTCAATGGGATATCCTGCTCCATGAAGATATCCGCCACGCTGCGGCCGGTATCGTTGCGCCGGTTCCACAGGTCGGGCGGCGCCAGCCACTGCTCTATCTCATCCGCACCGTTCAGGTCCTTTATCTTCCCAGCGGCTTCCGAGGCGATCAGCCCGCTTTCGTATATCTCCCGGTAAACATAGGCTTGCCCCTCGCCGTCCACGGCGATCCAGTAGCCTGCCAGCATATCCAGGCCATAGTCCATGGCAAAATACCGCCGCCACCATGTGGGGAGCTCTATCGGGTCCATCACATGGATATCGTCCCGCCATTCGGTGAAGTACTGCCCCTCAAATACATTCCAGTCGCCGTCCAACCACGCCTTGCGCATGTTCTCCGGCAGGCTCTCCAGCATTCGCACATAGTCGGGGTCAGATTCCACCAGTACGGTGTTGTCATACACCTTGGCGGAGATAAACTCGTAATCGTCCGGCCGCTCGGCACCGATGTAATCCCGGTCGATAAACAGCCGTTTTACCCACGCATGGCCCACTCCGCCGGGGTTTGCCGTCAGATAGATCCTGTGCGGAAAGCTGTTGGCGCCGCGGTTACAGGCTACAAGGCAGTTGTACATGAATTCTGTGAATTGCGTTGCCTCATCGATAAAGATGACATCGTACTCCTGCCCCTGGTACTGCAGCACATCGCCCTCGGCTGCACAGTAGCCAAAGCGGATCCTGCTGCCGTTGGGGAATATCATTGCCTTTTCGCTGTCCCGGTAGGTCGCTATCGCTGGTTCCAGTGTCTTGCGCAGCTCCATGATGTGGTTGTTCCACAGGTCTGCATAGGTGCGCCGCAGTATGATGATCTTTATTCCGGGGTAATACAGCGCCAGCAGCGTTGCCTTTGTCCGTACCGACCAGCTTTTTCCGCCGCCTCTTGCCCCGCCGTAGGCGATACGCTTTTTTGTGGAGCGCAGGAATATCTCCTGCTTGGGGTTTGGTGTGCCTAGGTCGAGTGTCATTTTGCCAGCTCCTCTGCCCCGCCAAGCACGATCTTGATCTCCGGAACAGCCCCGCCCAGGTCAATCGGCTGGTTTGCCTTGCCGTATACACGGTCAAGGACCGTCTCCGCGCATTTTACTCGCGTTTCTGTCCTTTCGTTCTCGTTGTTCAGGGTATCCACCAGCAGCTTGACTGCCGCAGGAGTAGCCGCTTTCAGCATCGCTCTGGCGTCTTCGGGGATTTTCGGTCTGCCACTCGGATTTCCGCTTTTCCCTTTTTCAAACGGCTTGCCCCATGTCTTACTGTTCTTTTCGCTGTTACCTGCCATCTTCGGCACCTCCTTTCAAAATTCATCCCGCCCTATCCCTCCCGGTGTCTACTATGCCGGGCTACCTTTTTCGTTGTTGACTTATGCGTTCAAGCAGACAAACGCTTTGTGTTCGTCTGCATAATGAACTCTTTTACTTGGTCATATCCCCAGCCGCAGTCTACAAGTCCACTTACAAGCCGCTCCATAGACTGAATCGCGGTCAGTTCCTCGGCAGAGAAACAGTCGCGCAGCTCTGCCTTTGGGGCAATGCCGTATTCCTCCCGCAGTTGCTTTGCGTTCTTGCCGAACAGCGCCTTATAGATGCAGTTGGTGTAGACGGAATATGCGTGTCCATGCATACGCTCGTCCTCGTTCGATTGTTGAATTGCCTTTGTCAGCGCCTGACGAACGGCAACCCCCTTTTCTCGCTCGATCGCCTTGCCGCGAACGACTTTCTCCATCGCGTTGAACTGCTTGATGTACGCCTCTTTGAAGCGCATGGCTTTTTCCCCGGTATAGCCCATGACAAGGAGCACAAAGCCGTCTCTTGTCATCACCTTCGCTTTTTGTGTGCGCCCTCTGGTATCGGTGTAAGTAATATCGCCATAGTTGGCGGTATTAAATTCATCGCTGCACCCTATCTCCGCAATATCTCGCATCACTTTATCATGCGCCTTGCCAAATGTCTCTGCCACATCTAGGCTCGTTACCGCGGGGATTTCTTCTTTCCCCATCTTCATCAGTTCTACCAGCATAATATCAATCCTTTCTCGTTGATTTTATTGCCTGCGGTTTCCCGCCACTTACCATACGGTCACTATCTGTTTCTTGCCGTCCTTTGTGCCGCGCAGCATCAGTGTCTGCGGCTGCTCATGGTCGCTCTCGCTGCTGGGCAGCAGCATCTTCCGGGCTGCGTAGCCTCCGTACTGCTGCCATGCGGTACAGCTAACCACTACCAGCTGCTTGGTACGGATAACATTGTTGTTACTGTCCACCACGATCTTTTTGGGCTTACTGATGGTGCCTTTGTGGGTATGGCCAACAATCAGAGCGTCAATGCCCTCTATGGTGTAGCCGAAGCGCTCATTGCGGTTGACCGTTGCACCGGTGTAAATGCCTCCGCCGGAGCCATGGGTAACAGCCATCGTATAGCTGGTGATAGGGATATCTCTTGTTACCCTGCGCCCAATCTCCAGTTTGAGGAATGCTATGTCCTCGGCGTAGTAGTCCTCCATGTCCAGCTTGCACATGATATCGCCCATAATGTCTTGATCGGTGTCCCTGGCTGTCCTCGCTTCGTGGTTACCGGATACCGCGCAGAGTATCTTATCCTTGATGGGCGTTAGCATTTCCACCATCATCTTTTTCTGCTCCCGCGGGCGGATATAATCCTCAAAGGGGCTTCCCACCGCGTTCCGGGTATTGTTGTTGATGAGATCGCCGCCAAGGATGAGATAAGCATCCTCCCGCTCTACCCGGCGGCAGAATGCTTGCCAGCCCTCTTTATCATGTAGGATGCTGCCCAAATGCACATCAGATACCGGATATACCTTGATGGTGTCGCTCTGCGGGATTTTGCGGACTATTAAATCCAGAGGTATCCCCTCCTTTATGGCATAAAGAAAGAGAGCGCCTTTCGGTACTCTCTGGCTGCTTTTTGTAAGGCAGACTATTGCGAACTTGCGGCCTGCCAGCGCGGCACCTTTTTTACGAAGGTCATGTATCTTCGGCCGATGGGATAACGGGGCATCGGCGACCCCGTAAGAAGGATGTAAAACATGAAGGTGGAGCACCCGATAGGGCTTGAACCTATAACCCGCTGCTTACGAGGCAGCCGCTCTACCATTGAGCTACGGGAGCAGATTGCCGGGATAAGGGGCCCGGCTCCCCACCAGGAGGAATGTCAAAGAAATTTTGTGTTTTACCACGCTATCAGTATACACTGTGTATGCATCTTATTTCTGCAATGTTTCTGCAAACTTTACAGTTCGGTCAACCCATACCGGCAAAGGGCATATCTCCGGAGGGCTTCGTCCTTATCGTAGTAGATTTGCCGCTCGCTCTCGTTGAACTCCTGGCAAAGTCTCTGTATGTAGCCATATTCCCGGCGGATGTAGAACAGCTCAAGGATGCGCCGCTGCTTTTCCGTCAGGCAGGCCAGTCCTTTCTCAACCTGGGAGGTCTGCCACTTGACTACCGCAAGGTTTGCCGAGAGCGCATCCCGGCGGGAGATTGCGTTAATCAAATGATCTTCCCGGCCGCAGCCACCGCCCTTTACTGGTGTAGCATCGCTGGTAGCGGACCGAATGCCGTCCATCTGCTCATTGTAGCGGCGGATTTCTTCCGGCAGGCTTTCCAACGACCGGAGCTTATAGCTATGGCACTTCAGCTCGTCAATGCAGATGCGCTTGTAGTCAATCATATTTCTCCCTCCTCCGGCGGTTCCTTTTCCGCCCGCCTTTTTCCGTATGCGCAGTAGAAGCTCGGCGGCACTTCGCAATCAACGCAAACGCCGTGGGAGCAGCACAGATAGCTTATTTCATCGTAGCTGTATTCGCAGTCCTTGCATCTGACCACCGGCGCTACATCGGCGGGAGGCAGTGCTTTAATCTCATGGAAGATATTCCACGCCACTGTGTCACCGCAATAGTCCAACATCCGCAGCCGCCCTTGATATTCCATTTCGCAAATCTCAAGCGCCGCTGTCCTTGGTATGTATTCAGCCATTGTCAACCCTCCTGTTCCAAAATCCGACCAGCTTGTCAATGTCTTTGCTTCTCGGCGACGCCATAGCGCCAATCATGCACCCATCCTTATGCCGAGGATTCCCAACGAGCAAAGCAGTTTCGATATAATCGATCGTTACAGCTTCGATTTTCATTTCGCATCCGCAAAACGGACACGATTTCAATTCAGTCATCCTTCATCGCCTCCAATGCCTTCTCCGCCTCCTCGCGGGTCAGAAAAAAATCCTTCCCAATGCCCAAATCCCATCGCTTTGTCACAAACGACAGGAATGAGCAGTCCAGGTCAACCCAAATGCGGGGGGTGGTATATCCGTTTATGATGACGCGGCCAACGGTCTTTTCTATAACCTCTGCACCAAATATCGAATACACCGTATCACCGGGCTTGCACGGCAGCACTACCACGCGCTCGTCCTTGTCGGCCTCGGCCAGCTCCCGCAGGCGGCCAATCGGCAAACCGTCAAATTCCGTGATCTCCGAAATTGCCTTGCCCATCATAGACAGCTTGAGCGCCTCTACGCTTTCCGGTTCCAGCCCCGTGTCCTCGTATGCAGCGAGGCGCCAAAGCAACCTGTGTATCGTGGCGTTATCCGGCGTCAATGTGACGCCCACCAGTTCCTCCGGGAAATATACGCCGCCATTTTTGCTCCTTTTCGTCAGTCGTTCCATCATTCTACCTCCTAACATCCAGTCCCAACGCCATAATCGGGATTATTGGTAATCTTTGCAATTTCGTCTGCGGTCAGCGTATAATTGCTTGCAGTATATGTAACAGGCCCTTTGCACCTGTTCTGACACGCCAAGCACTCACAACGGTTACAGTTACTTGTTGTATTCTGACGGAATGGACAGAGATGATTGAAGCAGTCCATCATTCCACCTCCTTAGCCATCAGCAAATCCTTGTAGTCCAGCAGCAGCGCCCATATCTGCTCCGCATAGTCATGGTCAAGGGTGACTGCCCCCTCTGCGTCAACCAACGCAGCCAGCCTGTCTATGTCCCGGATTACTTCGTAGTAGTCCTTTACGGTCATTTCCTCACCCTCCAAAATTCTCAAGATAATAATTCTTCCCGTCCTGCCAACCCTTGTAATAGGCTGACTGCTCCCGGCGTTCCTGTTCCTCTGCGGTGATCTCCGCCTGGGCCACTTCATCCAACTGATTCCACCTTTCGGCCGAAATAGCCGATAGAACCATTATGCAGAAAGCGGCTAAGATTATCGTAACTGCCGCTGCCGTCCAGTTCCTCATAACGAATCCCTCCTAAATCCGAAGAATGTCTTTATTTGCGGCAGGGTCTCCAGCCTGTGGCCATCTACCGTTATCAGCGCTGCGTATCCCCGGCCTATCCAGCCATCGTGCCAAATCTCCCGGGCCTCGTAGTAGTCCACGCTCTCCCGGCGCTCTGTTGTTTTGCCGCAAACCCTTATCTCGATGTCGATTTTCCCATCCCGGCGCTTTATCCAATTCTTTGGACGCTTATACTTACCGGATGCCGCCGCATCCTTGTAGCATTGTTTGGAGCAGTACTTTTGTCCCGGCTGGCCGAAATAGTCCTTCCCGCAGTATTCGCATTTCTTCGGCTCGGCTTTTTTCATACTGCTTTTGCGGGCCCGGATGCTGTCCATGGCCTTTTGGCACTCCTTGCAATACAGCTGCCTGGTGTTGGTGCTGCCTATCGGCCCTCCGCATCTCTTGCAGGGCCGGTTGGGGTCTCTCTTGATTCCATAGCGAGACAAGATTGGGGCCACAGAGCCGTAATCAAGATCGAGAATTAAGGCAATCTCCCTGTTGGTCTTGCCCTCCCGCACCAGCTTCTCCAGGAACTCCGGGTCGTTTGAATTAGAACAGCCGATTTTGGCGTTAGGAGACGCTTTATCGTATGACATCATAACTCACCACCTTTTCCTTCTCGGCCATCTCTGCGCGCATTTTTATGGCTTTGGTGACAGCGTTCCAGCGCTTGATAAATTCCTCGGCACTTTGCCCCTCAAAAGTAGGCTTCTGCCGTTTTATTTCCGTTCCGTGTTTACCCATTATGTTACCTCCTCTATGTCAATTTCTGTTCTTGGGTTTTTGGGGTCATATGCCCCACGCAGCCGCAGCTCGACATGGTCAAAGCTATCATCGGCGATTACTCCACGGTGCACCAGCCCGTCCATCAGCATCTTGCCGTTGTAGTTATCGGGGTCGTGCCGGTGCCGGGTGGGGAAGTAGTAGGTGATGGTCACCACCGCCTTGCCCATTGGTTTGCACTTGGGGCAGTATGCAACAAACAGCTGCAGCCAGCGCTGCTTTTCCGCTCGGTAGTCCCAGGCGTTCGCCCGACCAGCGTATTTGTTCAGCGACGGGGGGATTTCGGGAATTGTGATTTTCACGCGTCCTCCTCAAATCCCGGCAGGACGGTTTGCCCTGGAAGTATGCCGTCCTCCATCCACCAGTGGAACACATCAACGCCAGTTTCGTCCATCTCCACCCCTCTGGGCATACCCCGCAGCCGCCTCATTTCCATCATCTTGTCAAATGCCCTTATGTACGCTTTTTTGTATGTTGGGTATCTTGCGAACTCTGCGTATCTATGCTTTCCTGCCATTGGGCAACCGATGCACCCGACACGCTTCCAGCCCTCCGAGTACAGACTGCACAGTTTAACTTTTTCCCCTGTCAGGAAGTCCATGACATCATTTGTCTCCCAATCGATGATTGGGTTTGAAACTCGTTTTCCTTTCATCGTGCAAGTTTCAAACAGCCGCCTGTCCTCGTCGTTATCGTTGTTTAGGAATATAGACTTTTTCCTCCTTTTGGAAATAATCTCTAGCGCACCGCGACTTTTCCTCGCGGTGCTTTCGTCCCACCTAACGCCTGTTGTTATCATTCTGTCTTTCCCGCCGCCCTCTTTTAGCTCATCGCAGCAGTATCTTACAAGGCGGGTCGGTGGAATTAGCTTCCTCGGGATTAGGTTCCACATTGTTGTGCGTGTGCCGTCCGGTTGTGTGTGATAATCTATTTCGCATTTAATCCCTGCGAGTTCAAGTTCTCTGAATTTATCACGCACATGGTACACCGTTTCCGGCGCGTCTGCTGTTGTGTGACTATGCTGCACCTCGAATGGTATCTTTGCAATCTGTGCAAGGCGCAATACCGTGTCACTGTCTTTCCCACCGCTGTATGTTACCAGCAGCGGCTTGTCGTACAATGCCTGCGACATTTCAGCGGCTTCCCGTAATCTTTTTACGGCTATGTCAACTTTGTCACTCATGCGTTCTCCTCCATCGTCCGCTGCGCCAACGCCAGGTCATAGCTGGGCAGCTGCTTTACCTCTGCCATACCGGCCAGCTTTGCCCGGATATCCGCAGGCAGGGCTTGCATTTTGCGCTCGCTCTCCTGCCTTGCCCGGTAGCTGCGCATAAAGTTGGACTGTACCACGCTCTGCACTGTCCCGGTGTCCATGCTGGCCCATTCCCGCAGCTGGGATGGGTGTCCTACCAACCGTTGTAGGTTCTCCGGCAGGGCTGCAAACTCTTTCTCGCTGTTGTAGCCGCTGTTCCGCAGGGCCTTTGCAATCAGCGCCCATGCTTCCCCCTCGGAGAGTTCCGCCGGTCTGTTGATCTCACCAATAGCGGCTATGATAGCCCCAATGTGTGGAGGGAAGCCCTTGCGGTCGCTGGCAATGTGGGACTTAACCGCCGCTGCCACAAGGTTAGCCGGGTAGTCTGCCAGCATCTCCGCCCACAGATTTACCACCGCTTCGGCATCCTGCCGCTTCATGTCCCGGTAATAACCGGGGTATGCAGCCTTCAAAATCGACATGATTGCAAGTGTTTCAGATCGAGTCATGCTCTCCCTCCTCCCTCAACATCTGCAGGAACACATTGTCGGTTCCGTCCTGTGCCAGCTCGTCCTCCCACCTGCGCTGGTTCAGCCATGTCGCAGGGTTTGGTATGTACTGGCCGTTGTTCTCCCGCCATTGGCGGCTCTGCTTCTGTGCATTCACAGCGGCTATCATGCGGTCAAAGGTCTGCTTGTCCGGCTTGATGCGCTCAAAAGCCTTTTCCGCTGCGCCTTTGCCGACTTTCTTGGGATATTGCGCCCAAAATTCGGCAAACCGGCCCCCTTGGGGGGCATGGGGGGTACTTGGATTCGGATTCGGATTCGGATTCGGATTCGGATTCGGATTGGATTCAGGCCGCAGCTCGCCGCAATCCGCCGCAACTTGCGGCAACTCGCCGCAGATTTCCGCAGACGGTGTAGAGCCGCTGCTTTTGGGCGGGTCGGGATATTTGGGTTTGCATTCTCGTATCCTTTGATGTTCGGCCCAAGTCGGGAACCAAAAGTAGGGCTTCCCGTCCACCTCGTAGAGGGAAACGCAGCCTTTGGCCGCCAAACCGTGGAGCGCATCGTTGATATCTTTTGCAGTAACCCGTTCCCGAAGCGGGAATGCGTTGCCTTTGATGATTGCAGGTCGGGCATCTCCTCGTCCTGCATCGTCTACCGAAACAATAAGACTTACCCAAAGCCGAAACTCGAAATCCGTTAAGGATGCTATCTTGTCGCTTGTGCGGAAGCTATCCTTTATCAATCTATTCGGCATTCCTCCTCACCTCCCGTCAGAATGGGAGGTCGTTAGGGTCGCCCTCGACTTCTTCAAATCCGCCCTGCTCGCTCTCTGCGGGTTTTTCCTCTGCCTTTCCGGTAGATTTGCTGCCACCGAAAAGGGCTTCCTCTGCGATAACCTCGGTGGCGGTGCGCTTATTGCCGTTCTTGTCCTCATAGTTGCGAACTTCGATGCGCCCCACAATGGTAATGAGGTCTCCCTTGCCGAACCACTGGTTCACGAATTCGGCGGTCTTGCCCCATGCTACGATGGGTACGAAGTCAGTCTTTTCCCGGTCACGGTTGCGGTCTACGGCGATGGTAAAGCCGCACACGCTCTTGCCGCTGTTGGTCTGCTTCAGTTCGGGGGCTTTGGTCAGCCGCCCATTAAGGATTGCTTTGTTCAGCATTCTGTTTCCTCCAAATAGTTCGTGTAAAACTCCTCCCGGAACATCGGGATCGTAAAATCGTAGTTGTCGATGCAGGCTTGCTCTCCCAGCCTGTGCAGCCAGTCCATCACCTCGGCACAGCCGTGTGCGTGTGTCAGGTGGCATGGCGTGTGGCACAGGGACACCCAAAGGCCCATGCGCTTGCTTTTGCTCCGCATGGCGTTGCCGAAGATTTCGTGCCGGTCGAGCTTTACGCCGGAGCGCTGGCACAAAAAGCACTTAGATGTGTCGGCCTGTACGATGCTCGGAGCGTAACCGTTTCGGTCAAGCTCTGCGCCCCATTCGTTTTTCATTTGCCCCATTCCTCCTTTAGCAAGGCCAGCTCTGCCGGTGTTGCGGTGTCTATGCCTTGTTCTTTACAATCCTCTACGACAAGGTCAATCAGCCGGGACATTTGTTTCGTATCATAGCAGCTGGAACCGTAGTAGAGGATTACATTGGTGCAGCCGGGCAACTTACTCGGGAAAGCGTCCGTCAGCCAGCCGAGGCCATGCTTGCACCATGCTGCCTGCATTGTTTCTGCCGCTTCGGATTTGATACAAACTACATCGCTTACACCGATCTCTCGGATATAGTGCCGGTAAATTTCCTCTCTCGGTTTTTCGAGGGCTTCCGATAGTTTCCCAATCAAAAGCCACGCCATGGCATTGGCGTCAAGGGAGCGCCGGTTCCTTTCCTCTACCAGCTCGGCAGCGTATGTCTTGCCAGTTTCCATGCTGTCCATGAAGCCTTGGGCGGCTGCGGCATCTTTGGTATACAGGGTGATTCCGTAACCGTTCCGGTCTCTTGTCCAGTCGGCAGAATCAAACCGGAGCCTTGTTTTCATTCTTCTCGGCCTCCTTTTCGGCGGCAAAGGCTTTCTTCTGGCAGTTCGGGCACAGCTTGCGGCCGAACCGCTGGACGCTGTAGGCTGCGATCTCGCTTACCGGCCAATACTCCCCGTTGCGCTTGTTGATACCGGTGATCTGCTGCCCGCAGTCGATGCAATACTCGGTAGGCTCCGGTTCTCTTTCTGCGCCCTCCGGTAAGTCCTCGCCAGCGTAGATATACAGGCCGAGGCCATGACGGGCGCAGGCTTTTGTAAGGGAACGCTGGATTGCCTTATTGGCATCGAATGAGGTAACATCACTGGCCGGGATTGAGCGGTTGCGGTTATCCATGACCGGCAGATACTCAATGTGCTCAATGCCGTTGACGGTTACGCCAGTCTTAACCCAGCAGGTCTTACCGTCTGTGTGGTAAAACAGGCCGTTAGCATCCTCGTAGATGGTATAGGTGGCATCCGGGTGCAGCTTCTTGATTTCTCCCCAGGCCCATGCCCAAGAAAGGTATGTAAGGCCATTCTTCTTCTCTGTCTTGTCAGAGCAGTTGATGCTGTTCAATTCTCGAAAGTAGTTCTCCATAGCTCCTCCTTAATATCTGTCTGGTTCTTCATCAAAGTACCTGTTAGCATCCGCATCGCTGGCGTCAAAACGCTTAACACAGTTTTCGCATCCAATGACCATTCCGTCCTTAATGTAAATTGTCTCGTTGATCTCGCAGCCGCACTCCGGGCAGATGTGCGGCTTATCATCGTAGTTATCCACCCAGCTCGGGATGGGCCTATCCGGGATATCGTATGGGTTCATGCTTCCACGACCTCCCCATTTTCCAGTTTGTAAAATACCCCGGGTTTTATGGTCTCACCATCTACCTTTACAGCTCGCACCTCTTTAATGGGGAAAGTATCACCGTTCCAGCCACCCCTATCGGTTAGGACGAGCCAGCATCCAAGGGCGCCGGATGCATTACTATCAACTCCGGTGACGATTGCAATAGACTCCTTTCCATCAACGGTGGCTGCGCTACAGTCGCCGGTGTTGGTGGCTGCGCTATAGTCGCCGGTGTTGGTGGCTGCGCTATAGTTGCCGGTGTTGGTGGCTGCGCTACAGTCGCCGGTCTGATTTTTGCTGCTCTCTGCTTTTTCTTTTATGTACTCAACCGCAGCTTTTACGACGCCTGCAATCCCGATCTCCGCCCGGAGCTTTATTTTCGTTCCGACTCGCTTGCTGTCGTCTTCTGCTTCTTCGTCCGTCACGCCATCGAGGTCAGCCACGAAAAACCGACTGTCGGCCGGGGCGTAATGGGCGAACACATCCAGCGGGTACTCACATCCATGGAAACCTTTGTAGCACAGTTTCGCTTCCTCCTCCACATATTCCTTTCCGAGCTCAAACTGGAAATCCCGGCATTTCATTTCTTTATCGGTGCCTTTGTAGACGATCACTTGACATTCCTCCCCTTATCGTGTATATTTGTGGTGGTGGTTGGGTCTCCGTCTCTGACGGGGGCCTTTCTTTTTTTGTACTCCTCCTGCTGGCGGCGGATACAGCGCAGAACCCATGCCGTAAAATTACAGTATCCCATTTCGATAAGCTGCTGACGGAACTCTGCCATATTCACATAACCCAAAGGAATACGCACAGACAGCTTATAGTTTGCTTCCCGCTTCCTGCCGGGCTTGTCCGCTATCAGCGCTTCCGCTTCGGCAGTACGCCGGATGCCATAATACTCCGGCCGTTTGCACATACTGTCCAGCGGCTTGGTGTAACCGGGGAACTTCTCCCGGATAACTGCTATCCTCTCGTTCTGCTCCATGGCCTTACCTCACCAGAAGCAGGATAGCCGCTGCTGCGAAGATGGTTCCCATTCCGAGGACTACGGCCAAGGCTTCCTGCAGCCACTCCTTTTTACTCATCTTCCTGTACCTCCTTTTGCGGAAGCTCCGGTAGGAATGCCCACCACTGGACTTCGATAGCGGTCTCCACATTATCTTCGCTGACATTGAACACCTGATGCTTGGTGCTGAATGGCAAGGTAGCGTATCTTCCCGGATTTGTCTGGCACAGGTAATGTCCGTCCTTGCTGGGTACGATCTCATCCGAGTTAAACCACCGGATAAAGGTGTTGGTTGTTGCTTCCATGTTGTTCCTCCTTCTCTTTTTCCAAGTTCGCTTCCCATTCCAAAAAACCAGCCATATTGGCAGGATCGGAATAGAAGCGCTCCATTGCTTCCATCAACCAGGCACAAAGGAAATCCCTTTTGCTCTGCGGCATTTTGGAAATATTTATGGTGCCTACTGTTATTACCTTCATGGGTTGTTCCTTTGGCATTTCTCCCCCTCCCTTTCCTTAATAAGTTCGGCCAGCGCCTTGCGAAGTTTTGCTTCCGCAGAGGGCGCCTCTCGGTCAGCGTTCAAGACCTGGCTTACATACTTGTCATGCAGGTTCGCCCGCCGAGCCACTTCTTTGATGGTAAAACCGGCGTTGTGTATTTCGCCGATTAGCTTACCCGTCCATTGTGCAGGCATCCGAATTTTCACGCTCCTTTAACTAAGTAGTTGACTTTGGTTAGTTTGCGCTGCATAATAAAGGTGCTAAGAATATCACGCATTACATACTTCCAAGTGGCGAGGAAATAACCAAAGTTATTCCCTCTATCTGTATTGTAACTAACTTTGGTTATTTTGTCAAGACAGATTTCTAACTTAAGGAAGTTTCTTTGTTTTGCACAAATAACGGAGGTTAGTTTTGTATATGTTTTATGATCGTTTCAAGGCTTTGTGTGAAAATAAGAAAACTACCCCAACAAGAGCTGCCATCGATATGGGGTTTAGCAACTCCATAACAACAAAATGGAAAAAGACAGGGGCAACGCCGGACGGTATTACTCTTGCAAAAATCGCTGAGTACTTCGGCATCACCGTAGATGAGCTTTTGGGCAAAGAAAAACAGCCCACCGAAGGTGAGCTGTCTGACGAGGAAAAGGTTATGCTGGATTTGTTTCGTCAGGCTGGGGACGATGCTCGGCGCCTGGCACTGCTTGCATTAGAACACGGCGAGCAAAAGTGACATTCTCCGGGTGCTGCCGCATCAGTTCGATGAAACGGGTCTCCTCCTTTGTTAGTTCCTTCATTACTCTTCTCCTTTATGTCGTTTACGCACGATTCCGTCACGGCGTAGTGTTATTATGTCGTACCTTAATCATACTCCCTTTATTTGCCAAAATCTATTGACGGTTTTGTGGATTTTATTTCTATTTCTTTGTGCATAAAACATATGTTCGTTACAAATATAATAGTACACCACAGGGTGTCCAATAAAAAGGACTGATAGAGGAGATGGGGCAAAATGAAAAAGCTATTTATTGTTTTGGCCGCGCTTCTATTATTATGTAGCTGTGGTAGTCGGCCAGCGGATCACGGAGAGGACTTCGCCCCCTGCACAATCTGCGGCAGAATTACAGGCATAGATGATCTTACTGATGTTGGATATAATGACGAGTATCTATGCAAAGACTGCTTAGACAAAAGAACATTCCTGTGCGAATACTGCGGGAGCCGGTATCCTCTTGAAGCGATGATAAGCAAGAACCCAACATATTGCGAGTTCTGCCGTGACGATGTGCCGCAATGCTACACATGCAATGCTTATAGTGGCCTTCATCACTTCGGGGACATACTCGGAACCGGGGAAGATACATACTTTTGTGGAGAGTGCATCTTTGATGCCATCTCACATTCTGGCCTTGTGGATATCAATACCTTGATAAACAAATGGGTTGACTATACAATGGATAATTTCTAATCAAAATACCGCCCCCGGCAACGAGGGCGGTTAATAATAGGAGGAGAGAAAATGCAAAAAGATTTAGGAATGAAGTGGCTAAAGGTTTGCAAAATCCTTTGGCTGATTGGGGCTGCAATTTGTATCTATTTCATTTGGCTCACTCTAATTGGTTCTGCTATCGTTTTCAGTGCGTTTCCTGCATATACCTTGGTCTGCGTAGCATTGTGCCTCACCAGCTCATTTCTGACCGCTTTGGCGTACACTGCAGTTAGCAGCTTCTGTGCTTCCCGATTCAAATACATAATTGCGTTGTTTGCTATAGCACCTATTTCGGCAGCTATAAATGCATATGGAAGCGTGATTACGGAAGATGGAGGAACGAAACTCATCATGTCCAGCGGATGCTTCGCGATAGTTGCCCTGGCCTGGTCGCTTCCGAACATCATATACTTTATGCACAGAAAGCACCTGTTTACAGGAACAGATCCAGATAGCGACACAACAGAACCAGTTTGCGCTCCTGATGCCGGAGCAGAAAACGCAGAAAGCAAAGCCGCGGAGGAGAAGCCTAAACACGGAATTGAAGTCCACAAAGTAAAGGTTATACCGGTAAAGATAGGATCAGGTAAGCAAGAGAACCAAATAAAACAGATGAAAGAAGAACCGCAGAAAAGCGAAAAGGCAGGTACCGTCAAAAGCGTGAAGAAAAAGTCGGTTTCAACCTATGTGTTTATCATTTTGCTGGCAGTTGTATCTGCAGTATGTGTATGGCAAGCCACCCAGCTTTCTGCCGCTCGCGATAATGCTTCAAATCTTCAAAGGTCCATCACTGCGTTGAAAACGAAAATAGAAGTGCAAGAATCAGTAACGGAGAAGAAGAATGAGATTATTGACGACTTGAACGATCGAATTGATAAACTCGAAGGAGAGGTGAATCGACTGCTTGGATACAGGAAGTATCTAACAGCTGCTGACTGGGAGGAATTAGAACGGAACTACCAGAAAAACAATTGATGACATTCGTGACATAATCGGAAAGTACAGATGAATCTTTCTCCTCTCGTTGCAAAAAGGGAGAAATCTAATTGATCGGTCAAATAGGAGAAAACAATGGCGAAAAAAAGATATGACCTGCGGCCGGTGCGCACCGTATGCATCTATGCGCGGTACTCCCCCGGCAGCAGACAAACAGATCAATCCATAGAGGGGCAGCTCCGGGTGTGCCAGGAATATGCGGAACAGCACGATTACCGGATTATTCAGACATATGCCGATAAGCACAAGACCGGCACCAACGATGACCGGGAAGCGTTCCGGCAGATGATAAAGGACAGCGAAAAGGGCCTGTTTGATGCCGTCCTCGTGTGGAAAAGCGACCGTTTCGGCCGCAACATGGAGGATATGGTGCTGAATGAAATGCGGATAAAGCGCAATGGTGTGTCGCTGATTTCCTGCACCGAGCCGGTAGCGGATGGGCCATTAGGCGGAATGCAAAAGGCAATGCTGATGGGCATGGCAGAGTTTTATTCCGCAACGAATGCCGAGAATGTACGCCGCGGCCTGCTGGAGAGCGCCCGGAAGTGCCAGATCACCAGTGGGGCAATCCCATTTGGTTACAAGGCCGGTGAGGACAAGCGCTTTTATACCGACCCGATCAACGCAGCGGCCGTTTTAGAGATTTTCCAGCGCTACGATGGCGGAGAATTGCTAACGCACATCATGGACGACTTGAACAAAAAGGGAATCCGGTCCCACAAGGGAAAGCCCCTCACACGCTCGTCCATGTATTCCATCCTGCGTAACGAAAGGTATACCGGGGTATATATCTACGCCGATATCAGAGTAGAGGGCGGAATGCCACAGATCGTCCCGAAAGACTTATACGAAAGGGTGCAGATTAAATTGGGAAAGAATAAACACGCACCGGCAAGAGCAAAAGCTGCCGAACCGTTCATCCTTACCACAAAGTGCTTCTGCGGCCAATGCGGCGGCCCGATGGCAGGAGAGAGCGGAACAAGCAAGACCGGGGCAAAGCATTATTACTATGGTTGCGTCCATCACAAGAACAGCCGGGATAAAAGCAAAGCCTGCCAGAAGAAGCCGGTAAGGAAAGACTTCTTAGAGCGGCTAGTTATTGACACAACCCTCGATGTAGCGCTGCACAAAGAAAATATCCAGTCAATCGCCGCAGACCTTTGTGCGTGGCAGCAAAGGCAGAAAGATATCGCGATCCTGGACGGGTTAAAATCGCGCAGGAGAGAGTGCGAGAAAGCAATCGGTAATCTTGTCGCCGCACTCGAAGCAGGCGCTGCATCCCCCACCATTGCGGCGAGAGTAAGAGATCGAGAGGAAGAACTGGAGAACATCAAGTTTGCCATTGCAGAGCAGGAGCTGGTGCAGGAGAAATTTGACGAAAAAAAGATCATGTACTTCCTCTCAAAGGTTCCCGAGGGCAACCGGACGGATATAAATTATATGCAGCGCATAGTAGATACCTTCATCAACTCTGTATTTGTCTACGATGATCGGGTTGTTATTTGCTACAACTTTGATGGAGACGGCAGCAAGATCACCGTTAATGATGTAGACAAGGCCATGCAGGAAGCCGAAGATAGAGAAAATCGCCAGATAACACAAGAAGTCCCCGGGCAGGGGGGCTCCTGTGTTGAATCTGACGATTCCAAGTGTTCGCCTTATGGCGGTTTGGTGCACCATCAGGGACTCGAACCCGGGGCCCGCTGATTAAGAGTCAGCTGCTCTACCAACTGAGCTAATGGTGCATATGATGTTATAAACACACCCTGAAAATTGAACAACGAAAGTGCGGAACAAAGATCTGCTTGCTTGGTCAAGCCCTCGACCGATTAGTACACGCTAGCTTAACATGTCACCATGCTTACACATTGTGCCTATCTACCTTGTAGTCTTCAAGGGGTCTTACCTGATTGACTCAGTGGGATATCTTATCTTAAGGCCGG
>OGGJ01000689.1_pt1 | contig 33175 bp, 34 predicted proteins | sample 1571071 | NCBI WGS metagenome assembly OGGJ01 (sample SAMEA2581954, study PRJEB24529) | metagenome | biome: Human gut stool | place: China | collected 2011
CGCTCTTGCCCCTCGTCACCATCCGTGCTTCCTGCGCCGTGATGACGAAGCCGGTTCCGTCAGCGTCCATGCACCTTATCACCTCAGCGTCCTCGTCCACAACCTCGCTGACCTTGTACTTCACGATGAATGCCATCGCGTTGGTGACATTTTGCTCCGGCTGTTCCAGGGGGCGATGCTGCACGGTGGCCCTTGCCGTGTCCGTCAGGCGCAGGGCGGTGCCAGTCCAGCCGTCGCCGCCCCACTTGAAGCCTTCGAACACTGTCCGGATGCCGTTATAAGTCCATTCCTCGCGGTTCACGTCACTGTTGCTGCGGCCCTGCGCCGAAAGTTTCAGCGTCAGGCCGTCCGTCGGCTCGCTGAGGTTCAGGTCGCTCTTCTCCGCGATAAGCCGGAAGTTGTATGTCGTGTCACCCACCACAATCCGGCACTGCTCCTCGCCGTAGTTCGAGGCGCGCAGCGTCAGGCTCTGCGCCGTGAACGGCACGGAGGCGGAAGATGCCAGCGTGCTCCCTACATATACGTCCGCCCGTGTCGGGGTTTCCTTGGGGTTGTAGGCGGCATATTGCAGCGTGTAGCTGTCGTACTGCTTCGTCGGGATGTAAGGCGTTTGACCATTTTCGATGACCGACCCGTCCGCATAGTCGAACCTTGCGGACACCACCGGGGTGTTGTTCTCGGCTTCCCTGACGCCCACGGCGAAGAGGATGCTGTTCGACTTGATGGTGCTGCCGTCCGACAGTTCCAGCTCCACCACGAGCTGCACCGTGTGGGTGCCATGCGCCAGGTTGGTCGTCGCTATGCTGAAAGACCCGTTGGCCGTCGAGCTGGTGATGCTCCTGTCCTCGGTGTCCGTGCCGTCCACATAGCAGCGCAGGGTCTTCGTGCCGGCACCGCTCAGGGCGTAGGGTATGCTGAGGGTCTGGCCGCGTGTTATGGCCGTGGCGATGTTGAAAGAGCTGCTCAGGGTCAGCTGCACCACGTTGATGCTCCACGTTACCTGGGCCACCTGCATCTCCGCGCCTTCGCCGACCTCCACACGCACCCTCACGGTATTGGTGCCCACACCCATATACTTCGTCACGTCCACCGTGTTCGTGCTGCCTGCGGATATGGTCTGCGTCAGCGTGCTGGTGTTCGCGCCCTGAGTGACGGTCACGGTCACACGGCCGGGGTTGCCTGTGCTCTCGCCCGTCGTGGTGTCCGTCTGGTCGTAGGTGTAGGTCAGTTTCACCTCGTCGCCGGCCTTGACGGTCTTGTTCGGGGTGACGCGCGTCAGCACGACCTTTGTCGTGGCCACCGTGCCGCCACCGCCGCCGGTGAACATGTCGCTCGTGCTGATGACCTCCCCGGCCTCGTTCAGCAGGGAGAGAGAATAGGCCTTGTCCGTGCCCTCGCCGATTTCATTGAGCTGCAGGGCGGTGCCGTAGGTGGAGGCCTTCTCGTTTATCTTGGCCGCCACGCCCTTGCCGCTGACCGGGTTCGTCGAGTTCTCGTTCACCGACTGGTCGACCTCCACCACCGGGATATCCAGGTTCGCCACACCCTGCCCGTCGGGGGCAAGGTCTTCCGTGGCCGTGCCTTTCGTCACCCGGATTTTCTTGATCGCGTCGCCGCCTCCGTAACGGTTCCATGCCGAAGCCGTCAGGAAGGACGAGATGTCCGTACCCTCGAAACGGTAGTCGAGCCACTTGCCGGCGGATGCCTCGAAGGTTATCACCATGCCGGGCTTCGCCTCCTCGTCTATCTCCGCCGCAGACAGCGCGGCCACTGCCGTTTCCAGCGTGTAGTAGCCTGTTTCCAGCGGATGAAGCAGCGTCACGTTGTAGAAGCCGCTGCCGCTCCCGCCGCCGCTGGCCTTTACCAGGTCACCCTCTTCGTCGCTCCACACATACAGCGTGTCGCCGCAGATATAGACCTTGTCCTTCAGTACCGCACTGCGCGTGCCGTCCAGGAACAGATCCGAAGACGGGACGCCGGTCACAGTCCAGTTGTTGTAAAGCTGGCCGCCCACGCTGTAGGCGAACATCTTTTGGCTCTTTACATATACCACGGTTCCCCCTCCTTGGATGGAGGACGCGGCCTGTATGGTGCCACTGTCCACAAAGCCGGAGAAACGGGCCGAAGCGCCGTTCATGGCGGCCCTGGCCGTGTTCTCGTACTGTGCGGCGGCCTGCTGGGCCTTGCCCGCCGCCTCGTTGGCTGTGGAAGCTGCGGAATTGGCGGCATTCTTGGCTTCCGTGGCCGTACTGGCCGCCGCATTGGCTGTCTGGGCGGCCGTGTTGGCGGCCTGCGCGGCGGAGTTGGCCGCAGCAGCCGCATCCGTGGCGGGCTTCTGGAGCAGCGTCATCGGAACGTTGACCAGTTCATCCCCTTTTACGCCGGGAAGGGAGTTCACCCCGTTCAGCGAGGATACCGTTTCCAGTTCCTGCACGCCCTGGCTCTCCGCCTTGATGGCGTTGAGCACCTGCTGTATGTCTTCCTGTGATATGGCCATATTATTGCATTTTATACTGGTTAAACTTCTTTCTTGTCTTCAGATAATCCGCATTGGACTGGTGGGCGTAGGCCTCCCGTTCGAAGCTGGTTGACCGGTAGGCCGCCTTCGTATCACGCAGCCGCACTAAATGCCACAGCCATTCCAGCACGTACAGCAGATAGAACGGCACATAAAGCAGCTCCTTCATCTGCGCCGTGTGGATGGCCTCGTGGTTGTAGTCCTCCGCTCTCATCGTGCAACCCTCGCGCACGAACAGCACGCCGAAAAGGTTCACGCATTTGTAGCCCTTAAAGGGTATTACCTTGTTATATATCGCTTTCATGGCCGACTCCTTTCTCCAGTTGTGCGCGCAGCCCGTCGATGAAGGCCGGCGTGCAATACTCGTTTGCGATTCTTGTTATCAGTGACACTTCGGAACGGTCGTATTCCTCCGCGCCAGCGCTCCTGTATATCTTCATCGCCAGCGCATGGGCGCGGATGCCGTTCACGTTCAGATAAATCAGGTCTGCAAGGCTTTCCCTCGCATCGCCTGTACGGCTGCTCCGCCCGCTTATGCCGGCCGGCACCGTAAACTCCTTGAAATTCAATTTTGCCATATTACCATGCATTATATCGGTATTCGTAAGTCTCGCCTCTCCTTGTCCAGCTCAGATGCTGGCAACTGTTGTTTATGAGTATCCACCGCAGGTTGTATGAGACAACCTCTCCGGTTTCCTCGTCATATTCGGGACAGTTCTGGAGCACCAGCTCTATCGTCCCGCTGTCAATTTCCATGATTTCCGCATCGAATTGGTCATAATGTTCAGTCGCGTCACGGCTTTGATAGAACAGCCCGCTGAATATCGGGCTGCCGTCTTCCGTCCTTATCGTGGTGGGCGGGGTTATCGTGCGCGTCTTGACAAAATGGGAATCCATTATGATCACCCTCGCCCCTTCGTAGTCTACCGATACGGGCAGCACGACTCCGTTAAAGGTGGCGTCGACAAATATATTAGTATTCAACCGGTATTCCACATTGTCTGTCGTCTCATTATACCCCAATTCTGTCGCGTCGCTGCTTCTTATCGGCTTGAACACGGAATACATGTAGCCTCTCAGTTTCGCGTTGTTGGTTTCTATGCTGCCGTCCTCAAGTATCTTAAAATTGTCGTTCGCCGTCACAAGCCCCTCCAACGATATGTTAGCCGCTGATATTCTGATGTCGGAAGCGGTCTGGTCTATCATGGACACAATCTTTCCGTCGGCATCGAAGGCGTACAGTTTGTTGGCCATCGCGGTCGTCACCAGACCGGCCTTGTTTTTTAGCACGCCGTCCTCGTCGAAATACTGCGACATCATCTCGTTGTACTTGGCCGTGGTGACGATTTGAGAACTTTCAATGACGTTGCCGTCCTTGTCGAAGTTGGCCGCAGCTATCTTAACCAGCTTCTCGGACTGCTCGAACAGGGTCTTGTACTTGTAGGCCAGGGCTTCGGCGCGGTCGGTACTCAGCACCAGCATGTACAGGTATATCTCGCCTGTGAACGACAGCTTAAAGTCGCCCGTGCCGTTCCACAGCCCGCTGTGGTTGAACACCTGGTAGCCGTCCGTCACCGCCAGCTCGCCGTCGTAGGCGAACTCGTTGAAGTTCTCGAAGCCGGTCTTGTCCAGCCCCTCGAACTTGATGGTCAGCCGTCCGGTCTTGGCCACGCGGTAGAAAAAACTCAGGTACACCGCCTCCGGCTTCTTCTGTCCCTCGGCGTTCACCTCGTTGTACGTCGGGATGAAGCGGAAGTTTCCGTTTTTCTGCAGGATGTATTTGTTGCGTATATATACAGTGGTGCGCCCGTCGTCGGTCTTCACGCAGGCATAGTTCGTCTTGTCGGACAGCGGCGCGCCGTTCGCCCATATCCATTTGTTGCCCAAAAGGAAGAAGGTGGCCTCGTTTTCGGTGTCCCACTTGTTCATGCCGTCGCCGAACGAGGCGTTGTCCAGATAGCTCCTGTCCTCCGTGAAGTCCTTGCGAAGCCCCTCCACGGCGGCCTCAATCCTGCCCTCCGTAATCTCGAAACGCGTCAGGATGTCCTCGCCTGTGGTCAATACGAACGTGCCCATCAGGTACACGTTGTCGCCGTACAGTCCGTTGCCGTGCGGCTGGTTGTCGGCCGGGAACCGGCTGTCGCTGATTCCGTCCAGGTTGCCCAGGCGCACGCGGAGGCAGCCGTCAAAACTCTTGGCGCTCACGCCGTCCAAAACGTCCACCCGCGGCTGCCCGTCCTCGGTGGCCGCGATGGAGATGAGGTTCTGCCGCAGCCGGTTCTGCGTGTTGCCCATCAGCACGCACTCGTCGCCCGCCTTGGGTTCCACGCCGCCGAACTCGCTAACGGGTACGGTGACGCCTTCCCCGTCCGAGGCGGAGATTTCCACCCAATATCCGCGCAGGGAGGTACCGGTGAACTCCGCGCAGCGCATCAGGTCGTGTGCCGTGAACTCGTTTTCCTGCTCGAAGGTGATCTTGTAGTTGTCGCCGTCCTTCGTGACAGCCTTTATCTTGCCGCTGGCCGCGCTGACGACGAACTGCCCGCCGATGCTGCGTACCTTCTGGATAAGCAGTTCCAGGGCGACCAGCGTCTGCCGGATGGTCACCTTGTCAATGGTCAGGTTGCTCAGCCCGGTCAGCGCGTCCATCCACAGCTGCCAGCCCTCGCCGGTCATGCCGTCCACGAACTTCACCGAGCGCAGCAGTTCCCGGATGACGACGGTCAGCCACTCGGCGTTGCCGTCCCCGTCCACTCCCGCACCGCTCTCCCCGGCCTTGTACCGGCCGAAGTCCGCGCCTTTCAGGAAATGAAGCTTCTCCTGTGCCGTGTCCTCGCGCAGCCTGCTCAGGGCTTCCTTCAGTGTCCTGCGTGCCGAGAACACGTTGTTGTCAGTCGGATAGGTGTTGTCCCAGCTCCGTATCAGGTCGGGGAAGCTCCCCGCCGTGGCGGTCTTCACGTAGTTCTTCGCGTCGGCGATGCTGTCGCCTATGGCCTCCATCGCACCGGTGCTCACCGCGTCGCTTATCTCCACGTCCATCTGCGAGGGCAGGTTCACCTGCCGGGTTATCTTGGTGACGCGGCTGCTCCTGTATCCCGTTTCCGGAAAGTATTGCCGGCTCTCCAGCCTTACCCGACGGCCCACATACAGGTCGATGCCGTTTTCCTCTATATATACGTGGTCGGTCGGCCCCTTGTAGCGGCCCGCGTCCACGGCGTTTTCCTCGTTGTAGCGGTCTACCGCCTCCCGGAACTCCTGCTCGGCCAGCGGGTAGTATTCGTCCGGCATCCGGATGTTCCAAAGGATGTACTTGTCGCCCGCCTTCGGGCAAAGGGTGTCGTTGGGAAGTTGGGTGCCGTCGTCATACGGCCATATCGTGATCAGCTCGAACTCGTGGGTGTCGCTGTCGTAGTTGGCCTCGAAATAGTAGGTGCCGTCCTCCTCTTCGCCCAGTCCGGCCAGTTCGCTCCCTTCCTGGAAGGAGATGCGCTTCACCTTTTCGGCTATCTCATAACTGTTCGGATCGAATCCCAGGCTGTTGTCCTTGAAATAGAATATCTTGAAGGGGGTGCCTTCCTCGTCGGTCACTTCCTCGCTGCGCACCGAACTCACCGTGCCGATACGCTTGGGATAGATGTCCGAAAAGGCGTCCGCCTCGTAATGGTGCCATACGCCGTACTTCTCCACGTTCACGTCCACATGCTTCACGCCGCCGGGAAGCTGGAGCCGGCTGTGCCCGTATTTCTCCGGGTCAATGTTCCGGCTGCTGCCCACCGGATAGAGCCGGGTGTAAAACTTGGCGTTGTCGGCCATGTCGCAGCTTATGCCCGTCAGGCCCTTGTTATACCCCAGCGTCACTTCCTCGCCCGTCTCGCAGCGGCACACGTTCACCGTCTGGCCTTCCACCCACCACTCGGCGCGGTTCCCGGCTTTCTCGGCCACTTCCCGGAGGGCCTCGTCGCAGTATTTGCCTTCATAGTCGATGACGATGTTGTCCGTGCCTTCCACCGTGCCGACCTTCCAGTCGGTGGTGCGGTTCATGCCGTTGTTGATGCTTTTCACGATGAGGGCCACATGTTCCCTCGGAGGGGCGGTCAGCGTGAACACGGGCTCGTCGTCGCCGTCCGTGTCGTTCAGCACGAGGAAACGCTTGATCAGGCTTTCTATCCCGTACAGCTTCATGTCGTACCGCCACTCCACGGTGTTCTTCTGTTCCGGGCGGTAACGCTCCATGAGCCAGTATTTCTGCCCCCGGAACTCGGCGTAGTCGTTCACCTCCAGTGCCACGTGCTCGTACAGCGTAAACGACAGGGTGAGCACGTTGTCGCCCTGCAGCTCGTGCTCCTGCGTCGAGTTGTCGTCGCAGGGTGCCTGTATCTTCACTGTTCCGTCGCTGCCGTATATCGTTACCATATCGTTATAATGCCGTTAGATTGCCTTTCAAATAGTGGGTTTCGGTTCGCGGAAAATCACCGTGAACCGGCTGGCCTGCTTGCCCGCCTGCCAGAGGTAGGTCAGGGGCTCGTAGTCGCTGCCGTCCTTGTAGAACACGTGCAGCGTCAGGTCAAGGTCGGGGAAGCGGATGTCCAGCCACCCGCCGTCCCCCTGTTTCAGGAAGGCGATGAACGCCCGGTACTGCGACAGCCATGCCTCGCGCGTGTCTGCGTACAGGGCGAACATGAGCTTCACGTCCCGCGCCTGGTTCCTCACGTCCAGCACGGACGAGTATTTCTCGCCGTCCTCCTCGCGGATGTCCACCGCCACATGGCTCTTGGTCTTGGACGGGGCCATTATCGCTTTCAGGTTGTTCCGGTCGCCGCGTTTCTTCTCCACCAGGAAAGCGCCGTATTCCTTCCAGATGTCGGTGCCGTTCACCAGCACCTTGCCTCCGAGTATCGCGTCCATTGCCATAGTTCACTTCATTTTAAGTCCGTCACGTATGATTTTCTTGATGTCGTTCTTTATCTCGTCCAGATGCCTGGCACTGTTTCCGGTGTTTTCCTCGATGCGCCGGAGGTGGTCTACCGCCGTGCCCATCTGCTCGCTCACATCCTGCATCTGCTCGTCGATGCTGGCCCAGTGCATCTGCCCGGAGGTGAAAAGCCCCTCGAGCTTGGTACCCTGCTCCTGGCTCATGGCGCTGAAGCTGCCGGCCTTGCCCGTCTGTGTCGTGCCGCCTTCCTCCCCGCCATACCCGGTGGCCTCGGCCAGCTTGTCGCGCAGGGCCACGGCGTCCTCCACGATGGCCTCGTAGCCGTTCGTAAGGGCGGCGATGTCCTCCGCGCTCAGGTCGTTGTCCTTCATCCGTTCGGCGAAGTCGTCATACCACCTTTGCAGCCGTTCCTTGTACTGCTCGCCTATCTGGTTGCTCAGGATGGCCCGCATGAAGTATTCGCTTACGTTTCCGGCTATCTCCTCCGCGCTTGCGTCCATGTCCATCAGCGTGTCGATGAACGAGTCGTAGAGCGAGTCGAAAGAAATCTGGGTCAGGCTCTCGTTCAACTGCTCTTCCAGCTCCTCCAGTTTGCCGGCCTGGTCGATGTAGTCGTCCAGCTTTTCCGTCAGCCGCCCGCCGTAACCGCCCTTTCCCGTGTCCTGTATCTGCTTCCACATGTCCACGTTGGAGCGGAGGGTTTTCATTTCTTCGGGGGACAGGCTCCACAGGCTGCCGTCCCACTGCCGTCCTATCTGCTGGCTCAGCTTGTCTATCTGTTCGCGCGAGAAGCCGCCCCAGTAGTAGTTCCAGGAATGGTGCGAGCCGTGGTACCCGGCCTGCGCCTGCGCGATGGCGAGATAGTTCGCGTTCTGCTCGCTCTGGTAGTCGTAGGCCTGCTGGTAGGCGGCCACGCTCTTCCGGCCCTCGCCGCCCTTGATGGTGTCGGTCAGGTCTTCGATGCTCTGCTGCAGGGACTCGTTGCGGTCGGTCAGCCGGTCGATGGAGGCCTGCACCTCTTCCGCATTGCTCCCGTTTATCTTGTCCACCAGCTTGCCGAACCCGCCGAACGAGATGGCGTCAAGGATGTTGCCGATACCGGAACGGACGGACTTGAACAGCGTGACGAACACGTCGCCGGAAAGCACGTCGCCGATGATGCCGCTGACCGCATTGAACACGCTGTCAAGCAGCGGGCCGATGAAGTTGCTCAGCCCGTCCTTGAACACGTCGATGATGGAGATGATCCATCCCACGATGGGAACCTTCTCCAGGCTCTCGGCAATCTTTCCCATCGCGCCGCCGGTGCCCTTGCCGAGCTGTATCAGGCCGTCGTAGGCGTTCCGGATGCCGGAAGAGGCGAGCTTCTGAAGGCCCTGCGTCACGTTCTCCATGTTGGCACGAAGTGTGGATGCCGTATCGGTGACGGCTTTTTGGTTACCGTTTACAACGGCCTCCTGTGTCCGGACGGATTCCGAAGCGGAGTCGGCATTCTCCTGGGCTGTGTCCCTCGCCGTCCGGGCTGCCTCAATTTCGGCATCCGAACCCTCACGCAGGGCTTGCTCGTAATTCTCCTGCGCTTCCTTGAGCCTTTCGAGGGCTTCGGCCTCCGCCTGCTTCGCCTCGTTCAGCTCCAGCATGGACTGCCGGAGGCTGTCGATTTCGGTACCGAGCCGCCTGAAGCTGGCTTTGTCGGAACCGCCCGAGGACTGCTCCATCTGCCGGACGGCATCCACCAGGTCGTTCTGGCTGGAGGGGTCGAGCCGCTTGAACTCGTCCGTCCGCATGTAGGCTTTCGCCTGTTCGAGCGCCGGGCGGATGATGTCGGAGAACATGCCGCCGAACTCCCCGAACACGGCCGTCCAGTCGATGGACTGCTTCAGGTAGGACACGTCCAGGGCGGCCGTCTCCGAATCGCGCTGCCGCTCCAGTGCCATGCGCTCTCCGTCATTTTGCGCCTTGCGTATCTTTTCCGCGTACTCTTGGGCGATGGCGAGCTTCTGCTGCTGGTAAGTGCCGTACTCTTTCAGGTAGTCGCGCATGGCTGCGGCTTCCGCCTCATAGACCTCTACGGTTTCCTTCCTGCGGGTATCCTCGTTCAGTCCGTTCGCCCGGTCGATTTCGTCCTGCTGCGGCTTCGTCAGCCCGGAGGAGTTCACGTCCGCCACCCCGGCCTTCCTGTTGGCATCGGCCAGCTCGCGGGCCTTCTTTTCGATTTCGGCCTTGCGCTTGTCATAGTCTGCGTCTATCTGCGCCAGCTTCTTGTCCGTCCCTTCGCCCATCAGGTCAAGCTCATCCTGTTGGTTCTGCAGCTCCAGGGCGATGAGTTCGTCGTCCAGCTTCTGCTGCGCCTGTCTGCGCCGTTCGGCTTCATTTTCGGCCTTGTCGGCGGCCTTGCGCTCGCTCTCGGCATCCTTGTTCTCATCGGGCTTGTACCGGTCGTATTCCTTCTTGGCCAGGCTGAGGGCGTCTTTCAGTTCCTTGGCCTTTTTCTCGTATTCTTCCTGTGTCAGGCTGTTGGAGGTGTCGGCCAGGAAGTCGTTGTAGGCTTTCAGGGCTTCCTCGTATTCCTTGCGTGCCTGTGCGCCCCAGTCCGCGCTGGAGTCGCGCTTCAAACTCCGCCGGTTCTTCTCGGCGGTCAGCTTGTTGAGCTGGTACTGGAGTTCGTCACGGCTGAACGTGCCTCTCAACGCCTCGTTGCCATAGGTAATGGCTCCGTATTTCCTCTGCTCGGTCGTCATCCGGGCCAGCAGGTTCTCGCGCTGCTTTATCTGCTGCTCCAGCGTGTCGTTGCTGATGCCGGTCAGGTTCTCGAAGTAGGAGTTGGCCCGTTCCTTGCGCACCTGTTCGGACAACGCCTTCCGCTTGTTGTACAGGTTCTGCAGCTCGGTGGCCTCGTCACCGGTCAGGCCGCCCACCTTGCGCATCCTCGTCCCGGAACCGTTGGCGTCCTCCCAGTGTTCGGTGGCTTTCTTGGCCTCCAGCGCGGTGATGCGTGCATTCACGCTGTCCAGTTCGTTCTGCGGCCGCGTAATGGACCGCCCGGCCTCCAGCTCGGCGATTTCCTCCTTGATGCGCTTGATGTTCTTCAGCTTCTCGTATTCGGTGTCGTACTTGGCGAAGATGTCAGGGTATTTCTGCTCCAGCCGGTTCAATGCCTCGCGCCGGGTGTCGGTGGCCAGGCTCTCGTCACCGGCCACGCCGCAAAGTTCCTCCAGCCTGCGCCGGTGTTCCTCCTCGGCCTCGATGGTCTTCCGCTTGGCGGCCTGGTATTCTTCCTCGGCTTCCTTCAGCCGTTCCGTCTCGGTCTTCATCGACACCATCGCGGCCACCACGCCGGCAATCAGCGTGGCCACCAGCACGTAGGGGTTGGCGAGCATCGTGGCGTTGAGCAGCTTCTGCGCCTTCTCCACAATGACGAGCCAGCCGTAATGCAGGGTTTCGGCCACGGTCAGCGCGCCAACGCCGGCCGTCTGGAGGGCCTGCATGGCGGTGACGGCCATGACGGCTGTTTTGTATGCCCCATAGGTGCCGACCAGCCCCACCAGCACACGACCCACCTGCTCGTAGTGGTCAACCAGGTAGGACACCGCATCCAGCGAACCGCCGATAATGCCTTCGGACTGCTGCCCGATTTCATTCATCATCATGCTGATGCTGTCCTCAATGTTGCTGATGCGTCCGGTGATGGTCTTGCTCTGCTCCTCCATGAGGTTGTAGAACATGCCGCCCTCGTCCGTGAGGTTCTGCAGGGCCTGCTGCACTTCCGGGAAACCGACCTTGCCGGCCTCCACCATCTCGCGCACCTTGCTCTCCGTCACGCCCAGGACGCTTGCCAGCTCACGGCCGAGGGGGATGCCGCGGCCCACGAACTGGTTGTAGTCTGCCGTATAAAGGCGGCCCTGCGTCATGGTGGTGCCGTAAAGATAAATCAGGTCATTCAGGGGCTGGTTCAGTCCGGCGGCGATGTTGCCCAGGCGGATGAGGTCATCGTTGACGTTCTCCACGTTCTCGCCGTAGGCCAGCAACTGGCGCGCGCCGTTAGCTACGCTTTGGAGGTCGAACGGGGTGGTGGCCGCCGTGCGGATGAGCTGCTGCATCAGCGCGTCGGCCTTTTCCTCGCTGCCCAGCATGGTACGGAAGGAGGCCTCCAACTGCTGGAACTCGCCGCGCACCTTGACGATGTTGCTGACGAGTTCCTTCACGGCGAACGCCCCGGCAATCTTCGACACGGTACCCCGGACGGATTCGGCCTGCCTGTCCAGCTGCTCCATCTCCGCCGACGCGCTGCCGGTCTTCACCTTCAGCTCGTCCACCTTGCGCCCGGCCTTGTCAAGCCCGGCGCTCAGGCGGTCACGCATCAGTATCTCTATTTCTACGGGTTTCGTTGCCATTTTATTTCTTCAGGTTGCTTTGGAAAAATCCTACAATACCGGCGGCCTCCTCTTCCGCGCTCATCTCTTCCTTCTTCTTACGGACATAGCGCGGCGCGTCAGCCAGCATCATGATCAGGGTCTGGTAGTTTACGCCTTCCAGGATGTAGTCCACGCTCCAGCCCGTGGCATCCGCTATCTGCCAGACAAATCCGAAGGGGCTATGGGACGGCTCGTACACCGTCTTTAACTCCCCTTTCTTTTTTGGCTCAGCCTCAGTTTCATCGGGTTCATCTTCCCGGCTGATCTGATAATACTCGTAAAAGGGTCGGTACCCAAAAGGAAGATGAACCTGCGCATGGCCGCGTCCAGGTACTCCGGGGCCATCCAGTTCCTCACCACCCAGGCTGTTACGCCCACCAGCAGGCGGCGGCTTATCCAGCCACGGCACAGCGTGTAGGCTATCATGCGGCTTATCTCCTTGCCGTGTGCCGCAAGGAAGGCCATTTCCTCCTCCTTCGTGAACTTCTTCATCTGCTCCGCCGTCACGCCCAGCGACAGGTACACCCGTGCCAGCCGCATCAGCCCGCCCAGGCGGGGGCGGCGCATCACGACACGCAGCTTCATGGGCTTCTTCCTGAAAGGGATGCGCATGTCCTTCAAGGGGACGGACACGCCCCTGTCCAACAGGGCGGCCGCCCCCTCGCGCTGCACCAGACGTTCCGTTGACTTGTCCATACGTTACTCGGACGGTGTGTCGTTGATTTCGTAGGGCGCGGTGTCCGGATCTTCGGGCTTGTTCACCTTCAGCTGGCATTCCAGCTTCGACACCTCCGTCAGCGTCAGCTTGCCGCCCAGGTTGGCCAGGATGGTGCCGTTGGGTATCGTCATCGTCTGGCCGCTCACGAACTGGATCTCCCACGGGCCGCGCAGCTCCACGAGGTCGGTCGGGGCCTTCCAGCCGGTGTAGCTGCCCGCGCTGCCCACCAGCGTGCCGCCCTGCACGGCCTGGATGTTCTCGTAGTCCAGCTGGATGAGGTTGAACGTCGGCGCGATGGTCGCATTCTTGTTGGCCAGTGTCAGCACCGGAGCGTCAGGTACCTGCTCGGCTTCCACGTCCGTACTCTCCGGCTTAGTGCCGCCCCAATCCCAGCTGCCTTTCTCAATGTAGCCGATTTCCTTGCTGTTGAACTTTACCACGGCTATGCCGTATATGAACTTCTTAGTTGCCATTTTTCTTTCGTTTTAGAATGATGATTATTGTTGTCAGCACACTCAGCAGTATTCCGGCCCCGAAGCCGTAGAAGAACGTTTTAACGGGGTTCGAACGCTGTTTTCTTTCCTCTTCGTACAGGCCGGCCATCTCCTCGTAGCGTTCCTGCCACACGGAGGATGTCCGCTCGTAGTATTCCACCAGGAGCTGCAGGCTGTCGCAGCTCGCGTACACGGTTATCACGTCCCTGTCACGGCTTACCGACACGCTGGCCTGTCCGCTCTTCCCGCTGTATGAGGCCAGCGGAGGAAGCCTCAGAAGGCTGTCAGACGGTATCTCCAGCCTCACCTCCGACTTCGGCACCGTCTCCGTCCGTACCAGGCGGACTTCGCTCCTTACGCTGTCCGCCTGGCTCAGCATCGTTTCCGTCCTGGCCGTTTCCTGGACCGTCTTTCGGGTGCTCGCGCACCCCGCGAAGCACAGGGCAATCGTCATGATGCTTGCAAGAATTGGCAGTGTCAATGGCTTTGCGAAGCCGGGCCATCTCGCGTTTGGTGGCCATGAGGTCTTTCCTTGTCCCATTGAGTTCTTCTTTTAAGGGTTCCACTATATTGTCCACAAGTATCCGGGTGGCGTGCTCAGCGTTGTCAATCCGCACGGTTTCGGCGTCCGCCTTCGCCTTCTCGGCCTCCGCGTTGGCCTTGCGCACCGTCGCGCGGAGAGTCACAATGCCAATCACGGTAGCCAAGAGCGAGCCACCCAGTACGAAATTGAAAATTTCACTGAGTTCCATCTGATACTATGTTTTTATTGTTTGATTCCTATCGATTCCAGCCATGCTGGCACATCGAAACTCGGGCAGGCTTTCGCCGCCAGCTGGTTATGCCCTACAACCGGGATGGAGGGGAAACGCCGGCGGAAGTCTTTCACGTAGGCTTCCATCGCCTTCTTCTGCGCCGGGGTACGGGTGTCCCTGGGGGTCTTGCCGTCAGCGGCAACGCCGCCGACGTACACAACGTGCCGGGATGTGGTGTTGTACCCTTTTGCCCCGTTGGTAATCTCCCAGGGGTCTACCTGTGCGTCCTCGTTGTTGTCCACCAGGCGTTCCACCTTTCCGTCCAGGTGTATCATGTCGGTATAGCCGACCTGCTTCCACCCGCGGCCGCCTTTGCTCACCGGGGCGGTGTGCCAGTGGCGGATGTCTGCTGCGCTCACTTCGCGGCCTTCAGGAGTGGCTGTGCAGTGTAATACCAAACGTTTCAACTGTGCCATGACTTACTAACCTTTTGCCGTTTGGGTTATCGTTATCTTCGCCGTCTTGCTGTTGTTGGACTGCAAGGTCAATGTCAGGGTTCCGCTTTTCTGCTCACCTTCATTGGCTTCTGCCGAAATAGTCACGGTATTGCCCTTCTTGCTTACGCTGAAGCCGTCAGGGGCTGCACCCACTGTATATGCACCACTCGCAGTAACTGTCACGTCCTTGCTGCCACCCTCGGCCGGGATTGTCACGGTAGTCGGGTCTGCCGTGATGCTGCCGTCCGAAGATGCCTGATAACCGCTGCGGATTGCCACACCGGCATCCGCTTTCTTGAACATGCAGATGAAGTAGTGTCTGAAGTTGATCTTGTTGCGCTGGTATTCCGGGTCAGTCGATGCCTCGCTGTAATACATCTTGGTAGAGCCGGTGGCCTTGAACACACGCGGTACATAGAAGGCGAACGAACATTGGAATTCCCCGGCTTCGGCCAAGGCACCGACAGCTTTCTTCTTGCCGGCAACGGTATAGAGCGGGGTATTCCCGAACTCATAGATGTCGAAACCGTACAGGCGGCCTATCCTGCCATCCGTCTGGTTCAGGTTATACTGCTCCTTGAACTTCTGGTCTGCCATCAACAAGTCGTTTACATGGTCACTGCACAATACCAGACGACGCTTGTCAGCCGGTACACGCAACTTGTCCAATGCAGCTTTCAGGCGCACGATGTCACCTGGCACAAGGCGCAGACGCCCCGTGTCGGCATCACGCTCGCCGGTCGTTACCAATACCGGAGTGGTGTCCGTATTTTCCGTAGGGCACAGCGCATGGGCTGCCTTCGCAAACTTGGCGTCATTGATGGCATTCGAGTGACTCTCCTTCACACGGCTCATCTTGTCGTAGCTGATGGCATACAGCTCATCGTCCGTGATGGGGGTCACCTTCGTCTGGAACTTGTCAAGCTCGATGGCGATGTCCGCATCGTCCAGAGCCTGCAACGGGATTGGGTAGGTCGTGTTGTTGATCAGCACTTCCGGGTCAACTCCCACCTCTACCAGGTGAATGATGTCATTGTTCACCAGGGACGAGCTGTCAGGTATGCCGTCCAGCCACGTGCCTTCCAGCAGGCCGCGCAGGGCCTTCACCAGCTCGCCCGTCCAGATTTCCTTATACACTCCGGCACGCAGCACGCCTTGAGGCACAGTGCCGCCGAACAGGACGGCCACGGCATTCATGCCGGCCGCACCGGCCACCGGAGAAATACCGGCCGCCATTGCCAGCAAACCGCCTGTCATGCAGTTGAACAGGACAGCAGCCAGCACCATCATGATTTTCTTGTTCATTGTCATTGTCTTTATCAGGTTTCACATTCAGATTTCACACTCCATGCCGTACTCCGCCTTGTACAGGTGCTTGTATTCGTCCGGCTGTTTCTCGCGCATCTCCTCCAGCTTATCTGCCGGCACCTCGCTCAGTTTCTTGTAAGTGGCAGTAGTTACAGAAGGAGCGCCTCCCGAATGGCCGACGACTGCGCTCAGCTTCACCTGCGGCGACATGGCACCGAAAGTGCTTTCCAGGTCTTCCACTCCGATTTTCTTACCGAGCTCAATGAACTGCTGTTTCTTGTCCTCGCCGATACGCTTTTCCGCAATGGCCTTTTCCACCGCCGCCGTGATGCGTCCGAGCTGCAGTGTCTCGTTTTCCTTGCGGAGCTTGTCCGCATCTTCCTTGGAGGCTTTCAGTTCCGCGAGCTTCGCGCTGATGGCCGCCTCGTCAGCCGTTTCCGGCAGGCCCAACTGGAGGGCCAGCATTTTCTGATCCATAACTTTTTGTTTTTGGGGTTTGTTGTTCAACAATGGCAGGAGGCATTCGCCGTCCTTGCCGAGATTTATCACCGTGCCGTCCCTTTTCAGGACGATGGCATCGTCATTGGCTCCTATGTCCACCAGCGACACCTCGAACAGCTTGCTCTTCGTCACCGTCGGCCGTGTCTGTCCCTGCACGAGGTGTTCCTTTGCGTCGCTCAGTTCCAGGATGTCTATCCCGGCACTGACCATGCGCAGGCTGCCGAACTCGTACTGTTTCTTGCATCGCTTCGACAGTTCACTGGCCTCGTCAAAGACCAGCTCGCCGGTCACCTCGCCGTTCTCGGACTTCAGGTCTTTCACATAGCCTATCACGTTGCCGCGCTCGTGCATGTAAAGCAGCACGGGATTACGGCAGTACTGCTCCACGTCCATGCCTGCGGTCAGCACACGGGAGCCGTAGCTGTTCAGGCTGTCGTTTGAAATTCTTACTCGTTTCGTACTCATCTTGCTTCCGCGTTTTGCGTTTTACGCTGCAATATTACACCGCAAAGGGCTGGCCGCCAAAAAAGTGTGAAACGGTTGCACACTTCTATGCAACCGTTTCCTATCTTTTTGGCGTTCACCCCGAAACGACGCAACTTTGCCGTAAGATACACACGCATTCAAGATTTTACCAGATATGAAGAAAGCAGACATTGAGAAGAAGAAGTCGCTCGGCAGGGCGTTGTACCTTTCCGGGATGGAACAGACCGAGATTGCCGACAAGATAGGCGTCTCGCGCGTCACCGTCTCCAAATGGTGCTCCGCCGAGGGGTGGAAGGAGGCGAGGGCGGCCAAAAGCATCACGCGCCCGGAACTGGTCAACAAACTGCTGCTGACCATTGACAAACTTATCGAACAGGTGAACGCATCCAAGGACGCCAGCCTGATCGCCGGACTCGGCGACAAGCTGGCCAAACTGTCGTCGGTCATTGAGAAACTTGACAAGAAGGCCAACGTGGTGGACGCCATCGAAGTGTTCATGGCCTTTTCCAAATGGCTGGAACACCGCGCGCAGACCGACCCCGAACTAACGCCCGACCTTATCAAGGCCATCAACAAGTACCAGGACAAGTATATCGTCGAAAGCATGGGCGCGAGCCTGGGGAGGTGACGCATGGCGACACAGGCTGAAATCAAACAGAGGTATGCGGAGTGGCAGGAACACTGCAAACGCATCCAGTCCATCACCGACACCGCGCTGCTGGCAAGGGAAACGCCGGTGGAAAAGGACAGGCGCATCCACCGCCTGCAGAAGGACTATGCCGCTTTCTGCGAATACTACTTCCCGCACTTCCTGCAGCTGCGCGACAAGGTGACGGGCGAGGTCGTCCGCACCATACACAACGCGCCGTTCCACAACACGGCGGCCGCCAAGGTGAAGAACACCCCGAACCTGAAGGCGGTGTTCAAATGGCCGCGCGGACATGCCAAGTCCACCCATTTCGACATCTTCATGCCGCTCTGGCTGATGTTCCAGCCCAAGCGGCTTATCAACTTCATGGTGGTCGTCGGAAAAAGCGAGGACAGCGCCATACGCCTGCTTTCGGACATTCAGGCCGAGCTGGAGTTCAACGCCCGCATCATCGCCGATTTCGGAGAGCAGAAAAGCATCGGCGACTGGCAGGAAGGGGAGTTCACGGCACAGTCCGGTGTCAAGTTCCTGGCCTGTGGACGCGGACAGTCGCCGCGCGGCCTGCGCGAACGTGAAGCGCGACCTGACTACATTGTCATCGACGACCTCGATGATGACGAGCTTTGCCGCAACGAGAAGCGCGTCAAAGACCTGACAGACTGGGTAAAGGAGGCACTTTTCGGAGCGCTGGACGTGGGGCGCGGACGCTTCATCATGGTGGGCAACCTCATCTCCAAGACCTCCGTGCTGGCCAACATCGCGGCCACAAAGGGTGTATATGTGTCGGAAATAAAGGCGGTCGACCGCGACGGAAATCCCGTCTGGAAGGAGAAGTGGACGAAAGAGGAAGCACAGGAGTACCGCGACTTCGTGGGCTACCGGGCATGGGAAAAGGAGATGATGCACAACCCCATCAAGGACGGCACCATCTTCCGCCACGACTGGATACGCTTCAAGAAGGTACTGCCGCTCGAAAAGTACGACCAGCTCATATGCTACACCGACCCTTCGTTCAAGTCCACCACGGCCAACGACTACAAGGCTTCGCGCCTGTGGGGAAAGACCGGCTCCGAACTCCACCTCATCGACTGCTACGTCCGGCAGGACACCGTGACCGGCATGGTGCGGTGGCTCTATGACCTGTACGAGCGCACACGCGACAAGGCAGCCGTCCTCTTTTTCATGGAAGCGAACTTCATGCAGGATATTATACTGGACGAGTTCACAGAGGAAGGTAAACGCAGAGGCTACCAGCTTCCCATCACGCCGGACGTGCGCAAGAAGCCGGAGAAACTCCAGCGCATCGAGGCAGTGTCGCCCTTGTGGGAGCGCGGGTTCGTCTGGTACAACGAGGCGTTGAAGGATACACCGGACATGCAAGTCGGTATCGAGCAGACGCTTGCCCTTGAACGCGGAAGCCGGGTGCATGATGATGCGCCGGACGCGGACGAGGGTGCCATCTGGATACTTCAGAAGCACACAAGACAACAGATTTATAAACCGAGGCTTGGCATGAGGCGCCATTCCTCAAAAAACAGCTGGTGATATGTTCAGACTTATAAAGGACTTGATTTTCGCATGGCGGTACAAGCGTGCCGTGAAAAAGGCCGTGGAACTCTCCAAACTCCACGGCATGAAGTTTTATGTGGTTTACCTGAACGGCGGCCTGAAGGTCGTGCCCAAGAAGGCCATCAAGGAACTGGTGGCACGCCACCGGTTCCGCAAGGGAGTGACCGTGCAGGACATCGAAAAACGCGCCCTTTTCGTGACGCATTAAAGAAAGGAGGTGCTTATGTTCATTACAGACGAGGATTACAAGGTGGTCATCGGCGACCAGGCTCTGAAAGTCATCTCGCAGGTCAGCACGGAAAACCGGGCCAACGCCGAGATGGAGGCGCAGGAGGAAATGGCCGGATACCTGCGCCCGAAATACGACTGCGCGGCCCTGTTCGCCGCTGAAGGTGACGCGCGCAACCGGCTCGTGGTCATGTACTGCTGCGACATCGCGCTCTACCACATGGCGGCGTCCCTGCCGCAGAAGATGGGCATGGAGATACGCAAGGAGCGTTACGAAAGGGCCGTCAAATGGCTGGAGGGCGTACAGGCAGGGAAGATTGTGCCGGATCTGCCGGTCGTACTGGACGAGGACGGTGAGCCGGTAAGCGGGACATTCATTTACGGGTGCCAGAAGAAACAACGCTATAACTGGTAGGCTTATGGGAATATGGAAAGACATCAGGCAGTATTTCACCGGCTATGACGACCGGGTACTGCACACGAAATACGGCGAATTCAACCTCGCCAAGGAAAGCGACCGCAGGAAAGTGCGGAAGATGGTAGTCAACCTGCAGCGCACGACCGACGCGCTGACGCGGAAGGACATACAGGACTGGCGCAACGCCTGGCAGCTGGCCATCAACGTGGACAGCCCAAACCGCAAGCCGCTTTACGACATCTACCGGGACGTGGACGCTGACCTGCACCTGTCCGGCTGCATCGAACAGCGCAAGGGATTCGTCATGTCGCGCTCGTTCAAGATTGTCGGCGCGGACGGCAAGGAGGTGGAGGACGCGGCACACTATTTCAACCAGGCATGGTTCCGCCAGCTGATGAAGCTATCGCTCGATTCCGTCTATTGGGGGCACTCGCTCATCGAGCTCGGCGACATCGTCACCGACGGGGACGGCTGCATCTGCTACGACGGGGTGAAGCTCATACCGCGCAAGCACGTCATACCCGAATACGGACGGGTCGTGACAGACCTCGGTCAGGACTGGACAACCGGGCTGGAATACCGCCGTGCGCCGTTTACGGACTGGCTCATTGAAGCCGGGCAGCCTGACGACCTCGGGCTGTTCCTCAAAGCCGCCACACAGACCATCCCGAAAAAGAACGCCCTGGCGTTCTGGGATACGTTCGCGGAGATTTTCGGCATGCCCATGCGCATCGCCAAGACCACCACGCGCGACGAGAAGGAACTGGCAAAGATGGAAAAGATGATGGACAGCATGGGGGCAAGCCTCTGGGGAGTGTTCCAGGAAGGCACGGAGATAGAGGTCGTGGAAAGCACCAAGGGCGACGCTTTCAACGTGTACGACAAGCGTGTGGACAGGGCGAACTCCGAGCTATCCAAGCTCATCATCGGGCAGACCATGACCATCGAGGACGGCTCCAGCCTTTCACAGTCGCAGACGCACCTCGAAGTGTTCGAGAACCTCGTGGAAAGCGACCGCACCATGCTGGCCGACATCGTGAACAACCAGCTCATTCCGCGCATGGCAAAACATGGGTTCCCGGTCAAGGGGCTTCGTTTTGAGTGGGACGATTCGGTGGACTACACTCCGGAGCAGCAGGTGTCCTTCGAAACGATGGTGGCAGACCGCTACGAAGTTGACCCGAAATATTTCGCGGAGAAGTACAACATGCCGGTCGGGGAAAGGCGCACCGTACAGGTTCCGGCAAGCAAGGATGGGGAGGAAGATGACAACAAACGGCAAAAAAACGCACGCCTTTTTTTCGACTGAGCCCCGATGACTATTCGGGGCTGCACCTACGTTACAACGCCTTGCTCGGAGAAAGCTGTCTGACGCTGGGAAAGAATGACGGCATCGAAAAGGCGGCCAGGGAATGGGCATCCGTCATTAAGAACGCCGAGGCACGGAAAGACGCGGAAGCCGCCGCGAGGATTCTGCTGTCGCACGGCATAAAGCTGCCCCGGCTCATGAAAAGAAAACTCGGCGCGACTGTCGGGGCTGAATACAGCGCCCCTATCGGCGAGGGGTTTGACGGCATCCTGTATTTCAACGAAAGGCGCGAACGCGACTACAAGAGCTACAAGGAAAAGAAGATGAAATACGGTTCGGGGGCGCAGGACAACACCTTCCTGCACGAACTCGGCCATCATATAGACTGCATGCTGGAGCCGAAGGCGTATTCCACCGTGGAGCACCAGTGGGACATGAAAGGGGTGAACAAGGAACTCATACAGAAGGAGCTTTCCAGATACGCCCTGCAGAACCGGGCCGAGTTCGAGGCCGAACTTATCAGCGCCACCCTGCGCGGCAAGACTTTTTCCAAGGAGCTGCTTTCCTATTCCAATTTAAATTCCCCGGAAAAGATGGATGAACTGGCCGGGAAACTGCTTGGCTACGCTTCCGGCAAAGACCTATGCACGCCGTCGGAAGATTTGAGGCAGAAGTTCGAGGGCATGATGCGCGCGCTTTACAAGGAAGAAGGCGCGTCGCTCCGCATCGGCATACTGGCGGAACCGGCCGCACAGGAGTTCATCGGCCTGCACGCGGACACGCTGGACGGTTCCTTCAAGCAGGTGGAGATGTCGGACGTCATGCGCCGGAGGCTCAGCCGCTCGAACTACATCTTTTCAGGCATGAAAGCCTTTCACGAGCTGAACGAGGCGTTCCCGTCCCTGCTGGATGAGAACGGCAACAGAAAGACGTTCGAACGCTTTCTGAAGGACGTGCGAAGCATCGACGCCACCTACAATTCAAACTACCTGCGGTCGGAGTTCAATTTCGTGCAGGCTTCCGCCGAAATGGCGGCCAAATGGGAGGGGTTCATGCAGGACGGCGACCGCTACTACCTGCAGTACCGCACGGCGCACGACAACAAGGTGCGCCCGGAACACGCCGCACTCCACGGAGTGACGCTGCCGATTACGGATTCCTTCTGGGAGGAATACTATCCGCCAAACGGGTGGAACTGCCGCTGTACCGTGGTGCAGGTGCGCAAGTCGCGTTACCCGGCCACGCCGCACGACGAGGCGATGGCGCTCGGCGAGGAAGCCCTGCAGCGCGACACGAAAGGGATGTTCCGTTTCAATCCCGGCAAGCAGGAGAAGGCCGTGCCGGACTATAATCCGTACACCATCAGCCGGTGCAGGGACTGTGACATCGCCAAAGGGAAAGCGAAGCTCGCCAAGGCGTTCATCCCGGACAACGAACTGTGCCAGGCGTGTCAGTTGATAAGGGAACTTGCACAAAAGGAACATTCAAACAAACTTACGAAAGAGGAGCGATTGGCCATTCGGGATAACGTAAGGCAATGGGCAAACGAACATTTGCCCGAAGTAAGCACCTTCACGGGTACGGCCAAGCGTTTGGTAATCAAAAACAACGACACAGGCTCGGACATAATTCTAAATAAGGGCTTCTTCGATGAAACATTTGCCAAGAACTTGCACAACAGCAAATTGGCAGAAACCATGCTGCTTGCAATGAAAGCGGACGAATGGCTACCTGATGCCAAATTCGTAAGGACAGAACAGGGTCGTCACCATCAGTTCAACTTCAATGTATATTCAGCACAAATAAATGGGGTAAAAATTGAATGCAAGGCAAAAGTTACAAGCGGAGAGATACTATATACAATGCGGATTATAAAATAAGGATTGAAACTCCCCCCGAAGTCTGCACCTCAAAAAGGCCGACGTGTGAGGGGCTCATTCAATCCTCAACTGCAAATATACAAACAATTTTTCAAAACCGATTCATTATGAACAGAATTATCTCCTTTTTGAAAAAAAGCAACCGGTGGAAACACCTTGCCGGGGGCTTTGTAGTTGGATTGTGCGCATGTTCCGCATTCGGGGCCGTGTATTCGGCTGCCGTAGCGGCCTCATGCCTTGAACTGAAAGACAAGCTGCACGGCAGCCCGTGGGACTGGACTGACTGGCCTCTCACGGTGGGCGGCGGTGCTGCTGCCGCCGCCATCTGGATGCTGCAATGACAAAGAAGCCCCGCAGACCGTTTCCGGCTTGCGGGGCTTCTTTGTCATTGCAGCGACTTGAACGCTACGCACTGGTACACCTCGATGTTTTCTACGATGTCCTCGTGGTTGTGGTTAGTGTCGCTCTCCACAAGGTCGAATTCCCTGAAGGTCTCGCCCTCCATGCAAGCGAGTGCGGCATGTATCTCCTCCAGCAGGTCGAACACTTCAAGGCTCTCTTCCTTGAAAGGACTGCCGTCACTCACGCTGCCCGTCCAGTCCGTCACCACGTGCAGCGCGACCTCCGGTTCGGCACGGTACTCCACGCCGTTCACTATCGCGTTCCACTTTATCGGCCGGAATTCCACGAACACCGCCGGACGCGCCCAGCTTTCCTCCTGCTCGATGAACTCCACATTGTGGTTCCACAAATCGATGTGCTTTATGGCACCGCCGCCGACCTCCTTCAGACGGTCGCACAGCATCTGGTACAGTTCTTTTCTCATTTCCTTTCTATTGAAAAATCCATATTGAAATACTCGTTCAGGTTGTCCTCGATAATCTCCCGCACGATACGTTCAACCTCCGGCCCTGTGCCGAGAAATCTCCGCCGGGGTATGCGAATGGTAGTCCCGGCACGTTTGAGGGCCATGAAACGCCAGAAATCGGCCTCTGTGGAAAGCTGGCGCGTCCGCTTGTCGTTCCGGCGTTCGCCGTTCTTCTTCCGCCCGAAACTTCCGGTGGCCTCGTAATACTTGTGCCAGAAAAACCGCTTCATCTTCTCCGTCACCACTATCTCCCCGCCGTCATTGTGTATGGCCGCATACGGCAGGTCGGTGTAGAACGTGATGCTGTCATCGGTTGTCCGGCTCTTGACGCTGCGCCGCAGCGTGCCCGTGTCCACCAGTATCGTGCCGCCCGGACGGGTCGGGCTTTTCCGGCGCGCCCATGCGTCGTTGAAAAAAGCCTGGCGTTCGAAGTTCCTGTCAAACTCGTCGCCAAGCTCCACCCGGATGTCGGACAATATCCGCCTTATAACCGCTTTTGTATCCTTATTCATTCCGCTCATGTGTCAAAATTGAAATACAGCTGGGTATCTTTCGGCAGGTCGTTCTTGGGATTGGCAGACGCTTTCAGGATATTATAAAAAGTCCTCTCACTGATACCATACACAGGATATATGTACCTCCGCCATATCTCCCTGTTCGGGACGCCTTTCTTGACGTAGAGGTCATATATCCTGTTGATGTCAGCGACGCGCTTCTGATAACTCACACCGTGCCGATTCCCCATATTACGATACTGTCAGTCCATAACCTGTTCACCTTTTGGCTTGTAAGGACGGATATCAAGCGTCATCTCGCAGCTTACCGTCACACGGCCGCTCCCTTCACACTGCGGGCAGGTCTCCGTCTTGCGGATGAAACGCCCGGATACGATTTTGCCCGTGCCGTGGCATTTGCGGCACAGGGCTACTTTCGGGTCTTTCTTCACTTCCTGTTTCATTGTCATGTCGTTTTTAAGATTCTGTCATTCCAAGGGGGATGGGCTTCCACATCCCGTTCTTGTCCTTCACCTCGGCCCGGATGAACTGCTTGCTCACTTCCGGCTGGTAGCTTTCCTCGATGATGCGCACGCCTTCCAGGAACCGCGCGTCGCCGGTATCCTCGGCCACCTTGCGTAGCTGGACGATACGGCTGGCCTTCAGCGTGCCTTTTGCATCGCGGCTCAGCAGCCGGAACACCATGTTCACCAGCGCCTGCGTCTTCTCGTCGTTGGCCAGCGACGCGATATACTCCTTCACGATGGCGATGCCGTCCTCCACGGTGTCGCGGTACCCGTCCGTCACGTACACGCCGAGCGTGATGCGCTTGTCGCCCTTGCTGTTCGTGAACGTGTGGCTGCGCTGGTCATCGCGCACCTTGGTCTTGAACAGGTCGGACTTCATCTCAAGGATGGTCTTGAAGTTGTCAAGCACTTTCTGCTTGCTCTCCTTGATCTCCTCGCTGATACACAGCAGCACGGGGATGGAATGCTCTATCTCGTCATCCACCATCTGCCTGTACATCTCACGGTCGGCCTTGGCTTTCTCCTCGGCCGCCTTCTTGGCTTTCGCTCGTTGGAAGGCCTCAAACTCGGCCTTCTCCTCTGCCGTCATGACGACAGTCTGTCTGTTTTCCTCACTCATGATTGATTTATTTAATGGTTCTACACTTATTCTTCTTCCGGGTCTCCCCAGCAGCACAGTTCCGATTCCGCCTCCAGCTCGAACTTCAACTGTTCGAGAAATTCCTCATAGCGTTCCTCGCTCAAATCCTTTGTCTGCTCGCGTATGAAATCCATCGCTTCCTTCACTCTTTGCCTTATGCTCATAGTCTTAACATTTTGGGGCGGCAGGGTCAAAGAACACGTATGCCACGCCGCCCGGTTGTTCCACATTCTTTTCCTTCATCGGCTTCAGCCCGCCCTTGCGCCTGATGGAGCGTAGCTTCACGGCCAACGCCTCCAGCCCGTCCGGGGTAATCCGGGCAAAAGGCTTGCCCGCTATCCGGGGATTCATGCAGAAGTCGTTGATGCGCGCCCAGTCCGTGGTATCGATACCGAGCTGCTGCATCAGCTTCAGGCAGACGCTGCGCTTCTTCTTCAACTCATCCTTGCGCCCGGAAATCTTCTCCAAGGCATTGCAGCATTCTTCGTACTCCTTCCGGGTCATCTCCTTCAGGCTGTCCGTCCGGTTCCATGTGTACTGCAGCACGATGGACTTCTTGAACTCCTCGCGGTCGCCGTTGTACGGCAACAGGTTGAACGAGGCGTAGAAACGCGCGAAATTGGTCACTTCCTGCTTCATAGGTTGAACTGGTTTTCAAACAACACCTCAATGCCGCACGAACTGGCCACGTCCAGCTCCAGCTTCGCGCCCTTGCTTAGTTCCCAGCCACGCAACATATAGATATAATCGCATCCAAGCAGCAGGGCGATGTCCGCCCGCATGTGCTTCCGCCAGTGTGCATCGTCCGGCAGACCGTTCTTGAACGGATTCACCGGGTCGAAGCCTTTCAGTCCAAGGAAACGCTCCGCATCCCCGAAGGCCGCCTTGCGTTCCGCCAAATCGTGGTGCGCAATGGCACCGCTGATGTAAACTTTCTTACCCATATCATAAATTGTTACTGGTTTGTATCAGTCCTTCTTTCCATACCACATAATAGGTTCCGGCCTCTCCGATGGCGCGCCCCATGCAGTATGCCTTGTAACCCATCACGCGAACCTTCATGTCGCAGATATACCTCAGTCTGCGCGCCGGCTTGCCCGTAGGCTGGCTCTTGTCCTCCTGGCTGATGTAGATGAAGCACTTCTTCGGAAAACGCTTCATCAGCTCCACAGCCTTCTCATAGCTGAACCCTGCATCATCGACTGCCACCTGGAAAGAATCCACGATGACGAACTTCGGCGACTTCGGCTTCCTCAGACGCTCCACGAGCTCGTCGTAAGAGTCATCCGTCACCACGCGGAACCGCCCCTGCACCTCGTCCATGCCCAAATAGTCCATACGCCGCTGGAAACTCTGGTTCACGCCTTCCTCGTAGCTCATGTACAGCACCGGCCCGTACTTGCACAGCTCCTTGGCGAGCTGCATGACGAACGAGCTCTTGCCGCTCGCACTGGCACCGCTGATGAACCACGAGGCGTTGTCGGCGGGCTCGCCGAAAGGCTTGCTCCACTTCTCGCCCCACGGCAGCGTCACCCACTTCTTGGCGGCTATCTCTTTCGGACTGTACGCGCGCTTCATGTCTTACTTCCCTTTTTGAAGTTCGGCTATCAGACGGTCTGCCCAAGCAACCGAATCTTCTATGTCACTATCAATTGTCGTAAGGCCAAAGTGTACCATTCTGCGCAGGAATATCTCCTTAGCCAACTCGTAACGGCGCTGTTCCCAGTTCGGCTCATTCATCTTCTTCATTTCACGATGGATGCCGATAACAGCATCCATCGCCTGCATTTCTATCTTAGTCATCATTGTGCTGTCATTTTAAGTTTTTCAATCTCCGTATAAACCCGCCTTAGCCCTCCGCGCGTCTTGCGCACTATCTGTGCGATGTCCGTGCCTTCCGGGGCGTTGGCCTTGGCCACAATCCGCGCCTGCGTCATCAGGAAAGCCTCGCGTTCCTTGCCGTCATCCGGGGTGACCTTGCTGTAACGGTCGCCGTAACGGCTCAGCATCTCGGTGTAGCCCACCTTCTTGCACTCTATCGAGCGGTTTATCTTCTCCTTCAGGCCGTCGGCACCCATCATGTACCAGGCACAGCACCGCTCGGTGGCATTCCACAAAGCCTTCAATTCCAGGAAGGCTTCATACGTAAGGTCGCCCGCCTCGTCCAGAATGATGAGCGGCGTTTCGATGGAACGGAGGTAATACACCAGGTCTTCATACACGTCCGCATACCGGCCTTTGCTGTCCACTCCGAACTCAGCGGCAATCTTGCGCACCAGCTTCAGCTTGGTCTTCACCTGCGAGCAGTCGATATAGACCGCGTTCCTGTGGGTCTGCACATAGTACCGGGCCGTGAATGTCTTGCCGATGTTCGGCACGTCACAGAGGATGGCCGAAAGGCAGGACTTCTGTGAAATCTCCAGCTGCGAAGTGATGTATTCGAAAGTGGGTGTCTTGGCGGCCTTCCATTCCATACCGCCGCGCAGGTTCACGCCCAGCCTCCGGGCGATGCCTATCCAGTTGGCGTCGCTCAATACCTTGTCCGTCTGACCGTTCTTTACGGCACTGTACACCGATGTGGTGATGCCGAGGGAGGCGGCATGCTTTGCGTCGCTCGGATAGTTCGCGCGATTCGCGGCTATCGCCTCCATGATTCTTTGTTTTTGCGCTTCTGTAATCATAATCTAACGCTGTTTTAATGTTGTTCTAAAGGTCTTCCAATGCCCGCCTGCTGCTGTCCATTTCCGGCTTCCATTCGTAATCTTCCGGCTCGTCCTGCACCGGAACGGGAGGCAGGGTATAGCACTCCGTATCCGTTTCTTCCGCGTAGGCCTGCGGCCCAGCCTCGGCCTTGCCCACTTTCGTGATGGCATTGTCACGCAGGTATTTCTTGAAGTGCGACACGTATTTCTGCTGCTCGATGTAGTTCGCCACGTCCTCGTCCGTCTGCTCGGCCATCACGCGGCTGTAGGTCTTCACGGGGCGCACCTTGTCAATGTAGCGGTCGCCTTGGAACAGGTACACGTCGGTCGGCTTCCCTTCCTCGTCCGGCAGGTAGTAGGCCGTCACCTTGCGGTTGTTCGGCTCCAGTTCCTCCAGCACCTCCGGGCCGCTTATCCACCAGTCCGCGTAGGCCACGCGCACCGTCGAGTTGCGACGTATGCTGGTTTCCACTTTCTCGCCGATATACCGGGCAAGTGTCAGGCTGTCGTATGGGCGCAGGGTCGGGTTTATCTTCGCCACGAGCACGTCCCAACGGGTCATGCCGGGGTACTTTTTCTGGTTCGGGTGCAGCGAGTGGTTCCATTCGTCACTGTCCCTGCGGTCATCGGCCACCAGTTCCTCGAAGGTGTAGTATTTCTTGTCCTCCCAGGTGTGGTTGCTGATGTCGCTGATTTTCTTTTGCTCCACGCGGCGTGCCCCCTTGCCATACCAGCGGCCCACGCCTTCGTGGTTCTTGTGGGCTATCGTGGTCTTGAACGCGCCGTTCAAAGGCTCGGCATATTTCTCCTGCGAGTTTTGCGGAGCACAGAAGTGTACGAACTTGAACACTTCGCCGGCGTTCAGGAAGCCGCCCTTGTACTTGCTCATCAGGTGCTGCTCCACCTCTATGCCTGCCGGGATGCCCCAGCCGTGCCGTGCGATCAACCGGAACATGTCGCGGAAGCACTCCACCACCAGGCTGTCATCCTTGTCACGCCCGTAAGCCAAGCCAATCCTGCACTGGCTTACCACATCGTAGGCGTAGTAGGCATGCACATACTCGTTCCCCTTCATGCGGCGCGGCAAGTCCACGTCATCCATCGTTATCTGGCTCAGGGAGAACTCGCCGCCGTGGCGGTGCATGTGCGGCATCTGCTCGTGCATGAACGTGCTGTAGCCGCGCAGGGCATGTTCCACCAGCAGCTTGTTGCTCGGTTTGTTCAGTATGTTGCGGATGGTGCTTTCGCTGAGTTCCTTCGGCTCCCCGTTCTTGTCGGTGAAGTCGTCCGGGTTGAATATCTCGCCGGTTTCCAAGTCCCATGCCTCCAGCTCGCCGCACACAAACTGGATGTACATCTCATGCACGTCGCTTCCGTATGGCTGGTTGGGCAGCACTCTCAGGCTCAGCACGAGCCGCTCGGTCTTGTAGTCCACCTTGCGGGCGCACTGGTTGCCGAACTTGCCGGTGATAAGGCATTCATAGCCGAACTTCTTGTAGTCGTTCACCTTCCTGCGGAAGCGCAGCGTGCTGGCCGGCAGGTCGTGCCCCAGCTGTTCGCGAAGTGTCTCGATGACCTTGGCCATCTTCGACCAGTCGTATTTGTCGCCCATCAGCTTCTCGCGTTCCTTTCCGCGCTCGTACAGCCTGATGCAGGTGTTCAGCACAGAAGCGTTCACCGCGTACTTGTGCGCCAGTTTCGCTGTGGCATGGTCGCTCTTGTGCCCGGAGGCCCAATCCATGAAGAAGGCCAGCGCGGCCTGGTCAAGTTCGTAGTTCGACATCACCCAGGCGGTGATGCGGGCTTCATCACAACCGAATTTTTCTTCTACTTGTTCCCGACAAGTGGTGGGCAGGCTATCCACAGCAACTTGGGCACAACTACCTTTTGCACCACCGCCACGCTGTACCACCATGATACGGCCACGGTTCGTCCAATTCCTATAAGTAGACTCCGTGATAATGCCGCTATCAATCAGTTCGCGCGCCGATATACAAAGTTTATTGCTGTAATACCCTAACATGGCCACCTCCTTACTTCAATGCCATAGCACGGCTTTGAAACCCTTTAATTTCGCTGCACATTGTTGAAGCTGCGCTCCAAACACGTTCACCCTTGAAATAAATAGCTGCGTTACCGTCATCTTTACTTATCTCCAACAACGCTCCGTTAGGGAAGTATTGGCGCATGTAGTTATCCGCGTCAAACAGGGTTTCTATTTCAGGAATGACCACCATCACAATGCCTCCTCGCTCCATTGCCAACTTACGGATACGCTTTGCCAAGTCCGTATTGCCACGCTTCTCGTCAAAGCGGATGGCGTTGAACACCGTGCGCTCCGTTACGCCCAATGCCTTCATGATAAACTCCCGGTCTTCCTTCATGATGTGGATGTACCTTCTCTTTTCCTGACTTAAAAGCTCGTTCATATCTCACTTGTTTTTAATGATTAAACTTTGGTGGGGCGCGGGGATTCGAACCCCGACGACTGTCCTACGCTTTCGATTTACCAACTTTCCGGCCGCGCCTGCCGCCCCTTGCCCGTCTTTCCGGGCTGCCAGTTATCCGGCAATCTATTTGCCTTGTTCTTCTATCATCGAAAGGACAACCTTCCTGTCTTCATCCCAAAGCGGAAGCCCCAATTCGATTGTCCGTTTGACCACTTCCACCTCGCCGGCCATTCTTACCGCTTGATTGCGGAAATCGGTATCATCATACGTATGCGCCTTGCTAATCAGAAAATCAGTCAGGTCCTCGATAACCTTCTTTTGCCGTTCACATTTCATCTCATAGTTCAACACTCGCACATGAACATCGCGGATAATCCGGCTGCCCCCATGTTTCTTGAAGTCTTTGCAGAACTCGTCCTTGTCCATCGATGTGTTCAGATAAACCGCATGGATGTAATCAAAATCCTCAGCTGTCGGAGTTATTCCCGTCCGTTCCGTAAATTCTTGCTGTGTCATAATTTCACTTATTTTATTCGTTAATACTCGGTTATAATGGGCTTCAAACTGCATCCGTAGCAGTTTACCAGCCTTTCCTTCATCCGCTCCACGTAGAACTCAGGAGCGGTAAATACGATGCCGTCCTCCTCATTGTAGCTGAAGCTGATGCCGTCCATTATCAGCAGCATCGCAATCTTGTGCTTCACGCTCTGCGTTTTCCATTCTTTAATCTCGTCGTTCATATTCTTTAATTTCTAAAATTCGTTAATCTCGGCCTTTTTCATTATCTTTGGCCGCTCGTTCTTCATTGAACACGATGCAAAGATACAAAACATTTCGCCACCATGCAAGCAAAAGAACAAAATAATTCGCCAATAAAACAAAGAATTTTGTCCTTTGCTGGTACTTTGGGTATCAGCAAGCGAGATTTTTATGCAAAAATAGGGGTATCGCGTGGTACTTTGGAGAGTAAAACAGGGATAACCGAAGATGTAATTACAAAATTTTTCGCCACCTATCCACAAGTAAGTATAGAATGGCTTATGACAGGGGAGGGGGATATGCTTAAAACGAAACGTACCCCAGAGAATCTCCAAGCACAAGAATCTACTAATAGCGATTATAAAGATAGTAAAAATCAAACACTTGGGCAAGACATTCCACCATTAATCCTTGACCGGCTACTGAATACCATAGCCGAAAAAGATGCCATTATCCGGGAACAGGCCGAAGAATTAGGTCGGCTCCGCGAGCAAATCGAACAATTCAAGAAAGGAAGGGGGCACAGTGCTTCGGATGTCAATACTTCAGAGATTGCCAATGTCGGGTAGGGGGCATGCGCATCATCTGGGGGCACGCACATCGCCGCTGATGACATCCATGCGTACCCTGCTGATACCCTCCGAATCCCGCCATTCCGAACGTTCCCCCTCAAAAAGCAGCATTGCACGCTCGCAAAGCATTGATTTTACGTACTTTTTGCCCATCCGGCACTAAAATAGTATGGTTTTTTAGGGGTATCTATCGGCACGTTTTTCGGGGCTATCGCAGAAAAAACAGTATTTTTCCCCCTCTCTATCCCACCCATCCAAAACCCTATTTTGAATATCCAGTTACCCCTGAAGTGAATATCCAGTTCCGAATATCCACCTGAATATCCACCAAAAAAATTCTACGTACCAAAGTGATGATTATTACTTTGCCCCTCCCCTGCCCTACCACACGACAAGCTGCTTATCACGTCAGCCCCAATCAGCCCCATATTCGCGCCAAAAGCCCGTATATAAAGGGTTTTACCGCATAGGCAATAAAAAAGGCCGTATGCAAACCATACAGCCCTCAGATGTAAACTTTCGGCAAGCCTCTCCCCTGCCCTACACCCTCAAAATTAAACGCTATGTAAGCCCATGTAAACGTTTCGTTTTGCGTGGCCCGATGCAGCCATCACGCATAACTCTTTGACAGGCAAAGCTTTTCGCCGTTTTTCGCAGCCCACCTCCTTATACGTTTCGTTCTGTGCCCGGTATATATATATAATGTAAATGTGAATTATCAGGGGGGAGAGATTACAACCGATCCTCAGGCTAAATATACACGATGGACAGAAACTCCATTGATTACAGAGTCACAGTTGGCACAACCCAACCTTCAATATATTATTCATTACACAGGAGAAACATATGAAAACAGTACACTGAATGGTGTTAAAATCCGTAATTACAGCATGCTTTACGATACGAATCTAAAAATGGCATATTGGGTTGCATACCCTCTGTGCAGCTGGTACATAGGAGATAGTGGACGCACAGACGCATGGGGATATGATGATAAACTGGCAACAAATCTACAACCTAACCTATCCGGAGGTATTAACGGATATGACAGAGGACATCAGATACCGAGTGGCGATCGAACACGTTCATACTCAATCAACGCCCAAACTTTTTACTACACCAATATGACTCCTCAAATAGGACAGAAAATGAATCAAGCTATTTGGGCTGATTTAGAAAATGCTGTCAGAAAATGGTATAGCGCCACCGACACTTTATTCGTCATAACAGGTGCCATGCCAACTACGGCTGCAGACAAAACAATTAAATATGCCCAAGATAATGACGGCAAAAATATAGCAATTCCCAAATATTACTTCAAGGTATTAGCAAGAAAAGTAAGCGGACAATTCCAAACTGTAGCCTACAAGCTAGACAACGTTTCTTATAGCCATAGAGATTACAATGTGGGGATACTGTCCGTTAAAGAACTGGAAGAAATGACCGGATTTACTTTCTTCCCTGACAGACCGGAAATTACAGAAA
>OGGJ01000690.1_pt1 | contig 33170 bp, 42 predicted proteins | sample 1571071 | NCBI WGS metagenome assembly OGGJ01 (sample SAMEA2581954, study PRJEB24529) | metagenome | biome: Human gut stool | place: China | collected 2011
AACTTACCTATGCTTTAATTACTATTGCTGTATGTTGGCTTTGTACAGTGGGGGGTTCTTATGGTACTTGTCGGGGTACGAAGTGCAAGTTAGCAGCAAGCTTTTTTAAAACTTCTGTTCCGGGGTCGCGAGTACCATTTTCCCATTGAGAAATCATATTTTGAGAATATCCTATTTGAGCCGCAAGTTCTTTTTGTGAGATTTTTTATTGTTTCTTAATTCGGCTAAACGCATATATGCTCACCTCTATTTATAATTGCCTCTAATTGAAACAAATAAGTCAATAAAGGAATAAAAATATAGTATATAGGTGTTGACAATTGAGATAAATGCTGTATAATAATAGTAAATAGAAATATAGCGAATAACTATCAAAAAAGGAGGTGAATATAGATGCGTGAATGGCTTAAAAATTTGCGCAAGCAAAACAACATAACTCAAAGCGACATGGCTGATTTACTTGGCATATCCCAAAATCATTACAGCAATATCGAAAATGGAGCACGCGCACCGCGTTTAACTTTGCTGTTTGCGTCGCAAATTTCCGATATTTTCGATATTCCGTTATCTAAAATACGCAACTATGAAGAAGCTTTGCAAAAATAAAGCCCGCTTGCGGGCAAGGGGGGTGAAAACATGCGAACTAAAGTTATGAGGCCGCAGGATATAAAAAAATACTGCAACATAAACCCGCAAGCGATACGCGAAGGGTTGAAGGCAGGAAAGCTGGATATTGGTTTTGCGGTAAAAAAAGAGGGCAGCAGCCGCTGGGCATACTTTATTATACCGGAACGGTTTTTTAAGTATATCGGGCAGCCGGTGCCACCGGAATGGGAGGTGACAGCATGAATGTGAAAGGCTTTTTGTATACCGTGGCAATGTTGTTTGCGCTGGCGTTTGTAGTTTGGCACCCATACTATGTGCGTTCGCAAATGGAACGAGTGCGAGTGCCGGTGACAATTTACACAGGAGATACGCTGTACTCAATTTGTTGGAAGCTGATTGATAAATACGGCGACCCGCGCGACATTGACGAGGTTGTATGGTATGCGGCAAAACAAAACGGTTTAGAGTATACGGGCTTGCAGCCCGGGCAAAAAATTTATGTTGAAGTTTTGCTGGGAGCAAGCGCAGAAAATGAAAGCCGCTGATGTATTGGACGGTACACCAGCGGCTTGAGTGGAGATTATTTTTGGAGAATAATAAACAGACTTCAAAACTCTCCACCCCTATTGTATCAAAAAATAGGAGGTAGAACAAGTGGGCATAAATGCTTTTGCAACCGAGGTATATACCGAAGGCTACAGCAAAAAATTCAGAACAAACTTAAATAGCTGGTTCAAAAAATGCCCTGTTTGTGGCAAAGAATTTCACGTTGCAAACGAACGTGAATATCCGCTTAAAGCATACACAAAAAAAGGTTCGTTTGTGTACTTTGAAAAGCCAAGCTGCCTTTATAAGTACCAAGCGAAATTGGAAATGAAAATCAAACGCCGCAAACATATCAGTGCCGAAGCATTGACACGGTACGAACAAAGGCGAATGGAAAAAATCGAAAAATACGGCAAGCCATTTTGGCAAGACTGGCAGAACGGTATGACGATGAAAAAAATCGCTGAAAAATATCAATGCCCGTTAAGGTTTGTCTATCGTTGGATACAAGCATATAGAGAGGTAACAGCATTATGAAAAAACAGATGAAAGACGAAGCAGAAATGCTAATCAGACATCAAATAGAACTTTTGCAACATGAGTATAAAAGATTAGATGTTTTGAACAGCAGCGAGATTAGCAGACTGCTAACGAGAACCTTAAATTTTTACGTTGAAATGCAGGGTATAGGTTATGCGCTTGCAAGAGCAGAGGTGTTTGATAATGTGGACAGCGCAAATGCTTGAGGGCATAAAGCAGAACAAAAACCGTATGCTGATAGCTATGGAAATTGGCGTGCCGGTACACAACATCAGCAAAGAAGCCCTGCGGATGATTTATAGCCACGAGTACCGCAAAGCCGGTATAACGGACAGGCAATTTGCAATGTGGTTTGACGCAAGTTTGATTGGCTTGCAGACGGTTGACGGCGAGCCTGCAACGGAACGTACAGAGCCGGACGAAGAACACGTTGATATGCTGTTACGCCGCATATACAGCGAGCCGGTGAAAGAGTACAACCTTGACCGCATTAAAAGCGAACAGAGCAAAATTAAAGTTAAAAGCTGCTTTAATTGCAAAATGTATGGCACGTTTGTATGTAGCCATTATAACAATAACGATAACGGAACATATGCAATCGTTTGTAAGAATTACAGGAGGTAACTATGGCAGATAAAGTAATTCCGCTGTTAAAGCCTCAGGACGTTGACTGCCGCATACAGCAGATAACAGGCAATGACCAAAAAGGATATGGCGCGATTTTGCTGTTATACAAAAACGCCCGTGTTGATATGAAAATCCTTGACGAAGTGTTCGGTGCAACGAATTGGCAGCGTGAACACGAGATGATAAACGGGCAGCTTTTTTGCAGCGTACTGATTTGGGACGATGACAAAAAGCAGTGGATAAAAAAACAGGACGTTGGCACGGAAAGCCAAACGGAAGCCGAAAAGGGCAGAGCCAGTGACAGTTTTAAACGCGCCTGCTTTAATGTGGGTATTGGCAGGGAACTTTACAACGCGCCGTTTATTTATATCAAATTGGACGCGGGAGAGGTAAGAAAAAACAGTAAAGGCAAGCCTACAACCTATACCCGGTTTAATGTAACTGAAATGGAATACAGTCGAGAAAAAGAGTGCTTTACAAAACTGGTTATTTGCGACGAAAAGGGCAGACAGCGTTATAGCCTTGGCGGAAGCAAAGCAGAAAAGCCGGCTGAAAAACCTGCACAGACGAGTGAAAACCGTTGTGTACGGATAGAAAACAATGAAACCTATGTACTTACCCGCGCAGGAATGAAAAAGCCGTCAGAGTTAAACATGGCGACATTACAGCAAATGCTGACGGATAAACGTTATGAAGCGGCACATTTTGTTGTACAGCTTGCTATTAACGATTTAGAAGCAAGGCAGACGGCATGATGTACTACACGCACTGCCAAAACTGCGGCAGAAAATTAACCAGCACTGCCAGTCAAATGCGAGGCTACGGCTGGGAATGTTGGAGAAAAATACAGGACGAAGCACCGGGGTTATTTGATGATGATACAGAAAACGAAGCAGATACGGTTAAAGGGCAAAGCATTAGCAGACCTTGTAAAAGAAGTGTTCGAGCGCGACAGGCATTGTTGTGTAGTCTGCCGCAGGTGGGTAGAAGATGGCGTAAAGCCGCACCATGCCTATCCGGGGTATGGCAGAAAAAGCGACGAATTGGGGCAAATGGTTTTACTATGTTACGAATGCCATCAAGCCGTACATTTTGGCAAAAACAGTGCTGAAATAACTGCTAAAATTCGTGAATATTTGCGAGGTATAAACAATGTTTAAGCATAAAAATTATGACGGTTTAATTGGAAAGAAATTCGGTAGATTAACCGTTTTAAAAATTATTTACGAAAAACAAAGTAAATGTTTATGTCAATGCGAGTGTGGAAATCAAATCATATGTTTGGTTACAAACTTGAATAATGGCAACACAAAAAGTTGTGGATGTATTAACAAAGAAAGAATAGCTGCGCAAGGTCGAGCTTCGGCAACACACCACTTGTCAGAAGACCCAATATACCGTAAATGGATTTATATCAGAAAACGTTGTAATAATCCGAATGCGTCAGATTATGAAAATTACGGCGGACGAGGCATAAAAATGTGCCAAGAGTGGGAAAACGATTTTATGGCATTTTATAAATACGTTAAGCCTATGTTTAAAGAAAATTTACAAATCGACAGAATAGATAACAACAAAGGTTATGAACCGGGCAATATACGTTTTGTAGATGCTAAAACAAATAATAGTAATAGACGTACGACAATAAAGTATAAAGATGGCACTTTATATGATTATTGTCGAGAAAATGGACTTAATTATTTTTTTGGTATGGGGCAGGATTAAACGCGGTTGGAATATTGACAGAGCTATTAACGAGCCTGTTGATATGCGTTATTCTCATAGAAAAAAGGCGAGTGTATGAAGTTTGATTGTAAGCAGATAAACATCTTTGGCAAACTATTACAGATACCATTGCCAGAAAACGTACTGACAAGCGCAGAAACGCTTTTACAGGCGATTAAAGACGGTAAGGAAGTAACGGTAGAGGTTAAGGTAAAAAGACGGCACAGAAGCCTTGACGCAAATGCGGTGCTTTGGGCGATGCTTGGTGATATGGCTGCCGTACTGCATACATCAAAAGACGAACTGTACCTGCAAATGCTTGAACGTTATGGAGTGTTTACCCACGTAATTGTAAAGCCGAATGTTGTTGAAAGGGTAAAAGCAGAATGGCGAACGGTGAGAGTGTTAGGCGAAGTTACCGTTAATGGGCAGACCGGCATACAGTTACGGTGTTACTTCGGCAGCAGCACCTATAACAGCAAAGAGTTTAGCGTGCTGCTGGACGGAGTAATAAGCGAAGCCAAAGAGATTGGCATTGAATATATCAGCGAAGCCGATAAGGCACTGATGTTATCAGAATGGGGTGCAAAGAATGAACAAACACGATAAATTGACCTGTTGTTTAAATAATAAAAACTTATCTTTGAAAGCTAAAGGTTTATATGCTTTTTGTATTTTTGCAGATACAGAAAGTTTTACCGTTCAGAAGTTAGCTAATGACACCAACACTGGAGAAACCGCTGTTGCAAGTGCAATTAAAGAACTTGAAAACGCTGGTTATTTAGAACGTGTTAGGGTAAGAGATGATACCGGGAAATTAAGAAATATCGTTTATAAATTTTAACGAGGTATAAACATGGAACACAGCTTTGATATAAACATTGCAAAAGAATATGGAATAACAGAAGCTATCTTGCTGAAAAATATTTATTTTTGGGTAAAGAAAAATGCTTTAAATAAAACCAATGCGCAGGATGGGCGTTATTGGACATTTAACAGCGTTAAAGCTTTTAGCGGCTTTTTCCCATATCTTAACGAACGGCAGATTAAATATGCTTTAAAAAAATTAAAAGATTGTGGGCTTATTATAACTGGCGTTTATAACAGCGACAAAAGGCTTAGGACTTTGTGGTATACCCTTTCGGATGAAGCCTTAATTTTATTGGGCGAGAACCCAGAAGATTTTGTGGCAAAAGATGTGTCTGATGATAGTACAGAGCAGCCAGATAAGCCTGACAAAAATGTTAAATGCAAAGAACAAAACTGCACCATTGAATTAGACAAAAATGTACAAGCAGATAGTGCAAAATTGTCTGACACATTGGACAAAAATGTCAAATGTACATATACAGATATAAACACAGATATAAACGCAGATAGTAATATAACCGCGCGCGCGCGTAAGGAGAACTCCGAAAACGCCGCAAACAAAATTGCTTACGCTGATGATGTACTGTTGACCGAAACGGAATACAGCGCTTTGATTGCAAAGCTGGGCAGTAAACAAGCTGCTGATGAGTGCATAGAGATATTAAGCAATTACAAAGGCGCTACCGGCAGGAAGTACAAGAGCGACTATAAGGCGATTTTAAACTGGGTGGTAGATAAGTACCGCGAACGGCACAAAACGCCAACGAGAGCGCAGCCAGGCACGCAGAATGACCCTGTAAGTGCAGCGGCAAGGGTTAAAGCATTACTGGCAGCACGGCAGCAAAGGAGTGAGAGCAATGCCAACGGATACAGCAGCTGATGTTATTGCCTTACTGTTTACTGCATACGGCAAGGCAGACGATATTAACAGGCAGGCAGTGTATGTTACAGCACTTGCCAATATTCCACCGGAAGCATTACTGGCAGCCTGCAATGTGCTGATTGCTGACAAAACGTTTCTGCCGAGCATTGCGGAGATTATAGCAGCAGCTAAAACGATATGCACGGATGAAAGCCAAATGCCGGTGCCGTGGAGTGCAGCGTGGGCGGAAATACAGAAGCAAATGCACGATGCGTTTGTGTATAAAAAGCCGGTGTTCAGCCATCCGGAAATAGAGCAGGCGGCAATGCGCTTTGGTTGGATGAACCTTTGCACAGCACTTGTGGAAGATATGCCGACCATCCACGCACAGGTACGCAGGACTTACGAGGACATCTGCAACAGAACGGAAGAACAGCGCAAATATGGACTTTTAGCGCGGAATGATGTTGCCGGGTATATAACCGGGCAGCCGGTAAAAGCTGACAAGTGCATTGAAGCGGTGTTTAAACAGCTGGATAGCAAGGCGGTGTAAGCGATGAAACACATAGTACAGCTATCCGGCGGCAAGGACGAGGAGATATAAAAATGACACATGAAAGGCAACGTTGGTGGGATAGCCTGCCGGGCTATGAAAAACAGGCAAGAAATGCAATCGAAGAGAGCAAAAGAAAAATAAAGTGGGCAAAAGAAGAATTACCGCACGCTTTCGGGCATTACAGAGAGGCAATGAAAGACGGTTTACGCAGAAATAAATTTTTAATCAAAGCCCTGCGCAAGCAGATTGCAATGCGACCATATGTATTAAAAACAACGATAGGAAATTTTGATAAATGCCCGTGTTGCTCCGTAAGATTGATAAAATATTTCCCACACTGTGCTTGTTGTGGGCAGAAATTGAGGTGGTAATATGCGTGGATTAATAACTTTAGCCGTTATCATTGGCACGCTGGCTTTTGTTGCAGGCGTATGTTACGAGTTTGGCAGTTTTTGGACATGGCAGGCTTTGAGGTATTTGTGGGGAGTGTGATTGAATGAATGAAGTTATGATTAAAGGGCCGAAAGACCGCATTAATTGGCTGATGGTGGCTGCTTTTAGGTACTGCGTAGGGCGCCATACAACACAGGCTATGTACGGTGTAGGTGATGTAATACTTGATAATCTTGATGTATTGCATACGGAGTTTATAAAGCAGTTTATTCGTGAGATTGAACGAGAGCAGTATGTCACGGAGCTTGACCAAGGACGCAACAAGCGTTATGAAATTGATTTTTTCGCACGATTAAAAACGCACATTAAGGATTATCAGCGTTATCTAAAAGACGAGAAAGGCGCAAAGCAACAGGAGCTGTACAAGCTACTTTGCCAGGTAATGGAGCTTATACCGCAGGTGGATATGTCCTACAAATGGCAAGATTGGATGGTTAACCGGGTAGATGATACATCGTACCTTACGCCAATGTTGGACAGACTAAAAGCAGAATTGAAGAAAAGAAAGGAACAGCAAAATGGAAAAAGAGGTTGAAATAATCCGTTATTTGCTTGATGAAATTGAACAGCGGAATAAAGAAATAAAAGAATTTCAAGCAATACCACGCGAGCGCCGGGGATGGGAAACGCAGCCGCAAAAGCAACTGATTATTGACAACGCAAAGAAAATACGTGCGTTGGCATTAAAGATTGGCAAGCAGGTGTAAAGGCGGTTAAGCATTTGTTTGAGGGACAAGAAGATGAATAGCATTAAATTTACAATACCGGGCGAGCCTTGCGCACAAGGCCGCCCACGTTTTAGTACGTTGAGCGGGTATGTTAAGGCAATAGACCCTGCAAAAAGCCGCAACCAAAAATCTTATATTAAATATCTTGCAACAGCGGCAGCAAAACAACAGGGCTGGACATACACATGCCTGCCCTTGTACGTTGAGATAATAGCTTACATGGGAATACCAAAAAGCAAAAGTAAAAAATGGCGTGCAGCGGCAATACGTGGGCAGGAGCGGCCAACAAAAAAGCCGGACACGGATAATATCTTTAAACTTGTAACAGATGCTTTAAGCGGTGTTATATACGCCGATGACAAGCAGATTGTCAGCTGCCGGGTACAGAAGTGGTACAGCGAAGAACCAAGAACAGAAGTGCGCATTGCCATGGTAACAGACGAGGAGGCAAAAAATGATTAACGAAGCAATAAAAATCTGCATAGCAGAACGCGAAAAGATTATAGAAATGATTGCAAGAAGGATTGTAGCACGCAAAAACGCCAACGGCGATATGTAGAAGTCAACCTTTTTTGGCAGAAATTAAGGAACTGCACGAAAAAGCAGATATGTATTTAATGGTGTTATCAGACCTGACGAGTCACTCGGAAAACTACACGGAAGTAATGCAGGAGAAAGAAGTACAGCAGGAGGAAAAAGCACCGGAGAAAGAAGTCCCGGTACCGAAACGCAGAGTAACAAAGCGTACTGTAAAGACTGCCGAAACGGAGGCACAAAAATGAATGCGGAAACTGTTAAAGCATATTTAAACATTGCAGATTTAGACCAAAGCGCACGTATGTTATCGCTGCTAAACGAAATATATTTTTTACAATTGCAGGTAAATGCGTTGGTTGAGCTTACAAAAATAAAATTTAATACATATGATTTTGAATGTGCATTTCAAGCAGAAGCGCGTAAACCTGAAAACGTAGATGTAAAAAATGCAATGATGAAGTGCGCAAAAGCTATTAAAACGGCTGAGGATGACCCGCAAGCACGTTTAAAAGCAATGTTTAAAGCAAAAATGGAAGGGAAATTATAAAAGGGGTGTAAAGCAGATGAATAAAGTGATAATTTCCGGGAGATTGACCCGCGATTGTGATGTACGTTATACCACTTCCGGCAAGGTTGTATGCCAGTTTACGCTGGCAGTTGACAGGCCTTTTACTAATCAGGATGTGCAGAGAGAAGCCGACTTTATTAACATAGTTGTATGGGGTAAAATTGCAGAATTATGCGGGAACAGCCTTGCAAAAGGGCACCGGGCGTTGGTGGAAGGACGCTTGCAGATACGCAGTTATGACGGCAAGGACGGCGGCAAACGTTATGTTACCGAGGTTGTTGCAAACAGCGTGGAATTTTTGGAACGCAAGGGCTACACGCCGGGTAATGGCAGCGCAAACTCCGCGCAGCCATCGCCAATGGATGACTTCGGAAGTGTAGATTTTGAACAGGATTCAATACCGTTTTGAGGTGAGGTAAATGCAAGCTAAAAGTTATATGAACGCTGCTTCGCTTATAGAGTCTTTGAAAGTGGGCATTTTGGCGAGCGAACTTGATATTATAGCTGCCAATACCAAAAAGACCGCCAAAAGCAAAATGGAAAAAGAATGGGCAAGGAAAATGCGTATGGCGGCAACGATGATGGAAAATGTTATAACTGAACGCATGGAAGCATTAGACCAAAAGGCGCGCGACAGCGTGGAACGCAGGAACAATCATGTACGCATGCTGATGGAGTCTAAAGACCCTGCAAGACTTGGCAAGAACAATAAAAGCCCGCTACAAACAATATCATCAGATGATTTAGAGATGATTGCTGAACTTGCATTAATTGGTTGCGGAGCATGCCCGCAAGGTAAATACGTTAAAGATTGCCCGTATCGTGCAATGTTCCACCGTTTAGGCGTACCGATTGCAAGGGAAGATGTACAAGACGGGCAATGCGAGTTCATGACAAGGGACGAGCCAAAAATCTTTATGCCGAACGGATATACGGACGAGGACGCACGCCGAAAGTTTACTGAGCAGGAACGGGAGTTGTTTTTATGAGCGAAAGATATAAACTGATTATCGCTGGAACTCGCAGTTTTAACGATTATGAAATGCTTCGCAACACTGTTTTTGCTGCGTTACTGGAACAGGCCAGATGGACGTATGGTTTTAGTGCAGAAATTGTAAGCGGCGGCGCTCCGGGCGCTGATACACTGGCCGTAAGGTACGCAACCGAAGCTGACATACCGTTTAAAGTGTTTCCGGCGGATTGGAAAAAGTACGGTAGAAGCGCAGGCCCACGCCGTAACAGGCAGATGGCGGAATACGCGGACGCTGCAATAGTATTTTGGGACGGCAAGAGCCGGGGGACGCAGAACATGATACAGCAAATGCGCGAACTGGGTAAGCCGGTGGAAGTTATTATTTACCCTAAGGAGGTAGACAAAAATGAACAAACCTATTGATGATACTATGGTTAACCACCCGGCGCACTATACGGCAGGAAAAATTGAACGCATAGACGCACTGGAAGCTGCAACAACAGGGTTACAGGGCATAGAGGCTGTATGTACCGCCCCATAAAATATCTTTGGAGATGGAAACACAAAAATGGTGTTACTGACCTTCGTAAAGCGCAGTGGTATATTGATAGACTGATTAAGCAGCAGGAGCAAAGCAATGATTAAAACTTGCGGTAACTGCGTATATATGCTTGATGATGACGACGGCAGTAAACCGTACTGCGCTATACGTGACCTTTATTATATCGTAACGCCCGGAACAGTAGCTTGTGACGATTGGCGCGAGGATAACGGCAATGCACTGCATAAAGGCTTTTGGCTGTACAATGCTGATGTAAATAAAAAATTGAAAGATTAAAAACAGGCTGGGAGGGCAGGGAAGTTGACGAATAAAGAACTTATCGAATTTGTTTTTTACCACGAACAGGATATAAAACGCGCAGTTTTTGAAAGGCGCGAGGACGGCTGCTTGCCCAAAACAGGTGGTGGTGGAAGCGGGCATTGTTTTACGAATGACAGGACTGCACAAGAAGCTATACTCCGCATATTAGATGTGCCTGCGGTGGTCATTGAATACGGTGCTAAAACCTGCGGCCGGCGTAACAGTATAACGCTGCGGCATCCGGAAAAATGGTTGAAGGTGGTGCAGTATACGCGTGAGTATTTCAACGGTACCGCCAGCGGCGCATTGTTTAAAATGCGGTACGCGGAATGCTTAACGCGAGAGGAAGCGTGCGAAAAACTGAAAATATCTGTTAAGCAATACCATGTAATGACTTCAAACATAATTAAGTTTGCCGAAGGTGCCGCTTTTACATCGGGCGTAATAACAAGAAAATGGGGATTTCACAAATAATTCACAAATGAGTGTACACTCAACCCCTTAAAAGTGATATACTATAATATATACTGGCGGTAGTTGTGAAAAGCAATTACCGCTATTTTGCTGAACTGCCAAAGACATTACATATCAGTGTAGTTTGCAGTCTTTGGTTACAGCAGGTGCATATGGTTCACGCGCTTATGCACTTATTCCGCGTGGCGTGCGGCTGGGTTGGTGAAACCAGTAGGCAACAGCCAAGAATTCCTTTGCCGCACATAACTTAATAATTAGGCAGATAGCTATAATGGTTATCTGCCTTTTTTATTTGCACGGAAGGTTGGCGTAACGGTAACGCAGCGGTTTGCTAAGCCGTCAACCGGATTTACCGGTTTGTGGGTTCGATTCCCGCACCTTCCGCCAATATTGCCGGATAGCCAAACGGTAAGGCAGCGGACTTTGAATCCGCTATTTGTTGGTTCGAGCCCAGCTCCGGCAGCCAATATAGCGGTGTGGAGCAGTAGGAGTGCTCGCTCGATTTTTAATCGAGAGGCCGTTGGTTCAAATCCAACCACCGCACCAACTATGAAGCCGAGCGTAATGGCCAAGTAAGTATGCCTACGGGCACTTACACCCCGGCGCAGGTATCGCGGCAAACTACCTGCTTGCCGGTTGCTTACATATTTTATTTGCCCGGCAACCTTTACACCTTTCCCCCATGCCGGGTAAGGCTGCTAAGGACGGCAGCACCTCTTTTCATATAGCGGGCGGGTTTTCAGACATTTTCCCTGCCCGCATAAACTGTATAAATAAAAAACGAATAAAATGCCGAAAATAGCGGCATAATATAAGAAAATTTAGCTTACAGCATAAGAAGGTGATGAAATGCTGGACGCAAGACAGGAACACTTTTGCCGGTTGATTGCAAGTCAGTATGGCGCAGAGGGAAAAAAGAAAACAGATAAACAATGTGCAATAGAAGCTGGCTATTCTGAAAAGACGGCAGAAGTTATAGCAAGCAGGCTGTTAAGTAAAGTCAAGTTTAAAGAAAGAATAGATGAAATAGTAGCAGAAAACGCAAAACAAGCTGGCATAAAAGTGCCGGACGAATTACAAAAGCTGCAAGATTTTTTCGTTGGAGTAATGCAAAACGGTGATGAACGAATGAATAACAGGTTAAAAGCTGCTGAACTTTACGGTAAAACAATTGGAGCGTTTACCGAAAAAAGGGAAATAAGCGGCAAGGATGGCAGCGCTATTACATTTAGGTGGGATGACGGATGAAGGAAATAGTTATTCCATATAAGCCGCGCCCACTTTGGAAAGAAGTTATACATCCGGCGTTAGATAAGTACCGCTTTGCTGTTATTGTTGCGCACAGGCGCTTTGGCAAAACGGTAGGTATGGACAACACGCTGATTAAAAAGGCGCTGCAAAACAAACTTATAAGCCCGCAGTACGCTTATATAGCACCGTTCCAAAAACAGGCTAAGATGATAAGCTGGAACTATTTAAAGTATTACACGGCGGTTATTCCCGGCAGAAAAGTTAATGAAACAAACCTGTATGTAGAACTGCCCAGCCTGCACGAAAACGCGGCAGGAGCAAGGATATACATTGTCGGCGCTGATAACCCTGATGTACTTCGCGGTACATATTGGGACGGCGTTGTGCTTGATGAATATGCACAGATTAAGCCAGAGTTATGGGGTGAAGTAATACGCCCTGCGTTGGCAGACCGCAAAGGTTTTGCTTATTTTATCGGCACGCCGAAAGGGCAAAACCAGTTCTATGAAATATACCAGCGCGCACAGCGAAATGATGATTGGTTTACCTATGTTTCCCGCGTTGATGAAAGCGGCGTACTTGACGAAGCCGAAGTAAACAGCATGAAGCAGGATATGACGGACATTGAAATCCGCCAGGAACTGTACTGCGACTTTACGGCATCGGCAAGTAATGTTGTTATAGCAATCGACATGGCAACAGACGCTGCGCACAAGGTAGTAATGCCACGTGATGTTGAAGGTATGCCGGTAATACTCGGCGTTGATGTAGCGCGTTTTGGCGATGACAGAACGGTTATATTCAAACGACAGGGCTTGTGGGCAGATAAACCTTTAATATTTAAAGGACTGCGCACAAACGAAGTGGCAGACCGTGTTGTTGACGCTATACAGCGGTTTAAAGCTGATACAGTGTTTGTTGACAGCGGCAATATGGGCGCAGGCGTTATCGACGCCTTACTTGCCCGTGGCTGCACAAATATTATCGAAGTAGCGTTTGGCGGCAATGCACTTAACACAGAACGTTACGAAAACATCCGTGCAGAGATGTATTTTAAATTGCGCGAATGGATGTTAAATGGCGGTGCCATACCGGACATACCGGAATTAAAAAGCGAATTGTGTATAACCGAATACAAGTTCAGCAAGCGAGGCAGAATTATATTACAACCAAAAGAAGAAATAAAAGAAATGACAGGCAAGAGCCCGGATTTAGCGGATGCTCTTGCCTTAACTTTTGCCCGCCCGGTAATTGCAAAAGGTTTGATTCGCAAAGAACGGATGGCGGACATTGACTATAAGTTTTATTAAAGGAGTGATAAAAGATGTGTGGTGGCGGATTGTTTGGAAGTAAAAAAGTAGAAGCACCGAAAGTGCAGCAGGTGCCACCTGCACCGACCGTGGTAACAAACAGTGATGTTGGTGCAAGCGGCAGCGCAGACGCAGAAGCAGCGCGTCAGGCACGCCGCAAACGTGGCTTTGCAAGTACGCAGTTATCTAACAGGCAGACAGCACTTGCAAACGCAACCAGCAGCGGACGTACTACGTTGGGGTGATTGAATGGAAACAGTATTAGCGCGCGCGCAGCCGCTTAAAACAGACAGGCCCGCAAAAAAATACCCGGACAAGCGGCGCATTCTTGCACGATTTAAACAGCTTGAAGAAGTGCGGCTGGAATACGAACCGCGCTGGCAAAGCATACGCGATTATCAGCTGCCGTGGATAGGTAATTTTGAAAACACTGGTGATATATCAAGCCCGGCACGCAGGCGTGATTTAAAAACAATGACCAATGTTCCGTGGCTTGCTGCACAGACTTTTGCTGCTGGTGTAATGTCGGGACTGACGCCGCCTTCACGCCAGTGGTTTAAATTTGGTTTTGACAAAAGCGAATTTGCCGAGGATATGGACGCGCTCCGTGTTTTGGATGAACGGCAGGAAATTGTTTCAGCGTACCTATCGAAAAGCAATTTTTATAACTGCATTTTTCAGGTGTACATGGAACTGCCTATTGGTCAAAGCCCGCTTGGCATATTTGCCGCTAGTGACGGTTTGCGTTTCCAGCAATATCAGATAGGAACGTATTATATCGGCACAAACGCCAGCGGACAGGTTGATACATTTGGACACAAATACAAACTGACAGCAGCACAGCTTGCTGAACAGTTCGGCGCAGAAAACCTGCCGGACAATATACAGAACATGCTGAAAAACAGCAGCAAGTACAGCAAAACGTTTGATGTCTACTGGCTGGTTGAACCTAACAATGACAAGGAAGCTGACGGACTTGGCAACAAGCAAATGCCGTACCGCAGCGTTTACTGGCTTGGCAATGCGTCAAATGAAAAGAACGGCGGATTCTTATATGTCGGCGGCTTTTGGGAATTTCCGACGCCCGTAGCACGCTATCAGGTAAACGGCAATAACAGCTATGCAATGGGCCCGGCATGGTACGCAGAAGGCGACAGCAAGCAGTTGAATGTTTTGAAAGAAGATTACCTGCGCGCTACGGAATTAGGTGTTAAACCGCCGTTAAAATCGCCTGCAAGCATTTACAACAAAGGTATCAGCCTTAGACCGGGCGGCGTTACCATTGCAGACGAACAGGCGGGCAGCAACACGGTTGAACCGTTGTTTAATGTAAATGTAAACCTGCAATACCTACAACAAGAGATAATGCGTGTAGAAGAGAGTATCAAACGCACTTACAGCGCAGATTTATTCCTGCTTTTGGACGGTATTGACCGCGGGCAGATGACGGCGCGCGAAGTAATGGAACGCCAGCAGGAAAAATTACAGCAGCTGGGCCCGGTTGTAGAGCGGTTACAGTTTGAATTTTTATCACCTGCGCTGACAAGGGTATATAACATTTTAGACCGTGCCGGATTATTCCCTGAAATACCGCCGGAGGTAGCGGAACGCATTGCCGAAGCGGAAGTCAAGATTGAATACATCTCGCCGCTGGCGCAGGCACAAAAGATGAGCGGTTTGGTAAACATCGAACAGGGCATATCCTTTGTGGCGCAGCTTGCACAGCTTGACCCGCAGGTTTTACTTACAACCGACTTTATGGGCGCTGTACGAAAATATTACGATACGCTTGGCGCACCTGCCGTTATGCGCCGCAGCGAAGAAGAAACGCAGGAACTTATTGCACAGCAGCAACAGGCACAGCAGCAGCAGGAAGCAGCTGCACAAACTATGGCTGCAATGCAGGCAGCGGCACCGGCAGCACAAGCGGCGAAGAATTTAACCGAAGCAGCCAATGACGGCAACCCGGCATTAGCACAATGGTTGGGCATGGAGGAAATATAATGAGCCTTCGTGAAGATTTGCAGGAAAGATTAAATAAAGAAGCGTTAAAACGCGATAAACAAGCCTTGAAAGAACTACTGAACAGTGAAAACGGACGGTGGTTTTTAACAAGGCTTTTTTTACGCCTTGATGTTGTGCCGGAACTTGAACCGCTGAAAATGGCGAAAGCAGAAGGCAGGCGCGCTGTACTGCGCGATATTAAGACTGACATCGAAGCTTTTTTCGGCAGCTACGGCAGGACAATGCTTTTAAAAGGACAGCAGGAAGCGTTGGAGTTAGAGCAACGATACGAAACATTGTGGAAGGAGCAGCAAGATGGAAGAACAGCAGACTAATGTACAGGAAGAACAGCAGCAAGAACCGCAGCAGGAAGGCACTGTACTGGGTAATGCGCACGCAGAGAGCGCCCCCGAAGGTGCGCCGGAAAGCTACGATTTTACCGGCAGCCTGCCGGAAGGCATGGAACTTGACGAAAAAGAAGCGACAGACTTCGGTGCTTTATGCTGTGAACTTAACCTTACCAACGAGCAGGCGAACAAACTTGCCGCTTACGGTTTTGGTTATGCACAGCGTGGATTTGACGCTTACAACGAACAGCGCGATGCAGAGATTAACGGTTGGGGCGAAGAAGCGAAGAAAGAGTTAGGCAGCGGTTATAACGCTACGCTTTCTTTGGCCGGCGCAGGCATTGAAGCGCTTGAAAAATCCGTGCCCGGTATTCGTGCAGCTTTAAACGAAACCGGCGCAGGCAACAGGATTGAATTTATCCGTGCCTTTGAACTTTTGGGCAAACTTGTACAGGAGGACCCCGGCAGGGACGGCGGAGCAAAAGCAGCAGGCAATAACAGCTTAGCTGCTTTTTATGATAAGAGCGATTTTACTAAATTATAAGAGAGGATGATTAATCAATGGCAACACTTAACCAAATGGCATACACTTTGCTTGACTGGCGCGAGAGATTGAACCCGGATGGCAATGTAGCCGACATTATCGAAGTTTTAGCACAGTCTAATCCTATTTTGCAGGATATGACTTTTATGGAAGGCAATCTGCCTACCGGCATTGTAACTACACGCCGCAGCAGCCTGCCTGAACCGTCTATCAGACGTATTAATCAGGGCGTACCGTACACCAAAAGCGGTGTAAAACAGATTGTTGACACTGCAACAATGTACGAAGCGCGTAACAAGATGGACGTTAAACTGCTGGCGTTGCAGAATGACCCTGCGCGTTTCCGTTACAGCGAAGACCTTGCTTTTGTAGCAGGCTTCGGCAACAAGATTGCGCATGATGTAATTTATGGCCAGACTACCGATGATACCCCGGATGAATTTAACGGCCTTGATATTCGCCACAGATATTTCGGCAATGCCGATGACCCGACCGCAGAGGGCTACACCACTATTGATATGGGTGGCACCGGCAGCAAATTTACTTCCATTTACTTTGTAAACTGGGGCGAACGTACCTGCTCCGGCTTCTTCCCTAAAAATGGGCAGGCTGGTCTTAAAAAAGAAGATTTAGGACAGCAGACTGTTTCTGACCCGGACGGAAACGAATACGAAGCAATGGTTACCAAATGGAATTGGGATGTTGGTTTAACCGTGCGTGATTATCGCGCTGTTGGTGCTTTGCGTAACATTGACGCTGCATGGTTCTCCAGCGCAACCAGCGCACAGAAACAGAAAATCATTGAAAGCGTTATCCGCGTACATGACAGACTGCGTGACAGCAATGCTATTATGTACTGCTCCCGCAGCATGTATACGCTGTTCAAATTGTGCCTGATTGATAAAAACAATGTACATGTTGACCTTGTAACATTGCAGAACGGCATTAAAGAACTGCGCGTTGATGGCATGACAGTACGTAAACTTGACTGCATCCGCGAAGATGAAAGCAAAATTGCCAACGCATAAGAAGGGAGGGTTAACAAATGATTTTAGATAGAGAGAATATCTTTTTTGAACTTGCAACAAGTGCGTTAACTGCCGGAAAAACATCTGATGCAATTAAAACAGGTGGCGGTAATGCCGTAAATCAGATGTATGTATATATCGGGCCGGGGCTGACCAGTGGTTATCTTACCATTGATTTGGAAACTTCCGCTGATGAATCTTTCAGTTCTCCTGTAACATTAAGCACCTTGAAACTTAGTACTGATGGCGTAAAAGCCCGTGTGCCTGTTGGCGTATTAAACTATTTGCGCCTTAAAGTTAATACTTTGGGTACTACTGGCGACGCACCTACCGGCGGTAATGTAACAGCTGCACTTGTTGTGGATGTTGATTTTAAATGATTTTGGATGCTGACGGCAAACCTGTTATGCAGGGCCGGAAATTAGAAGATTTCAGCGCAAATGAACTGCGTGCTAAACTGTATATGGCAGGCATTGATTACCCTGCCAATGCAAGTAAAAGTGATTTGATTAATCTTATAAAGGCTAACAAAATTTAACAGCAGGGGTAAGGCTTTGTGCTTTACCCCTTTATTTTTGCAAATAAGGGGGCGTGGCCCGTGAATAATATAGATATTTGTAACCTTGCCTTGTCTTATATTGGCAAGGGTATGATTGACAGCTTGAAAGAACGGAATGAAAATGCACGGCAGTGTAAGCTGCACTATGACCATCAGCGGCAAATGTTGTTGCGTGACTACGATTGGGGCTTTGCACGCAGAATTACTAATCTCGCAGAAGTAAATGCAGAGATTCCCGGTTGGAAATATGTTTATAAATACCCGGCAAAGTGCTTGGCTATTAGAAGGATTTTTCCGCAGCAAAGCTGTAATTTAGCGCGGCACAAAGATGAATACACTGTAATGATTATCAACGAAAGCGACAAAGTCTTGTGTTGTAACAAAGAAGCAGCGCAGGTTGAATATACATACGACATTACAAACGCTGATTTATTCCCAAACGAATTTAACGAAGCACTGGCCCGTGCACTCGCTGCTGCACTTGCAATACCGTTATCCGGCAGCAACACAGCACAGCAAACGCAGTATCAGCTTATGCAGCTTGCACTTAATAAAGCGCACGTTTCGGATGCCAAAGAGCAGGAATGGGAACAAAAATATTATGATGATTATATAAACGCGCGGAGGTAATATGCAGGACGGTAACACTTATATTGCACAGCAGGGCTTTACAACCGGCGAAATAAGCCCGGAAGTATTGGCCCGTACAGAATTAGATAAATACCAATATGCTTTAAAACAGGCCCGTAATGTTTGTATCAGACCTTACGGCGCCGTATACCGCAGGAGCGGTACAATTTACCACAGCGCCTGCAAATATGCAGACAAAAAGGCTATACTCGTGGAGTTTAATTACAGCGTTGAATTAAGTTATTTATTGGAGATTGGCGATAAATATATACGTATTCATAAAAATGGTGAATGGCTTGGTATAGAGTTAGAAACACCATTTCTTGAAAGTGATTTACCAAAATTAAGATTTGCCCAAAGTGCTGATATTATGTATATTACTTCCGGCAAGTACCCGATAAAAACGTTGTCGCGCTATGCAGAGAATGACTGGCGTTTTAATGATTTTGAAATTACAGAGATGTATTATGATACTGCAATGATGAACGAAGCGCAGTATGACGGCGCAGGCTACAGAACGCCTGGTTCTTTTACTTTCACGCCGACAATTACCGGCAAATACAATATAACGATTGCTGGCGCTGGCGGCGGTGGCGGTGGCTGTAACCGTCATAGTGGAATTACTGGCGGACGTGGTGGTAACGGTGAATTAAAAACTTTAACTAATGTCAGTCTTACTGCCGGGACTGGTTATACAGTAGTTGTTGGTGCTGGCGGTACAGCAGGGTCAAATGGGTATAAAGCACATCCCGCAGGGACTAATGGCGGCAATGGCGGCAGTTCAAGTATAACAATTGGAACGGCAACAACTTCGCGTGGCGGTACCGGCGGACTGGTTGGTGGTACTGCGGGCACAAGTTATGGCAACGGCGGACAAGGCGGCGGTGGTGGCAATTATGATGGCAAATATTTTGCCAGTGGCGGCGCTAATGGTTGGGCTTTAATTACATACGTTGGCAATATTGAAGTAACGCCTTCTGCTACCACTGATGAAATAACGCTTACCGCTAATCAAAATTTATTTTCAGAAGCCAATGTGTCAACATTTATGAAAATAACGCATGAAATGCCGTCTAAAACAGTATCGACAACTAACGGCACAAGCGCTTCTGTAAAAGTTGGTGATGGGTGGAAAATAATTACGCACGGTACTTGGAGCGGTGATTGTTATATTGAAAAAAGTATAGATAACGGCGGTACGTGGCAAGAATACCGTTCTTATTCTTCGTCAAGCGATTTCAATGCTTCTGAAAGCGGCACGGTTGACAGCCCTTGTTTGTTGCGCATTAGGTGTAGCACAAGCGGTAGTTGCAACGCAGATTTAACCGCGTTGCCTTATACCCACGAAGGCACGGTAAAGATAACGGAGTATGTAAGCGCAACGCAGGTAAAGGCGGATGTTATTACAGAACTCGGCAGCACGGAAGCCACGCCGGATTTTTATTGGGGCGCGTGGAGCGACGAGTATGGCTATCCTTCATGTGTGTGTTTCTTTCAAGACAGGTTGTGCTTTGCCTGCACTACTAAACAACCATATATGCTTTGGATGTCGAGGACTGGCGATTACGGTAACTTCGGCGTTGAAAAAGCTGACGGCACGGTAACAGATGACAGCGCGGTTGCTTTATCGTTTATCAGCCGCAAGCAGTTTAATATCCTGCACATTGTACCGACAACAGATTTAATCGTGCTTACAGACGGCAACGAATGGCTTGTAAGCGGCGCGAGTACCGTAACGCCTACGGAAGCTAATCCTAAAAATCAAACATCGCGCGGAAGCACGGATGTTGAACCAATAGCAATCGGCAGTAAACTTGTCTTTGTACAGCGGCGCGGCAAAGTAGTGCGCGATATGGGGTACAGCTTTGAGAATGACCAGTATGACGGCGCAGACCTTACGTTACTGACAAAACACTTAACGCAAAAAACAACCATAACAGATGACGCATATAAACAAGAACCGGACAGCCTTATTTATTTTGTGACCGCTGACGGCAGAATTTTATGTTTAACCTACGTAAAAGACCAAAATGTTTATGCGTGGTCCACGCTTGATACCGACGGGGAATTTGAAGCGGTATGCAACATAGGCGGCGCAGAAGAAGAAACCGTTTACTGCATTGTTAAGCGCGAGATAGGCGGCGAAACGGTACGTTATATTGAAAGCTTTTCGCCTTACCCGGACACTGATGTGCCGAATGATTATATAATGCTTGACTGCGCAAAAAGTATGACTGTTACTGCGCGTGAGGTAAGCGGCTTTGGCTGGCTTGCCGGTAAAACTGTAACAGTGCTTGCCGACGGTAGGGAGCATAAAGATATAGCGGTTGATGAGGAAGGAAATTTAGAGTTACCTGTTCCGGCAACAAATATCGTGGTAGGGCTGCCGTATCAAAGTGTTATCGAACTGCCGAACGTAACTATACAGGCACAGGATGGCAGCATACAGGGGCGAAAAAAGAAAGTATCAACCGTTTATATGCAGCTTACCAACAGCTTAGGCGGATTTTTGGGACATACCGAAAACGAAACTGATGAAATAAAGTATGACGAATTTAGCGAATACACCGGCGTTAAATTGTTTAACGGTATTAAGGAAATGACAATGCCGAACACGCCGCTGGGCGGATTTTTAGAGGACAGCAGCGTATTAATAGCAACATCTTCGCCGTATCCATTTAATTTGGCGTTAGTAGTAAGGGCGGTGGCGTTTGATTGAAAAAGGTAAACTTTAAACCATTACTGCTGGAAACAGCAGAAAGTTATGCTGCAGCAGAAGCGCTGTTTAATAACATGCGTGACGCTGACCGAACGGAAATGTTATTAATGGGCTATGACAGCATAGAATATGTAACCGACAGCATTAACACCAGCGCGGAATGTTTTGCTGCTTATACTGATGATGGCGTATTGCTTGGCATTGGCGGCATTGCTGACGCGCCGGATTTTGGCTTAGGAAAGCCGATATGGTTTATTGCGACTAAAGACATTAACCGCAACAGAAAACAGCTTGCGCATTATGGTATGGCGATAATTAAGCGGTATTTAGAGATTTACGGCAAGGTATATAACTACATCAGCATTGATAATTTACAGGCTATAAGATACATAAAAAAAGCAGGCGCAACAATCTACCCTCCGCAGCGCTGGGGCGTAGGCGGTGCGCTTTTTGTACCTTTTGTGATTGAGAGGTGATTTAGATGTGCACAACAGCAATCGCTTTGGGGCTGACGGCTTTGCAGGGCTATACGCAGTACCGGGCAAACGAAGCACAGACAGACGCGCAAATATCGTATTATAACGCGCAGGCTGACGCAGCAGAGCAGAACGCACGCATACAGGAACGGCAGGGCGAACAGATTGCAGACCAGTATTTACAGCAGCAGCAAAAGCTTGACGCGCGCCGGCGTTTGGTGCGTGGGCAGCAGGCGGCAGCGGCAGGTGCAAGCGGTTTAGCGGCAGGCGGCAGCGTGCTTGATGTTATGGGCAGTAGCGAGGACGCTTACCGTAAAGACAGTATGAACCTGCTTTCCAATCAGCGTAACGATACATGGAGCAACTATGTAAATGTGGTTAACTACCAAAACCAGGCAAACGCTTTCCGTGCATCAGCAAGCAACGCACGCCAGCAGGGCAGGGCTAACAGGTTTAATACCATTTTAGGTACAGCAGCAAGTATGTACGGCATTGCCCGTGACGGCGGCTTATTTGGCAGCAGCAAACAAAGTAACGGCGGTTTTGTTTATCAGTCGCCGTATACAAATAATTATACAAGCCCTTATACCGGCATTGCTGCTTTAGGTAAAACTACGGCATTACCGGGAACTGGTGGTAATTTCCGTAAAAAAGCAACACAGAATGTAATTGGTAGTTTTGGCATAAGCCGGTGAGGTGATAATATGTGCAATCCTATTAGTATAGTAAGAACCGAAAGCAATATAAGAGAGTTGTTAAAAGCAGAACAGGAAATGCAAAAATCAAAAGAAAGCAAACGTTTTGATGTTAAACCTGCAAAAGATGATTTTAAGATTATAAAAGAAACGAGATTTACAAACAGGTGATGTTATGAAATTAAGCACATATACGCCACAAGTAAATAGAAACACCATAAACGCGCGGGTACAAGCACCCGGCAGCTTACAAAGCTACGGCGCAGACCAAAGCGGGGCCATGGGCACAAGCAGAATGTTAGGCGGGCTTGCAGAGATGAGCCAGCGCATTATGATTGATGATGATAAACGTACGCTTTTGGAAGCAATGGACGCTTATAACAAGGGCCGCTATAACATTTTGTACGGCGATAACGGCCTAATGAAAACCAATTTAGAAGGCGCAGCCGGTATCAGCCAAAGTTACACAGAACAGGAGCAAAAGCTGCGTAGTGATGTATTAAAGAACATTAATTTTAAAACGCGCGATTATGAACTGGCCTTTGGCGATATGGCCAATAAAAGCGCACAGCAAGGGCTTGAACTTGTAAATAAACACCAATATACGCAAGGTGAAGAAGTAAAAAATGTGCGGCTTAATAACAACTTAACAGAATACCTTAATTTTGCGCAGCAGAATTATAATGACCCCGGCATTGTTGCAGGAACGGCACAAATGGCGGGGCTTTTAATTGCTGCACGTTACGAAGGTTACGGCGATGAATTTATTAAAAGCAAAACCCGTGAAGCATTGGGTGGTATGGGCGGCGCACTTATTAACACAGCTATTGCCGGTAATAACTACGAAAGGGCAGCAAGCCTATTAAACGAATTTGACGAAGCGCTGACGCCGGCACAGCGCACAAGCTTTACCAAAGCGATTGAAGATAAACGCAGAACGCAGGTAGAAAATAGTTTTGCGCAAAGCATTTATGACCGCTTTGGTGATGATATGGGCGCAGCTTATGACTATATCCAAAATGCCGATGCAGGCAATATGATGAACTTTGACCAGCTTTTTGACAGCATGACGCAGCAGGAAAGTGGCGGCAATACTAACGCTGTAAACGCACGCACCGGCGCTTACGGCAGCCTACAAATAATGCCGGAGAATTGGGCAAGCTGGAGCCGTGAGGCGCTGGACTATGTTGGCGATATGAAAGACCCGGAAACATATACCAAAGTTGCACGGCACAAATTGCAACAATATTACAATGCTTACGGCGCAGAGGGCGCTATGGTGGCGTGGTATGCAGGACCGGAAAATGGTCGCAGATGGGCAGCTGGTGAAGCAACGGCAATAGGCGCTAATGGTAAAGAATATAGCTGGGACGCACGGCAAGGCAACGGCGATGAGCCTTCTATCCGCGAATACGTACAGCAGGTTAGCGGACGTGTAGGGCTTGGTTTTGATGATAAAGAAGCGCTGTTTAACGAATATAAACAGATAGTTGCAACGCAGAAACAAATTAGGGAAAGCCGAGAAAACAGAGGATATTTAGAAGCATTTAAAATGTTTACCGATATGCGCGACAATGGGCAGAGTTATGCTGCTGCTATGGCGCAGGCAGAACAAATGGGCGGCAGTAACCCGGACGCTATTTCAAAACTGTGTAAAGCTGTAAAAATTGCCTACGGCGGCAGCAGTGATTATAACGGATTGAGCAGTGAACGTATAAACGCTGCTGAAACACTTTTAGCCAGCGACGAATTTAGAACGGTTGATGATTATTTAAGTTATCTTGAATTTGGCGGAGCGAGCCAAAAACAGCTTGCCGACGGCGCGAAAACGTTTAACGAGTTTATGAATAGCGAAGGACAGTTTAAATTTGACTGGGGCGACATTAAAGAAAATGTTGTCGGCAGTATTAAAAACAAAAAGGCTAAAGAGTTATCGTGGGCCGGGGCGCAGCAGTACGGCAAATGGTGGATTTCTGATTATATTATTAAAAACAAACGCCAGCCGACTACATACGAAGTTATTAATGCCTGCAAAGAAGCGCTTAATAAAAACTATGTGGGTAATACAGATGATGGCTTATTTGGTGGCTCTATTGATATTAGCGATGCAGAACTTGCTCTTGCCGGTATTAAGAGAGTTGATACATATTCAGACCCGAACACGTTACACGTTGTTTTTGCCGATGGCAGACGTATGGCAATGACCGCAGAAGAATTACAAAATTTAGTGCAGGTTAATGGGTGATTATATGGACAGAGAACGTTTTGAGCGGCTTAAACAAAAAGAAAATGAAATACTGCGCGGCAGACCGGTTGGCGGCGTTGTAAATGGTTATGGTGCTGATAACGGTTTAACGCCGGAACAGACTATCGGATTTATTAATAAACAAAGTGCTGCGGATGAAGATTGGAAGGCGGCAAAGGCTTTTTATAATGGCTCTGTTAATCAGTTGGAGCGCGGCATTTTAGGCACGCTTGCAATGATTAAAGACAACAATATTGCCAGCCTTCAAGCACAAGGTATAGCGGTAGGCGATGGCGGAAAGTATATTGATATGGCTTTAAATTCCGAACATTTACAGCCATATGAAGTGAAAGGCAAAACTGCGCTTGGACAGTTTGGTTTAGACCTTGCAAGCGGCGCAGGGCAGTTAGTATCACAGGCTGCACTTGCATTGACTACCGGCGGCGTGGGTAGCACTGTTGCAATGGGTGCAAGTATTGCCGGTAACCAGTATGCGGATTTGCGCAAAGAAGGCGTATCTGTTGAACGTGCTACAAACGCCAGTCTTATTAACGCAGCTGTACAAGCCCCGCTGGAACGGCTTTCTATTGGCAATATTTTATCTAAACTTCCTGCCAGCAGCGGTATGCGCCAAAAAGCTATACAGATTGCACAGAACGCTGTTACAGAAGGCGTAACAGAATATGCACAGCAATACCCGGAAGAAATTACAAACCTGTATGCTAAAAGCGGTGGCAATTTGGAAGAACTTGCAAATGCCACGATTGATAAGCTGCCGGAAATTCATCAGAACGCTTTGTATGCCGGTGCTATTGGCGCGTTGCTCGGTGGCGGTGCTGGTACTATTAACGTGGCATTACAACGTAATATGAACGCAGCACAGCTTGAAACAGTAGAAAGCCGTGTAGAGCAGGCAAAACAAACAGGCATTACGCCGGAAGCATACGCTAATACGGTTAACAATAACCTGCCGGACAGCAATGTAAGTGTTGACGGTGATGTGCTGCTGAAATTTATGCAAAGCGGCAAAACAGAAGAAATTGCACAGTCTTTAGGCGTAACGGTAAATGAAGTGCAGCAAGCAGCTGATGAAGGATTAACCGTTGAAATTAGGCAGGGTAATTATGAGGGCACGGCAATGAAGTATGCTGACTTTATGCCTGCCGTAAGGGATTATTCTGCCTTTGAAGTTAACGGCTTTATGCAGTCTGACGCACAAGGGCAAAAAGAACTGCAAAAGGAATATCAGCAATTTACTGATAACGAAGAAGAATTTCAGGCTTATAAAGATGAAAAAATAGCTGAAATGCAGGCGGCAGGTATCAACAAGCAGGAAGCATTAAATGCTATGATACTTTTGGAAAGCAGGGCGCGTGTATATAACCCCGATAACCCGCTGGCATTTTTTGAAGCATACCCGATTGAGTTTAGAAGCGGAACAGACGGCGGAGAATTTAATCAGTCGGAAGTTTTAGATAATGACACAGCTAACTTGCGAAGTATCCAAAAAGCAATTGAAAAATATCATTATGTTGCAGTGCGAGGATTAACAGGTATAAATGCAAAGAAAAAATATAGAAAAGGGCAGCGCCTTGCTCCGTCTATTGATGACCCGGACGGACGCGGTATAGAATTCCATCCGGAATTACCGAAGTTGCCGGGGACAAGCGGAATTCCTGTCAACCTGTTAATGTCAGATGACGAACTATTAAAAATGATTGAAGCAGCCCGGCAACATGGAGAAAATGGGAGAATAGCTTTAATTGCCGGTGATAGTGCAATTGAAGGTTCTGATAATCTTGAAATCGTTATAGAAAATGCGAAGTCTTTGGGATATTTAGATGAAGGCAAAGTATTAGAAATGCCTGGCGAAAAAGCTGAAAAAAAGAAAAAGCCGCATACAATGCTATTTAGCAAACAAGACGTTGAAGATTATGGGAATATGGTACTTGATAGAGTAGTAAAACAATATCCAAATTTAAACAGATTGTTTGCTTGGCCAGAAGCAAGTTTTGAAGAAAGTGAGACTTATAGAAAATTAGACAACTATGTAAGCCAACAAAATGAAAAATGGTTAAAAGATATTGATGTAAATAAAGTAAAAAAAGAATTAGAAGAATACAAAAGCACTAATGTGTACAACCAATCTGCATACCACGGCACGCCGCATAGCTTTGAAAAGTTTGATTTAGGCGCTATCGGTACGGGCGAGGGCAACCAGGCACATGGTTATGGGCTGTATTTTGCAGCAGATAGGAAAATTGCGGACAACTACCGTAAAATGCTGACGGGCAAATATTTATTTACATACAAAGATGATAATGAAAGAACGATAAATAAATTAACCGAAGAATACCAGGCCATACGTGATATTTTAACCGAATATTATAAAAACCCGGAACAAGGTTTAAGTAAGGCAAAAGAAAACTGCATAGCGCAAAGAGAAAATGATTTAGAAACCGCATCTGAATATATGGTTGACGTGCATAAAGACAGAATTAAAGCACTGAATGAAATTGATACAAATGAATTGCACGTTACTACTGGCAATGTATTAGAGGTAGACATACCGGAAAATGATGTATTACTTGACGAAGATAAAAGCATAGAAGAACAGCCGTCTAAAGTACGTGAGATAATTGAAAAAGAATTAGAGCGCATCGGCGGCAGCGCAAGTAATGGCAAGCAATTTTATAATGAAATAGTTTTTGAATACGCAAGAGAAGGTATAATGAACCCGCAACGTGCGGCATCCGAACATTTAAATGAATTAGGGATTAAAGGTATTACCTATAATGGCGGACGTGACGGCCGCTGTTTTGTAGTATTCGATGATAAGGCTATTAGCATTATCAACCGCTATAATCAATCTGCCAACGAAGGCAACCGCGGCTCTATCCGTTGGGAAAGCGACGGTGCTGCTATTGTTGAATTATTCAGTGCTGCTGACGCTTCAACTTTCATCCACGAAAGCATTGGGCATTACTTTGCAAATGTACTGGCAAAAGAAGCTGTACTGCCGGGTGCTAATGAACAGACCGTTAAAGACTTTGAAACAATGCTTGATTATGCCGGTACTACACGCGAGCGCTGGGAATATTTGAACAGCAAACCACGCCCGGCGTTGACCAAAGATGAAGATAAAGAACTTGTCAAAATACAGGAAACGTGGGCAACAGCAGCAGAACAGTACATTTTAGAGGGTAAAGCGCCGAACAGGGAATTACAGCCGGTATTTAACCGCTTTAAAAAGTGGCTGCTGAATGTTTATAAAACCATTGAAAGCTTTGTAAAAAACAATCAGTATGCCGTTCCTATTACCGATGAGGTACGGCAGGTATTTGACCGTATGCTGGCAAGTGAACAGCAGATAAGCGAAATGGAAAAGCTGAACGGTTATTATGCTAAACTGCCGAAAGCAATTACAGATAACCTTAGTGACGCTTATAAAACAAGGCTGTATGACGCCATGGCGAAGGCGCACGATAAAGCAGTACAGCTTTTAACACGGAAAAGCCTTGAAAACTTTACTGTTGAGCGTAAAGAACAGATTGCAGAATACCGCGCCGATATGCGCCCGAAAGTTGCTGCACAGGTTGATAATGAGCCGCTTTACAGAGCAGAAAAAGAAGCGGCAGATATGATTACAAGCGGCGGCAAACAGCCTAAAACTATTGCACGCCGGTATATCGACAGCAACGCACAGGAATATAAAGACTGGAAGTCTGAACTTGACCGCGTACAAAGCGATATAAACAGCAGGCTTGACCCGATTATACAGGCACTGGAAGCAGGAATGGGCAATGGTGTTGCTAAAGTAAGAGATGACGCAACAGGGCGTTATATCAGAATTAGCAACAATGACCCGTGGTATAGTGATTTTTATAAAACATATAAACGCACGCCCACAAAAGCGGAACTGCGCGACATGGCATATAAAATTTACGTTGGCAAGGGTTATAACCTGCTGCCGGATAGTGTTGCAAGAAACGCCGACGAAGAAGCTGCCTATGCCGAATTAAAAGAAGATATTGACGGCTTAATGGAATATGAAGAAGAACTGTTAAGCTATAAAGGCGAGATGGAGCAGTACAAAGGCAAAGGGCTTAGTGATGAGGACGCATATACTTTTGATATGCTTGCCGAAGAATACGGATTTAGCAGCGGCGATGATTTGGCAAAAGCAATTTTAGAAAGCCCGACACGCCAACAGGCTATTAAACAGCGTTTGGATGACGAAGTGCAGAAAAAATTCCCTGATATTTACAAGGAACGCCGCCTTGCCGAAGCAGCAACGCAGGAAGCATTTTACAATGATGATACCGGCGCTGTACTTGGGCTGGAAGAACAAATTATTGAGGACGCGGCAAAACGCACTTTAGACCAACAGCGCAACGCAGAACAGCAGCGCCAGCTTGCACAAATGAAACGCCAGCAGGCAAAGGTGCAGGCGCAGGGATATTTGCGCAGCGTACCGTTAAGAGAAGCGCTGCGTATTCAAAAATATATTACAGCAGAGCGCCGTGCAGCTGCTAATGCGGCGACAGCACTTGCCAAAGGTGATTATGAAACTGCGCTGGATTATAAGCATAAACAGCTTTTAAACCACGCAATGGTGCAGGAAAGCATAAACATGAACCGCCGTTATGCGCAGTACGGTAAATTTTTAAACCGCCAGCGTAAGCTGAAAAAGGAAAGCTGGAATAATGAGGATAACTTTATGCAGGTCGGTGCGCTGTTTGCAAGAATGGGGCTGCGTTTGCGTGGGTATGACTCAAGGCTAAAACAGCAAAGCCTTAAAGAATGGGCTGATGCTATGCAAGCCGATTATGACAACGTTGCTATACCCGATTGGATTTATGACGAAAGCAGAACCTTTACCAGCCCGTTAAGCGATTTAACCTTTGACGAATACGAGGATGTTGTAAATGCGCTGAAAAACATTAAAGCCGTTGTTAAAGCGCAGACTATGATGGAAGGCGAAGCCAAAGCAAAAACCTTTGCAGAAACTAAAGCAGAAGGCATGGCCGTGCTTGAAAAGAAGCCAACAAAATATATACCGGACGCAAATGAAAAAGGTAAGGCAAGCGCATTTGCAAAATTTAAACGACAACTGCGCAACAGCGATAACTTTTTTGAAATGATTGACGGCTGGACTTATGGCTGGTATAGTAAGTTTTTTGGTGAAACGGTACGCAAAGCGGCTGACGTTGAAGCTGAACTTACAATGCAGTACGAGGACGCAACACGGCAGGCGTATAAAGAATGGCTGCCGGATAAAGCCGCAAGGAAAGCAGCAAACGCCAAAGTTAAATATGATGAACTTGGTACAAGCGTAACGAAACATACTTTAATTTATATGGCGCTTAACCTTGGCAATGAAAGTAATGCAGCTAAACTTTGCTCTACGGCTGTTAATAGTACATTTAGAGATGATGCTGGCTTCCCAAATTCAAAATTATGGGTTGAGGGTGATATCATTCAAACTAAAAAGAACCTGCTTGAATTTTTGGGCAAAAATTTAACAGCAGCAGATTGGCGGTATGTACAGAAAAAAATTGATATTGCCAATATGTTTTGGACGCAAATGTCTGAACTGGAACGCCGCGATAAAGGCTTTGCGCCGCCGAAGGTTGAAGCGTACCCGGAAATTATTACTTTAGCTGATGGGCAGCAAATTGTATACCGTGGCGGGTATTTCCCGTTAATCCGCAGGCGTGACACTAATAGTCATCCGGCATCGCAGGACGCTATACCGGCTACAACAGGCGGCAGACTGGGCGACAGTATAAGAACGCTGCATACCAATACCGGGCATACAAAAGCACGTGACAATAGCGTTTACCCGATTGACTTAACCGGCGGCGGGGAATATGCTGTTGCAATGGATACCATACACGATATTGCCTTTCGCGAGCCTATGAATAACTTCCGTAAGCTGATGAATGACAGGGAATTTTACAACATGTTGAAATCTAAATTGGGCATTGCAGATATGGAAGCGTTGGAAGAATTTTTAAAGAAGGCCGCGCAACCTTACGGCGGTAGTGGTTTTGCAACATTAAGCGAACGTGATATCGGCAAGTTTATGAGTTTGCTTCGCAACAAAACGGTTAACGCTGCAATTATGCTAAACTTTAAAACTTCGCTGCAAAACCTTGGTAATCCGCTGTTATATGGGCGTGTTGTTGATGGTTTTGGTTATGCTGATGTTTTAGCTGCTTATGCTAATTACCAAAAGAATTGGCAGGGGCGCATCGGTTTTCGCGCTATGCGCGATTTTGTGTATGGTAAAAGCGTGTTTATGCGTGAACGTGGACAGCTGCCGGATATATCGCTGCGCGATATGAAAGACGAAGGCGCAGAACTTAATCCTATTGAAAAGCGTACTATTAAATGGGGTACGCAAATGCTTACCTTTACTGATAACCTTTCGGCATTGCCGGTGTGGTTGCAGGCATATCAGAAAAAGATAAACGCCAAAGCAAGTGAACAGGAAGCTGTACAATTTGCTGACACTGTAATTCGCCGAACACTTGGCAGCAGCAGAATAACCGATGTCGCACCAATACAACGTGGTGGTCCGCTAATGAAATTGCTGACAACATTTCAGGGCTTTTTTAACACGCAGTATAACCAGTGGAACAGGGAATTTAATGTTGTTACAAGGCTGATTAAAGAAGGCCGTTATGGTACTGCCGCCGGGCGAGTAACAGCATTTGCTGCGTCAAAATTCTTACTGTTTAATCTTTTGAACTTGGCATTAGCGTTGGAAAATCCGTTTGACGATGATGACGATGACGGCTGGCCTAAAATTGCAACAGAATTGCTGCATTATCCAATCAGCTTATTGGGCCCGGTTGGCGGCATAGCAAACGCAACGCTTAACAATATGCTGGGCATCCGTGATTATGGTTATAATATGACGGCTATTGAAGGCAGTTTAGATAAATTGTTTAAAGCTGGTAAACTTGTAGGCGATATTGCAGACGGCGATAAAGAGGTTGAAGAAGCAGTAGAGCCAGTAGCTGGTGTTGCAACAATGGCAGCCGGTATACCTAACCAGCTTAACAAACTGTTCTTTAATGCGTGGGATATACTTTACAATGATATGGACGCTGAATGGCGCGATTTGTTTTACCGCCGACCCTCAAGGGACAGGTAATATAAACTTAATAAATTAGCACTCACTTTTATAGTGGGTGCTTTTTTATTGGGAAGGAGCAGACGAATGATAAACACCAGTGAAAGCCGTATCATCTTTAACGGCAATGGAACAGCAACGGAATTTCCGTATTCTTTTGCCATAATTAACGATACGGACGTAAAAGTAATGACCGTTGACCCGGACGGCGTGGAAACCGTACTGGACAGCGATTATTACGTGGATGTAACCGCCAGCAAGGTAATTTACCCCGGCTATCCTCCGGGCGAAGAACCTGCCGAAAGCGAGCGCCCGCCGGTACTTCCGACAGGCTGGCAGCTTGTTGTGTATAGGGATATACCCATTACGCAGGAGGCAAACTTGGGTAACGTATGGCCCTTTAATGTTATCGAGGACGCGCTGGACAAAATAACGATGATACTGCAAAATGCGTGGGATAATTTTAACCGGTGTTTAAAGTTGTCAGTAAGCACGCCAGTCGATGTTGATACCACCGTTCCTACGCCAGAGCCGGGCAAAGCCTTTGGTTGGAGTAGTGACGGCAAAAAAATCATCAACATTGATAATCCACAAGAAGTCTACAACCAAACTGTTGCCATTAGAAATGAAGTAGCAGATATGGAAGACAATGTAGAGAATATACAGAGTGATGTTACAGATAAATGGCAACAAGTAGCGGATTTAGCAGAAGAAGTAGAAGCTGACAGGCAGGAAACAGCAAATAACGCTTATGAAGCAAATCTTGCTGCTGACCGTGCGGAAGCAATGGCGGCACAAGTTGAAGTGTACGACCCTTTAACAACATATGAACCAGGCGACGTTGTAATGACGCCGGAAGGGGATACATACCGCTGCATAGCTGAAAGCACTGGCGAAACGCCTAACAGCAGCAATAAATGGGTGCTTATTACGCAGGTTAAATACGAAACATTTGAACTTGATGTAAACGGCGATTTACAGCCGCTTTACGTGCCGAAGACGTCAACCAATTTTGAAATTGACGAAAACGGCGATATTATGCCTATTGAGGATTAAGGAGTTGATTTAATGAGCACAAAGAACATTGTGCCGCGTGCTGACGGCGAGGGCAGTTTAGGTACTGCTGCTAAACGCTGGGGCGACGTGCAAAGCAAAAAGGTTACTTCTGAGGGTGAAGTAAGTGCCGGGAGTGTAACGAGCACAGGAGCGATAACGGGAGCGAGTGCGGCAATAACCGGTGAAGTAAGCGCTGGGAGTGTAACGAGCACAGGAGCGATAACGGGAGCGAGTG
>OGGJ01000707.1_pt1 | contig 32817 bp, 30 predicted proteins | sample 1571071 | NCBI WGS metagenome assembly OGGJ01 (sample SAMEA2581954, study PRJEB24529) | metagenome | biome: Human gut stool | place: China | collected 2011
GATTATCCAAAGTTGGGATATCCTTAGGAAGCCTATCTGATGCAATAACAATTTGTTTATTATTAGTATATAAAGCTTCAAATGTAGAGAAAAAATCTTCCATAGTTTTCATTTTTGATTCGATAAATTGAATATCGTCCATCAAAAGAACATCTACATTTTGAAATTTTTGGTGGAATTTTCTCATCAAGGAATTATTTCTAAACTGTTTTTTCTTTCCATTTGGCAAATCATTTAATTGGAAACATTTCATCCATTCATTAAAATATTCTTCCATACGGACATAACGCACTTTTAAATCTGGTTTATTAAAAATTATATAATGCCCAATTGCTTGCATAAGGTGAGTTTTCCCCAAACCAGATGAACCATAAATAAAAAGTGGATTAAACTTTTTAGATGGATTATTTGCAACAGAAAACGCAGCATTATACGCAAATTTAGAATTCTCACCTACGACGAAATTTTCAAACTTCAAATTCAAATTCAAATTAGCACTTGATTGCATTTGAGCTAAGGACATTTTAGCTGTTTCAGTTTTACGTTCTTCCTCTGTTTGACCAGCAATTTGTTTTGATAATTCTTTTTTACGAACTTTTATATACTTATCTGCAAAATCAGAATCATATGTAAGAGAAAAAGTTGCACTCTCACCCAAAACACTACGAACAGCATCTTTAATTTTATCTGAAGAATTTTTTTTCAAAATATCAACAGCCATCTGGTGCGGAGATAGCAAAACTAGAGTATTATTTTCATAATCCACAGCTTCTAAAGGAGTAACCCATGTGCGAAAAATATGTTCAGGAAGATTGACTTCCAGCTCATCTTTTACCCTATCCCAAATATCCTTAACATCTTGAATGTCCATATAAAGATTTTACAATAAACAAAATTTCAAAAAAAGCCCCATGCAAAAAGTCATCCTCTAAAAAAAGAACTGGCAATTTCAATCGAAATTGCCAGCCTAGAAAACTTTTCAAATATATTTTATCTTTTATCAACAACTTTTATTAAATGCCAACCAAACTTTGTTCCAACAGGATCTGAAATTTGACCAACTTTTAAATCAAAAGCGACATCTGAAAAAGGTTGAACCATTTGTCCTCTTTTGAAATATCCCAAATCACCACCATTAACTGATGAAGGGCAAAGAGAATATTTTTCTGCGGCATCCTCAAAAGATATATCACCATTTACAATTTCTTTTCTAATTTTTACAGCTTCTGGTCTAGTTTTAACTAAAATATGACTCGCCCTAACTTCTGTTACATCTAAATTCGGGTTAATATAATCCCCAAAGCTTGCAAATGAAGCTAGGCCAATAAACACAACCAATAATGACATAACTATTTTTATAATATTTTTCATATTTATCCTCCTACAATTTTTATTCCACATTACAATAATATATTCAAAAAATAAATACTACAATTGGACTGACCTTAACACAAAATAATATCTATAATTTCCCCAATAAACAATGATGGAAATAAAATTATTATCCAAGTCAGTTGCTTCCAAATAAGTATCTGGAATCGGATCACGTTTAGAACTTTTGACATGTTTTCCTACAAATTTTAATGCCTTTTCTCTGATTAATTGAGCTTTTGTTAATTTTATTTGAGGAAGATTATTTTTATAAAAGTCCATTGGCACCATTTCTTTTTTGTAGCAAGGCACTATATATTTTACTTTTCCTGCTTCTTTAAAAAGCATATACCAAGCTCCATTATGTTCCCGAGGAGTCAATAGATAATATCCAGGTTCAATTGCAACAGATTTAAAAAATAAGGGAGCAGTCAATCGAAATAGTGGGTAAGGTGACCAAGTTGAATGCATTGTATCTTGATACTCTCCAGGGTCTATATTATGAACATACTTAAAATCTGGAACAGGCATATCACGATACATTTGTTCTACATCAATATCTTCAGTATATTCATCTTCTGCAATATCTTGAGTATCCACATCTTCTGGATAAGAAACAGCAGGGTTTTCTGCACTTATTACACTTGAATTTATGCAAAAAATCGAAAACAATATTAAAAATATACCTACTAAAAACTTTTTCATACAATAATTTTAATATTATTTTTAAAGAAATCAATCATTCTTATAACTGATGTCTTAACTCTTAAAATAATGTTAATTTTAAGGCGTTTTCAATGAACTTTGCTATAATCAAAATATGGATAATAAAGAAATAGAACAAAACTACGAAGATTTTATTTCAACAGTAAGCCACGAATTGAGAACACCATTAACATCAATTAGAGGATTTTCTCAAACAATGCTGACTTCTTGGGATAGACTAGATGATGAAAGCAAAAAAAAGTTCATCAAAATTATAGAAGACCAATCAAATAGGCTCATTCATCTTGTAGAAAACATGCTTACTGTCACGAAATTACAAAAATCAAATAACCACCTAGTTTTTAATGAAATAGACATAAAACCAACAATCGATCAAACAATAATGATTGTAAAAAATCAATATCCTAATCATAATTTTAACGTAAAATATGACGGAATTTTACCAAAAATTTTTGTTGATAAAGATAAATTTCAACAAATTATGACAAACTTAATTGAAAACAGTGCAAAATATTCCTATGAAAATTCTGTAACTACGATTTCTGCAACTCCGCAAAACAACAATGTAGAAATATCAGTTACTAATATCGGAATAGGGATTGAAGAAAAAGATTATGACAAAATTTTCACAAAATTTTCAAGAATTGATAACCCGCTAACAAGAAAAGTACAAGGCAGCGGATTAGGTTTATACATAACAAAAAATCTTGTCGAAAAAATGGATGGAAAAATTTCAGTTTCTTCAACACCACTAAAAAATAATTCCAATTTAAGCGAGATAACCTTCAAAATTTTGATGCCTGTGAAAAACATCGAGGAACAAGCGAGGATAAAATGCAAGCAGTAACTTTAATTATAGACAAACGTCTTGAATTATCGACAAAATACAAAAGACTTTTGGAATCAACATCAAACAAAGTTATAATTTCAAAAGACATAATTTCAGCCTTGAAAATTATCCAAGACAAAGAACCTGATTTGATAATAATTTCCGATAGTTTTGACAATGATTTATCAGATTTTTGTAAACAAGTTCGAGCATTGACGTATAACATGCGACCAATTATTATTGCAATGTCCAAATCCGCAGATTTCAGTGACAGAATAAATGTTTTAAATAGTGGGGCAGACGATTTTCTTTCAGAACCAGTAAACCCAGAAGAGTTCAAAGTAAGAATACAAGCTCATTTGAGAAGAGAATTTGAATCAACAATTGAGCCAAAACTTATGCTTCCAAATAGAAATTATTCAATACGAGCAATAAAAAGAACTCTTTCAGATAATATTGACTGGGCAATGTTATATATAAGTATTGAAAATTTTACAAGCTACAAAAAAGCATACACCGAACTTGCATCAGACAAATTACTTCAAACATATTGTGCAATTATTCAATCTTCACTTGATGAAAATGATTACGTGGGACAACTCAATGAAAACGAATTTCTCATCATTACAAATCCAATAAAAGCTGAAAAACTGGCACAATTTCTAACTTTTGTATTTGATTCTGTTGCAACAAAATTTTATGCCGAGCACGACCTAGACAGAGGTTATATGATATTGCAAGGAGATGAATTTGCAGGACGCAGAGCAAACTTTGTGCATACCACAATTGGAGTAACCTCAAACGAATTCAAACAATTTAAAGACCCTACAAGTGTTCTTGCAAATCTACAACATATTCACCACATGGCAAACCTTCCAACAAAATCAAATTATCTCGTAGATAGGCCTAAAATTACAGGTGAAAATTGCGTTTGTGAAAAAGAATACAACAATAAAATTATGATTTTTGAAACAGATGAGGCTCTAAGTACTCTATTAAACACAATCTTAAATCTTCAAGGATACGAAACTCAAGTTTTCAATGAGTACTCCCTTCCAGAAGTAGATAAAATTCCCGCACTCATAATCATTGATGCAGGCGATTTGGAAAGCAAAAATGGTTTAAACTTGTGCTATGGATTAAAACAACACAAAGAACTCCAAAATACAAAAATCATTGTTACATCAATAATTCACGACAAAGAATTGGTTTTAAACACAGGAGCAGACCTATACTTACCAAAACCATACGAAATTTCAAGCCTAATCAAGTGGGTTGATAATTTTATGAAAGAATTTAATAATTAAAAAAAATAATTAGCCTAAAATATCTTCCAAAATCTCAGCATTACGAGAAGCATTTTTCAACTGTTGCTTTGAAACTCTACGCATATAATTTCTCAAAGCTTCTCTAATCAACTCACTTCTTGAACAACACTCAGAATCAGCCAAACCATCTACCTTGTTTAAAAATTCATCAGGCATTGTTACTAAAACTTTAGCCATAAATAATAACCCTTTCTTTCCTAGAATTATAACATATAGGATATATTTTATCAAGCCAAAATTACCTAACTGTCTAACCCAAAATCGCTATTGCGAAATGATGTTAAAAATATAAAATTATTCTGAAAGGAGATAATCATGGACGAAAATCTAACTAAAGAAGAACATACAAAACAAACAACAAAAGAATATCCAATGTGTGCAAATCACCCATTGATGAAAACATTATTCATTGGTTTTTTAATTTTTGCAGGAGCCTATTGTGCATTTTACACCGTAGCAGATTGGTATATGAAGAAAATTTTTGCCCCTCAACCTCTTCCACCTAGGATGGAAAAAATGTTCAAAAATGATATGAGAGAAATGGATAGAATGTTCAAAAATGAAAGACTTATTCCACAAAAATCCGCAGGAGTAATCCACCTTGAGCAATCTAAAGATGCCTATAAAGTTTTAATAGATTTGAGAGCTTTTGATAATAATGAAAACAATGTCCAAGTTTTAACAAATGGGAACTTGTTAACAATCAACGGACGCACTATAAAAAAATCTAAACACAATGAACAAATTTCAGAATTTCAGCAAAATTACATGTTCGGCAATAATGTAAAACTTAAAGAACTTACCAAATCAACAAATGGGAATTATTACATCATTACGATTCCAATTGATAATGAAGAAGAATAAATTTAAGTTATTAAATATTAAAAGTACGATGAGGTTATAAACTACATCGTACTTTTTAAAATAAAATTTATCTTTTGCAAACCCTATCAAAGATTTGCCAGCCATTACTCATTATAATACATGCCATAATCAATACCGCTATAAGTACTACCCGTTTGCTTGATAAAACCTCTTGCAGATTGTTCCATACGCCAAGTATTCATCAATTTCCCCGTCTGAGGATGAAACTGGAATCTAGTTTGTTGCGATTACTTTTTGAATTCACTCAATTCTGTGCGAAATAATTTTCATTTTACAAATCAAACCCTCTCCCTAACCCTCTTCTCTTGGAGAGGGAACAACTCGAGCAATTTGGTAATTCGTGTTTTTCTTTTTCGGTTCTGCTTTTTCTTTTTGCATCGAAATCAAAAAGAAAAAGTGAACAATTGTATGGATCAGCGTAGCAACACTGACCTACTTTTCTAAATACAGAATAGACAGTATAACAATCAACCATACAAAAAGTCGGCAACCAAGTTTTGGTTGCCGACTTCAATATTATCTAAAAAACTTAAATTAGTCTTTTTTCTTCAATGTTGGGAATGCAATTACATCACGGATTGAAGGAGAGTTGGTCAATAACATAATAAGTCTATCAATACCAACACCTAAGCCGCCCATTGGAGGAACACCGTGTTCCAATGCACAGATGTAATCTTCATCGATTGGCATAGCTTCTTCATCTCCAGCTGCTTTTGCTGCCATTTGAGCTTCAAATCTAGCTCTTTGGTCAATTGGATCTGTTAATTCTGAGAATGCATTACTGATTTCCCAACCGTTAACACGAGTTTCAAAACGTTCTGTTAATCTTGGATTATCTCTATGAACTTTTGCAAGTGGAGATATATCTCTTGGGTAGTCGTAAATGTGAATTGGTTGAATCAATGATGGTTCAATTTTTTCTTCAAATACACGTTCAATAACTTGTCCCCATTTGTCACAATCATCTGCATCTACGTGAACAGATTTTGCTGCTTCTTTAGCTTCTTCAACAGTTTCAATTTTATTAAAATCAATACCTGTTGCTTCTTCAACTGCACCCAACATAGTTTTTCTATCCCAAGGAGGGGTCAAATCTATTTCATTTTCGCCATATTGGATTTTTGTTGTTCCAAGAACTTCTTTAGCAACATATGCAACCAAGTTTTCTGTTAATGTCATCATATCGTTATAATCAACATATGCTTGGTATAATTCCATCATTGTAAATTCTGGGTTGTGACGAGTGTCAATACCTTCATTACGGAATGAACGGTTAATTTCAAAGATTTTTTCACTTACGCCACCAACCATCAAACGTTTCAAATAAAGTTCTGGTGCAATTCTCAAGTACATATCCATATCAAGAGTGTTGTGGTGAGTAATGAATGGTCTAGCGTTAGCACCACCAGCTTGAGGGTGAAGCATAGGAGTTTCAACTTCCATAAAACCTAAACCTGTTAAATATTCTCTAACTTTTTGAATAATTAAACTTCTTTTTTTGAATGTTTGTCTAACATCATCGTTAACAATCATATCTACATATCTTTGACGATATTTTGTTTCAACGTCAGTTAAACCGTGAAATTTTTCTGGTAATGGTAATAATGATTTTGACAAGATTTTTAAAGATTTTGCTTTAATTGTTAATTCTCCACGTGGAGTTCTTCTAACTGAACCATAGAAACCAACAATATCACCAATATCAATTGATTTTAAAGTTTTCAAATCATCTTCTGATAAGTTTTCTTTGTGAGAGAAGATTTGGATTTTACCAGAAGCATCAACCAAGTCGATAAACATTCCAGTATTTCTGTTTGCCATTACACGTCCTGCAACGTGATAGCAATCTTCAATTTCTTCTCCTGCTGCAAGATCTTTATATTTGTCTTGCAAATCTTGAGCCATAATGTCTTTATCATATCCATATGGGTATGGATTTAAGCCACGTTCTCTCAAATTTTCCATTTTTTGAATTCTTACGTTACGAATTTGAGCTTGAGAAGAACCAGCTTCTTGATTTTTTACGTTTTGAGTCATATTTTTCTACCTTCTATTTATTATAAAATTCGTAATACGATTGTAGCACAAAAACATTATATTTTTAGATTTCAAAATTTAATTTATTTATTAATGCAAAATTTTTTGGTAAGATTTGTGTATGAGAATATTAGGTATCGATCCAGGAATGGCAATAGTTGGTTATAGTATCGTCAATTATGATGGAAAGAACATTGTACTTGAACATTCTGGCTCAATTCAAACCCCCAAAGGGAAAAGAGAATCTGCTAGATTGTTAGAAATTTTTAATGATATGACGTCTATCGTAAAAAAGTACCAACCAGATGTTTGTGCAATTGAAAAATTATTCTTCTTCCGAAATCAAACAACGGTAATGCCTGTTGCCCATGCAAGAGGGGTAATTTTAACCGTGCTTGAACAGTTTAATATTCCAATTTACGAATATACGCCAATGGAAGTTAAACAAATTCTTACTGGTTATGGAAGAGCTGATAAAAAAGAAGTTGAACAAATGGTAAAAATTAGTTTGGGTGCAGAAAATCTTCCAAAACTTGATGATACAATAGATTCTATCGCTATTGCGATTTCTTATACGAGAAGCACTGACGCAATAGAAGATTTGAAAAAATTTGAGTTATAATTAAATAAATGTTAATATGCAAGGGATATTATGGATAGAATTTTAGTTAAAAATATAACAATTTTGAGCCTTATTTTAGGGCTTGCTTTAGGCATTTTAGCCCCAATACCTTTTATTGGAATGATTATGCTTTTTATCCTTTTGTTAGGTTCAGCTCCACTTGTTATGGTTTATTTAATTATGGATGGAAAACTCGAACTTACTACGACAAAAGACAGTATTTTAACAGGAGCATTAACAGGGTTTATGACAAATATAACTTTTTCAATTGCTTATTGCGTTGTAATGGTTATTTTGTCAAAAGGGTTTCATTATACTCCGAACTTTTTCTTGACTGCAATGATAGAAAATTCTCCAGTTTGGTTATTGGGAACTTTTATAATATTTTTAGGGGTATTATGTGCAACAACTAATGCTTTTGCAGGTTTTGCAACATATTATATAATTAATCTTATTCGTGACATATACGAAAATAATCATAAAAATAATTAATTTACACAGAGAGAATATAAAGGAAAAAAGAATGACAGACTTTCAATCAAAAATAAGAACAATAGAATGGATGGGAACATATTCGAAAATGGTTGATCAAACTAAATTTCCTACGCATTTTGAGTATGTTGATGTTACAACAGGACAACAGATGTTTGATGCTATCAAAACAATGATTGTTAGAGGAGCACCAGCTATTGGAATTGCGGGAGCTCATGGTGTTGTTCTATATGCTCAAGAACTAGAAAAAGAAAACTTGTCGAGAGAAGAATTTATTTCAAAACTTCTTGAAAAATCTGATTATATGGCAAGTGCAAGGCCAACTGCTGTTAATCTTATGTGGGCGGTAGAAAAACAAAAGGAAATTATCAAAAATTCGACATCAGATATAAAGACATTAATTAAAGAATTAGCAGATAATGGAAAGAAACTTGAGTTAGAAGATATTGAAATTAACAAAAAAATTGGAGATTATGGTGCTGAAGTTGTTCCTAAGGGAGCAACAATTCTGACTCACTGTAATGCTGGAGCATTAGCAACTGTTGGGTATGGAACAGCTTTAGGAGTTGTTCGTTCAGCTTTTGCGAACGATCCAACGGTTCAAGTTTTTGCGGATGAAACACGTCCTCGTCAACAAGGTGCAAGAATTACAACTCTTGAGTTAACAATGGATGGTATTCCTGTAACATTGATTACTGATGGAATGTGTTCATATTTTATGAAAAAAGGAATGATTGATATGGTTTGTGTTGGAGCAGACCGAATTGCTGCAAACGGGGATGCTGCAAATAAAATTGGTACTTATACAGTTGCTATTGCTGCAAAATATCATAACATTCCATTCTATGTTGCAGCTCCGCTTTCTACAATTGATACAAGTATTAAAACAGGAGATGATATTGTAATTGAAGAACGTTCACATGATGAAGTTACTCATATTAACGGTAAACCAATTTGTGCAGAGGGTGTAAATGTTATCAATCCTGGGTTTGATGTAACTCCACACGAATTAATCGCTGGTATTATTACTGAGAAAGGTATATTAAGACCTGATTATAATAAATCTATTGCCGAAGCATTTGGGGAATAAAATGAATCGAATTTTAAAATTAATAGTTATATTTTGTTTAACATTTGGATTTTTGAATGGAATTTCTTTGGCAAATTCACTATCTGATGTTGATGGAGTTGATTTTAATTCTTATATGAATACAATGTATAGCTCTATTAAGAAGAACTGGCACCCAACAGAAAATTCTGGGGCTGGGAAAGTTGTAATTTCATATAAAATTAAAAGAGATGGAACAATTATTGAACCCAAAATTGTATCGTCAACAAATACGGAATTAAATAAATTTGCAGTTGAAGCAATCGAAAAATCTTCACCGCTACAACCATTGCCTAAAAGATGCAAAAGAGATTTGATAGAGGTTTCATTTACGTTTAATTATAATTTAGAATAAGGGGGAAATATGAAAAAATTATTATTATCAACAATAGTTTTATCAATGCTTGCAATGCCACTTCCCGTAATGGCAGGTACACATGGAACAAATGGACAAGTAAGTGGAAGATCAGTTGGTGCGGCAGCATTATCATTACTTATTTGGCCAGGACTTGGTCAAGCAGTAAACGACCAAAGTTACAGCAAAAATGCAACTCACGCAATCTTAGGTTTGACTGGGGTTTTTAGAATTTGGTCATGTTATGATGCATTCGTTGACCGTCAAGGTGGAGTATGGCATAACAGAATTTAAGTTTATTTAGATATAAAAAGCGATAGGGTTTTCAATAAATCCTATCGCTTTTTTAATATACTACATAATCAACCCATAGATTTCATTATGGTTTTTGGAACACGAAAATATATTCGTGAGTAAAAATACTAAAACCGCCAGCCAATGCTCTATAACGCCACAAGTTAGCAGTTCTACCCTTTCCTCTTTCATTTCCTTGAATATCTTTAACAATAGTTGATTTTAGAATAAAACCTAATTTTCTCATTCTATTCATACATTCAAACCCCAAAGGTTGAACTTCAGAATTTTTATAGCTATCTCCAATAATCAAGCAAGCAAAACGACCCTTTTCTAATAAGTCATAACCGTTTTTTGCAACTTTTTCGAACATATCATAAAATTCTTCTGTTGTTGCACAATTAGACAAATCTTCTTTTTTATCTGAGAATTTGATAATATCATCATATGGAGGGTGAAGCATCAAGAATTGAGCTTTTTCTTCGCCCATAATATCAAGTCTTGCTTTAACTTTTTCAACAGCCAATTCACTTGTAGAATCAGCACAAATAATATTCACATCTGTTACAAGTTGTTTTGGAGTAAATTTTTCTGAAACGCTTTCTGCTAATTCATCTTTTAATTCCACACCAATACAACGTCTATTCATATTTATTGCTTCGATACCAGAAGTTCCAGAACCAAAGAACAAATCAAGAACTACGTCATTCTTTTTTGTATATCTTTCATACATTTGTTGAGCAATTTGAGGGATATAATTTCCGTGGTATTCATTAGAATGCCCATGTTCTCTCAATCTTGAAGGGAATTGCCATAGAGTTCCAGTCAAAATATGAGCATAATCTCTCCATCTTTTTAAATTTATATCGCTATATTTGGTAGTCTTTACGTCAGGTTGTTTTACAATCTGCAAATCTGCCTTTTTAGATGGCTGTAATTTTAAATTTGATAAAGCTTTTCTAACCAAAATGTCCCCCGTATAATTATCCAAGTCTTCTTTTACATTCCAATATTATTAAATTGTTTCAAATTTGTAATCAAACATTTAGATGATTTTGTGTTTGATGTAGATTGAGATTGTAGATTGAGGTTTAAAAACCAATATCATCGAGAAACAAGCAACAAGAAGCAGAGTAATGGCAAGAATAAGACAATTATCAAAACATCTAATTAACCAGATTGCAGCAGGAGAAGTAATTGAGCGTCCAGCATCAGTTGTAAAAGAATTAGTAGAGAATTCTGTGGATGCAGGAGCAACAAGAGTAAGCATAGAAATTACTAATGAATGCAGGGATATACGTGTTGCAGATAACGGCTGTGGAATTCATCCAGACGACATTTTACTTGCTTTTTCAAAACACGCAACAAGCAAGATTAAAGAAGATGATGATTTATTTGATATTCATACTCTTGGCTTTAGGGGAGAAGCTCTTGCAAGTATAATTTCTATTGCAAAATTAACTTGTATAACAAGGACAAAAGATTTTGAAACAGGGACAAAAGTATCTTGTGAAAATTCCGAAGTTAAACAAGTTGAAACAGGTTGTGCAGTTGGAACAATTATGGATATAAAGGATTTATTTTACAATGTTCCAGTCCGATTAAAGTTTTTGAAGAGTTCAAACACCGAATTTTCTTACATTCAAGAAATTGTTCAAGCTATTGCACTTTCTCATCCAGAAGTTTCAATTGAACTAAAAAAATTCGGGAAAACTGTTCTAAAAACCACTGGTCAAAATAATCTTACTCAAACAATTAAAGAGGTTTACTCATCAGACGTTACTAACAGTTTGAAAGAAGTTTTAAAAACAGATGCGATTTCTGGACTAAAAATTAGCGGATTTGTAAGCACTCCAGATTATACCCGTTCTAGCAAGAAAAGTTACCACTTATACATAAATTCTAGAAGCGTTAAATGTCCGATTTTTCAAAAATCAATAGATATGGTTTATAAAAATCTAACAGCAAATAACAAATATCCATTTGTTGTTTTAAATCTAGAAATTCCGCCACATGATGTGGATGTAAATGTCCATCCAACGAAAAAAGAAGTTAGGTACAAAAATCCGAACCAAATTTTCAATTTTATATATTCAGCCGTTGAAGCTGGTCTTTCAAATTACAAAGAAAAACCTAAAGAAGAAGCACATTATTCTTCTTTTGAAAGATATAATCAACCAAACGATACAATTGTGAATTTTACGCCACAAGCAAAAGAAGTTTATGTAGATGAAAAAACAGATACAATGTACGTTTCAGATTTAGGAATGAAACAAATTGAAGAATCTCAACAATTTGCCACTCCACACCGCCAAGAACAAACATTTGTACAACAAAAACAAATATTTTCACCTCAAACAACTGCTACAATTGAACCATCAGACAAAATTATAGGTCAATATCACGATACATATATTTTAATTGACACAGAAGAAGGATTAGAAATTGTTGACCAACACATTGCACAAGAGAGATATATTTACGAAAAATTAAAATCTGAAAAAAATATTATTTCTCAAATGCTTTTTGTATCAGACGTTATCTCCGTTTCTTCAACAGAAGCGGAACTTATTAAAGAAAATATTGAAAAATTTGAAAAATTTGGATATGGAATTGAGTTTCTTAACGATACTGAATTAATTTTCCGTAAAATTCCACAATTATTATCAAAAGCCAATCCCAAAGACATCATTGCAGATATTTTGCAAAACATAGAAGGAGATATTGATAACCTTGAAGAAAGAATACTTATTACCACATCTTGCAAAGCATCTGTAAAAGCGAATACAAAACTCTCTATTTGGCAAATGGAAGACATTATCAAAAAATGGAGAACAACAAAGATGCCTTATACATGCCCGCATGGAAGACCAATAGCGAAAACAATTCCGCACAAAGAACTTGCAGGATTTTTCCAACGAGCTAAGTAAAATTTAACTTATCTAGGCATCATATCGCTTGAACGATTTTTCAATTGACTTTGTAATAATTTGTTTTGTCGAATCATATTCAGTTGTCAAAGAAGAAATCTCAGTATCAAGATTTTTCATCTTCAAATCAATTGTATCTTCCTTGTTTTCAATCTTAGCTTTTTCAGTATTATATTTAGCTTCAGCTTGAGCAATGGCTTCTGAATCAGCTACTTCTGAAATATGAGTATCTGTTGAGTAACTTCCTTGATAATAATTACCATCAGTGGAAATTGATGACAAGTAAACCATACCACTCTTCATCATTTCTTGAAGATAAGAGGTATCATCAATCATATCATTTTCTGTCCAACCATTCAAACAAATTTTGTTGAACAAGGCATCGTAGAAATTAGCAACAGATGAATCTGTACCAGCATCAGCATCTGTATTTGTTACAACTTTGAATGTGTAACCATCTTTTTCTGGGTCGTACAAATTAGCCGTTCTTGCAATATTACCTTTATTGTAGCTGTAATCGGTATTATCAGCACCTTCTTGGAATTGAACCATTGCAGTCAAGAATACTTTTGCAATATTACTAATACTGATAGCTACACAACAGTGGTCATTACCATCATCATCAGACCCTTTGTTAGCCGCAGAATATACAAAACCAATATGGTCTTTAGCATAGATACCTACATCATTATAGTAGCTGTCTTCAACATCACCAGATACTTTTGTACCAACAGATTCCATTGTATTTTTAATGTTATATGTCGTACCTGACGCACCTTGACGATTATGAGTATATTCAGTATGTTCGTCTAAATCAGTATCTCCACCATTGCCACCAGCATAATTAAATGAAGCAGCCAAATCGCCAAGATGTCCATCACCATATAACAAATCATATACTTGGTTATAAGCATATTGAATTGCTAACTCGTTAGATGTAACTCCACCCATTACGCTAGTAAATTGGTCAGAAATCCAAGGAAGAACTTGGTCGATAATTTTCTTTTGCAATTCCGCTGTTTCCATAATAGGTGTTTGCTCACTTCGGATTGCAGCATAGTACAAATCATAATTATTTTCTAACAAATCGGCTAATGTTAAAGAATAATCAGTACCACCATTACCGCCAGCAACTTTTGTACCATCTTTATAAACCTCTTCGTAAGCATCTTTCCATTTGTCTTTAGAATCCTTATAATGAATTTTAGTCGCACCATTACCAAGACTAACTCCAGCAGTTGTAGTGCTTTCAGTAGTTTTTAATAAAGTCAACAATTCGTCATAAGTACAATCTGTAGTACCAACGGTTACATTTTTAGTTGAACCTAAACCAATAGTATTACCATAAGTTGTACCTTGAATAGTTGTTGCAGTAGCAGGAGTGATTAAATCATTCGCAGCCAAAGCTTCAATAAATCTGTTACGAACATCAGAAGAAGGAGTTCCAGTAAGACCTTCAGCAGGAATTCCCGCAGCTCTTGCTGCTGCTGCATAACTAGAATTTAATACAACTCTATTTTTTGCATCTGTAACAAGTTTTGGATAATAATCATTATAAACAGAAGGAGTCATCAACAAGCCATATGAAACATCCATATTGCTTGTATTTGTACCTGTATAATCATAAACAAGTTTTGTATTATTCAAACTATTTTGACATTCAGTAGAAATTCTTTCCATGTCACGAGATAGAGCAATCTTTTGGTGAGATAAGCTCATTGATTGGAATTCACAGTCAGATTTTCTTGCTGTGATGGTTAATAATCTAGCTTGTGCTGCTGATAATCCCATTGTTTTCCTTTCATAAACTCGTAACTTTAGTTCTATCATGGTCTATATCGACATTTCAGACCTAAAACTTTAGAAATTCCGTCCTTATATTTTACAAAAGTTTACAATTTTTAAAATATGGAATTTGAGTTATGATTGAGAAATAGCAAATAGTTTGTATAGATTGAGATCCTTCGCTTTGCTCAGGATGACGAATGCACCATAAATATCTCATCAGCACACCATTCTGAGAGAAAATTTACAAAACATTTCAGCAAGTCCACCCGAAGAATCTCAAACAAAAATAAGATTTAAATAAATGGTTAATATATAAAATAAGGAGAGAAAAATGGCAAAAAGAATTGGTATCGACGTAGGCGGAACAAATGTAAAAATCGCCTTGGTTGACGACAATGGGAAAATTATATATTCAAACAGCGTTCCAACATACGCAAAAATGGGCTATGAATACACTGTTAACAACATTAAACAAGCAATAAAAGACTTGATGAAAGAAACAAATACAACTCCATCAGACATCGAAGGAATTGGTTTTGACTTCCCTGGACAAGTTGATTGCAAAACTGGCGTTGTAAAATTAGCTCCAAATATCCCTGGATGGGTAAATGTTCCAATTGCACAAATGATTGAGGATGAATTCCACATTCCAACAAGGATTGACAATGACGTTAGATGTGCAGCTCTTGGAGAATTAAAATTCGGAGCAGGCAGAGGTTGTGAAAACTTTATCTGTATTACAGTTGGAACTGGTATTGGTTCTGGTATCGTAATTAATGGAAAAGTTGTTCGTGGTGCAACAAATGCAGCTGGTGAACTTGGTCATATAAAATTACAAATGAATGGCGGGCCAATTTGTGGTTGCGGAGATACTGGTTGTTTAGAAGCATTCGCTTCAGGCCCAGCAATTGTTGCAATGGCTCAAGAATATATTAAAGGCGGGAAATCAACTAAATTCAGAGAAATGGCGGCAGTTGAAGGCGGAGAAATCACTCCATATATGGTTGCAAAAGCGGCTGAAGAAGGCGATCCTGTTGCTAAAAGGATTTTTGAAATCGTTGGTGAATACATCGGAATAGGCTTAACAAGTGTTATCAACCTTCTTAACCCAGAAAGAGTAATTATTGGTGGCGGAGTTGCAGAATCTGGCGAATTGCTACTTGGACCAATCAGAAAAACAATTAAAGAAAGAGCTATGGTCGTTGCAGGTAATGCAGTGGAAATCGTACCTGCTCAATTAGGTAATAGTGCTGGCGTTATTGGAGCAAGCATGCTAATTGAAGGCTAATAATAAAATAGAATTATTTTGACAAATCCGACCTATTCTTGAGGTCGGATTTTTTGTTCAATACAACATCTTACAATTTGGAAAGAATAAAACACTGATTAAATCACCTAAAACAAAGAATATACAAGCTTTTCAGAAAAAATAACACCAACTGTAACTTTTTGTAAAAATAGTTAAAAAATATCCTCCAAATGGTGTATCCATCAATAAGTTGATGCAAAGATTGAGAAAAAGCATGCTCTTCAATGATAATAAGGGTTTTCATGGGGTTGAAATTATTAAATATTAAGTTATGTAAACTACACAATAAAGGAGTAAAAGAGGGCGGAAATCATGTCAGTGTCATGATTTCCGCCACATCTGAAAATTTAATAATTTGTAGCAAATAAATATTTTGGACTTAGCTAAAAGATAGAGTACAATTAAAGTATGCTCATGAATGGAGCTACTTTCTTGTAGAGGTGAATGATTGATGTTTGAGACAGTAAAAAATAATCTTTTGCAAATACAAGAAGAAATCGCACCTTGTAAACCTAGAATAATTGCAGTTACAAAGTATTTCGACAAAGAAGCAATGATTTCAGCATATAATGCGGGATTGAGGGACTTTGGAGAATCGAGAGTAATTGAAGCTTCGGCAAAAATAGAAAGTCTGCCAGAAGAAGTAAGAAAGAATTCTACATTCCATCTTATCGGACACTTACAGACAAACAAAGTTAAACACGCCATCAAAACTTTTGATTACATTCATTCTGTGGATACAGTTAAACTTGCACAATGTATTTCTGAACACGCTGAACAAATTGGCAAAGTTCAAAAAGTACTTGTTGAAGTAAACAACGCAGGAGAAGAACAAAAGTTTGGATTTTCAAAAGAGGGGATATTTGAAAATTTTGAAGAGATGAAAAACCTCAAGGGAATTGAAATAGTTGGGGTTATGAACATGGCACCTTTAGGGATAGCAGAAGAAGAGATTAGAAGGTTATTTTCAGAAATTGTTCAAATTAGGGATGATTTAGAAAAAGAATTCAATTGCAATTTAAGAGAAATTTCAATGGGAATGAGCCAAGATTACAAAATCGCAGCTCAAACAGGTTCGACAATGTTAAGGATAGGTAGAAAATTATTTAGATAACAGACGGAGGAAAAATCGGTGGCAGCAATAGCAGATAGTTTCAAAAAAGTAGTAGATTTCGTAATGGATGGTTTCCGTGGTGAAAATCCATTTGATGATATAAATGATGAAGATTATGATGATAATGATTACGATTACATTGAAGATGGAAACGCTTTGAGAGAACCAGCTCCATCATTCACACCAGTTCCAATGATGGAAAAACGTCAAGAATCAAAAATTATCAACCACCCAAGCATTAACAGAGGTGGAAGTGAAGTTGTAGTTGTTGAACCTCGTTCTTTCGATGATGCTGCCGCTATCGTTCAACACTTAAAAGATAGAAAAATCGTTATGCTAAACCTTCACTTATTAGACAAAGAACAATCTCAAAGAACTATTGATTTCGTTTGTGGTGCTTCTCAAGCTCTTAACGGAAATCCTAAAAAAGTTGGAGATTTAGTATTTGTTTTTGCTCCAAGCAACGTAACATTATCTGCTGATACATCAGCACAACAAAGCAAATTTAATGATTCATTGTGGAGAACATCTCTACAATAAGCATTTTTAGTATGAGAAGAGAGATAGTTTATAATTCTGGCAATCGTAACTCGATTGCCTTTTTTTTGCGGTATTACTTAACAAAATTATAAAAACTATCGACAAATTATTATGTTTGTTATACATTAGGGCTACATGCAGAAACAGAAACATAAAAGGAGAATTTTATTATGCAAGTTATATTAAAAAAAGAAATTCAAAACTTAGGTGAAGCTGGCGATATCGTTAACGTTAAAGACGGCTATGCAAGAAACTTCTTACTACCTCAAGGTGCAGCAGAAGTTGCTACAACAGGTGCTTTAGAAAACAGAGAAAAAAATATCGCTAGAATTAAAGCTAAACAAGAAAAATTACACCAAGAAGCTTTAGAAAAAGCAGCAGCAATCGAAAAATTTGGTAAATTAGAATTGTCTGCAAAAGCTGGTGAATCTGGTAAATTATTCGGTACAATTACAACTAAAAAATTAACTGAAGAATTAGCTGCTCAAGCTGGTATCGAAGTTGATAGAAAAGCTGTTTCTTTGAACGCTCCAATCAACAAAATCGGTAACTATGTAATGTTAATCAAATTAACTTCAAAAGTTAAATGTGAATTAAACATCTCAGTTTCAGCTTCAGAAGTTGTTAAAGAATCAATCGAAGAAACTGAAGAAACAGCTGAATAGTTTCACAAGCTGAAAGGATGTGTGAATGAATCAATATTCAAATCTTAAGTTACAAGCATTAGCAATTGGTTCACTTCCGCACAACGATTTAACAAAAGCAATGAATGTGGTAAAAAAAGATTTTCCGCAAATCCCATTTTTTCCACAATTAAAAAATATCAACAAAAACGAAGACATGATTATCCAATTTCTGGAGGGATTGCCTTCGTTTTTGCCATCTAAACTGGAAAATTTTACCATCGACTCAGACAGTGAAGAATTTTTTGAAGATTTAGAAACTTTTTTCGCAAACTATGAAGAAATAATTTCTGATAGCAACTCAGAAAATCTCTGGAATTATGGGATTTCCAAAGATTTTTCCTCATCATTTGAAGAATTTGAAAATATTATAAAAACGACTAAACCTCAATTTGCAAAAGGACAAATCGTAGGCCCATTTACGCTTGCAACAACTCTACAAGACAACAACGGAAAAGCAGTAATATATAATGAAACATTAAAAGATATTATTGTAAAACTATTGAGCTTGAAAGCCTTGTGGCAAATAAAAAGAATTAAGAAAGCTAATCCAAATACAACACCAATTATTTTTATGGATGAGCCATCAATTTCGCAATTAGGAACTTCGGCATATATGACAATTTCTAAAAATGATATAACACAAATGATTCAAGAAATTTCAGATATTATAAAAGCGAATGGTGGAATAAGTGCCCTTCATTGCTGTGGAAAATGCGACTGGTCCATCCCAATGAAAGCAAAAATCGGATTACTCAATCCAGATGCATACACATTTGCGGAGAATTTTAGCATTTACTATAAAATGATAGAAAATCTCCTTCAATCTGGAGGAAAAATTGCTTGGGGAATTATTCCAACACTTGATGTTGAAGCATTGGAAAACACATCCTTAGATATTTTAATTGAGAAATTCAATCAAGCTATTAAATATTTGACTAATAAAGGGATTGATGAGAAACTTATTATAGACAATTCTCTTATTACATCTTCTTGCGGAGTGGGCTCATTGAGCATTGAAAACGCAGAACGAGCAATGGATTTAGTATCAGAATTATCAAAAGAATTAAGAGCGAGGTTATAGATTTGACTGTTAAATTAGCTATCACAGGAAAAAGTGGAAACGGAAAAACAACAATTGTAAAAGCATTTTTAGAACTTTTTAAGGAATTGTTTCCAGAAAAGTCAATCTTATTATTTGACAACGATTTAACAGGAGAGTTAGGGCATAGTTTCGGATTAGATATCAGAAACACAATTTACGGTATCAGAAGTGGAAAACACGAATACAAAACAGGAATTCCCGAAGATATGACCAAGCAAGAATATATTGAATGGGCAATGGAAGATATTCTAGTTCCTCTCAGTGATAATGTAGATATTATAGTTTCTTGGTTTGTAGGTTCAAAAGATTGTAGATGCCCAATCACAAAACAAATAAACGATGCTGTATATAAACTAATTAACAGGTACGACATTGTAATTTTTGATTGTGAATTTGATTTGAAATACCTAAACCAACTTGTAGATACAGAAATGGATTGTACAATTATTGTTGCGAAACCATCAGAAGAATCTGCACATCTGGCAAAAAGAATTGAGGAATTTAGTGCAAAATACGCTGCTGGAAACCAATTAGGGGTAGTAATCAATAAAGTTGATAACGACAATCTATCATCTGTTTATGAACTTTTAAATAAATATTCTCTTGATGTTCTTGGAGTTATACCTTTTGATAAAGAACTCAAAAATAATCCAATGACAAGAGATTCAAAAGCAGTACAAAATGCAATTAAGGAATTCTATTTTAGGTTGAATTTGCCTCAAGCAAAACAATAGATAGCGAGAAGAAATGACAACAATACTAGACGGAAAAAAGTTACGAGATAAAATCATTGAAAATTTAAAAGCAAAAGTTGATACTTTTGAGGAAAAACCAACTCTTGTTGTAATTTTAGTTGGAGAAAATCCTGCAAGCAAAATTTATGTAAATAACAAAAAGAAAATGGCAGAGAAAATTGGGATACATTCAGAAGTTATAAATTACCCTGCAAACATCACAGAAGCAGAACTTTTGGACAAAATCGAAGAACTTAATAACAACAAAAAAGTAACCGCCATTCTTGTTCAATTACCTTTACCAAAACATATCTCAAAAGATAATGTAATGAATAAAATCATCCCGTCAAAAGATGTTGATGGATTTACGCCGTATAATTTTGGAAAACTTTTTTCTGGAGAAACTCCAACAGTATATCCATGTACACCAAAGGGAATTTTACTATTATTAGATGAATATAATATCGAAATTGAAGGGAAACATGTTGTAATTGTTGGGCGTTCAAACATTGTAGGAAAACCACTTTCTCAAATGATGCTAAATAAGAATGCAACAGTAACAATTTGCCATAGTCACACAAAAAATCTCTCACAAATAACAAAAACTGCAGACATTTTGGTTTCTGCAGTAGGGAAAAATATTATAGAAGGGGAAATGTTAAAAACTGATTGTGTGATTGTTGATGTCGGAATTTTTAAGGATGAAAACGGGAAAACCCGAGGAGACGTAGATTTTGAGAGTGCCTCAAAAATTGCATCATTCATATCACCTGTTCCTGGAGGGGTTGGTCCAATGACTATTGCATCATTAATGCTCAACACCGTGGAACTTTTTGAAAAGAATTCTCTATAACAACTATTTACTAGTTGCCACCTGATAAGTTCAATGTACAACTTGATTTGATATTGTTTTGAACAAGTGTCTTCATTGAAGAAATTTGGCTGTCTAATTCTGTTATTTGAGAATCTAATAAATCTTTTTCTGTTTGTAATTGTTCATCCAACTGTTCGTAGTAAATATAATCCGCATCATCTTCATAGCTTTCATCTGAAGAACATCCACGATATTCTTTTTGGATAGCACTCATTTGAGCAGATGCTAATTGAATTTGGTTTTGAATACCAACTTGTTGGAATTGTAAAAAGTTTTTTTGCAAAGTCAATAAACTTTTCTGACTTGCCAATGCTAAAAATGCCATATCTCGTCTCCTTATTTATTATTTTTTTATCGCTCTCACTAATATAAAGTATTTTGAAAAAGTCCAATTTCACAAAAGGAATTATTTGTAACATTTGTTTACATTTACAATAAATGTAAATTACTTGCCTATAATATCTGATTAAGATAAAATAAGAGTAATACTGGGGAGGAATTAGGTTTAATGCCGAAAATAGCAAGAGCATATAACAATAGAGATGGTCAAACATCAGAAATGTTAAGTTACTCGAACTCATTTAGATACGAACAACAGTCATATAGCTATTCTTCTAGTTCATACAGAAGAACATCAAAGGCTGAATATGATGAGCGTTATAGACATCTGAGGGAAGAAAACAGGCACAATAAACGCCCTCGTAAACGTAAAACGTTAGCTCAAAGCATAGTGTCAGGTTCAATCATTTTATTTTTATTTGCGTGCGTTATGCCTTTTGCTTTTAACAATATTACAAAAGCAATGTTTGTCCCTACCCCATACAAAAATATTCAAACAGATTTAAAAGATTTAAGCTTCCCAACACATAACTATCTTTCAAACGCTTGGTCTATGGGAAATAGAGATTTCCGATTTGCAGCGAGCGAAAAAAATGCACAAATGGTTCCAGTAAAAGAAAATGTTAACATGCCTGTATTACAAAGCGAATTAACAAATCTTATGGCACAATATCCAACAATTCAACCATCTGTATATGTTTGGGACTATGAAACAGGGAATTACGTTGATATAAATGCATCAAAAGTTTACGCAACAGCAAGTATTATCAAAATTCCTGTACTTATAGACTTATTCAAATCAATCGAAGCAGGGCAAGTTTCATTAGAAGAAACAATGCCATTAACTGAGTACTTTAGAACAGAAGGTTCAGGTAGCTTGCAATTCAAAGCTGCAATGTCAGAATACACAATCGATAAACTTGCAGAACTTATGATAACAGAATCTGATAATTCTGCTACAAATATGCTTATGACAAGAATTGGCTCAATGGTAGATGTAAATCAAGCTATCAGAGATTGGGGATTAAAAAATACAGAAGTACAAACTTGGTTACCAGACTATGCTGGAACAAACCACACAACAGCTCGTGAAATGGGTAGAATGCTTTATAATATTGATGAAAATGACAAATTCTTAACCCAAGAATCAAGAGCAAAAATTTTAAATTATATGGGTCACGTTCACAACAATAGATTGATTCATGCTGGCTTGGGAGCTGGAGCAGTATTTTTACACAAGACTGGTGACATTGGTACAATGCTTGGAGATGCAGGAATAGTAATCGCTCCTAACGGGAAAAAATATATAGTTGTAATCCTTGCAAATAGACCTCATAATGCAATTGAAGGAAAAGATTTTATCGTTCACGCATCTGAACTTATTTATAATTACATGGTGAAATAATAATGTTAAAAGAATTACTAGAAACAAAACATTGTTTTAAGTTGGTCTGCGGAGCTGGCAATGAAGATATTGAAGAAATTAAAAGATTAGTATATATTTATGCAATCGCAGGATGCAGATTTTTTGATTTATCCGCAAACGAAGATGTTATTAAAGTGGCAAGAGAAGCACTTGATATGGCAAAAGTTTACGATGCCTATTTATGTGTGAGTGTTGGAATAAAAAATGACCCACATGTTGAAAAAGCCGTCATCGATTATGAAAGATGTGTAAATTGTGGAGCTTGCGAAGAAATTTGTCCACAAAAAGCCATTCACTATGCCAAAGTAAAAAAAGAAAGATGTATTGGTTGTGGCAAATGCTGGAAGGTATGTTCTCGTGCTGCAATCTCATATATTTCAGAAGAAAAAGATTTGAAAGAAATACTTCCACCTATTGTTGAAAAAGGAATTGACTGTATTGAATTTCACGCAATGGGCTTGGATGAAAAAGAAATTTTCTCAAAATGGGATTACCTTAATGAAAACTACGAAGGGTTACTAAGCATTTGCACAAGTAGAGGCAAGCTAAGCGATGAAGCCCTTGTAGAAAGAATAAAAAATATGACTGTAAATAGAAAACCATACACTACAATTATTCAAGCTGATGGTTTTCCAATGAGTGGTGGAGATGATAACTACAAATCAACTCTCCAAGCAGTTGCAACAGCAGAAATTGTCCAAAATGAAAAACTTCCTGTATATATAATTTTATCAGGTGGAACAAACGGAAAAACATCTGAACTTGCGAAAATGTGTGAAATTTCATATAACGGAATTGCCATAGGTTCATATGCAAGAAAAATTGTTCGTAAATATATCGAAAGACCAGATTTTTGGACAAATCCAAACGTAATCAACGATGCTCTTTTAGTTGCCAAACCACTAGTTGACAGCGTAATCTTATAATAGGATTTATTATGGATATTTTTTACTTAAAAAAAAGTGAATTTTTGCCAAACATCGACCCAAATAGTTTGAAAAAATTTTCTGATGGCAGAATATTTAAGTCAAAAGATAAAGAAGAAGAACATTTATTGGGTATTTTTCTGACAAAATTCATAGCTAAATACATATATGATATTAAAAATCCAGAAATAATCATTAAAAATAAAAAACCTTTTTTTAAATTCGCAAAAATATTTTTCAGCATTTCTCACTCAAAAGATATCGTCCTAGTTGCTTTTAATAATAGTAATATTGGAACCGACATTGAGTATTTGGAAGAAGGTAAAAATTTTAAATCAATAATGAATAGGTTCGGAATTAAAACCACAAACCCAACAGCGAAAGAGTTTTACAGATTTTGGACAGAATACGAAGCAGAGATTAAACTTGGAAATAGTGACATAAAATCACTACACTCTGAAATTGTAGAACAAAATTATATGCTAACTTGTGTTTCAGACAATATTTTTACAACAAATTATCAAATAAAAAAATTGAATATTAAACAAAGCAACGTTGATTTAGAAAAAGAATTCACTAATCCTCAAAATATTAAATGTGACATTGTTGCATAAGTTGTTTATTTGAAGGATATTAAAACATAGAAATAAAAATAAAAGGGAGAAAAATATGACAGACATAAAAGCAGTAATTCTTGCAGCAGGAAAAGGTACAAGAATGAAATCAGAAACTACGCCAAAAGTTTTACACCAAATACTAGGAAAAACACTTTTGGGATATGTACTTGATAATGTTAAAAACTTTGTATCAGAAGAATTCGTAATTGTTGGACATCACGCAGAAGAAGTTGAAGAATTTGTAAAAACAAATTACACAAACGCAAAAACTGTTCTACAATCCCCACAATTAGGAACAGGACACGCTGTTTCAATGGTTTGTCCAGCATTAGAAAATTTTGATGGTTTAGTAATAATTCTTTGTGGCGACACCCCACTCGTTAAAGAAGATACATTAAAGAAGTTTGTAGAATTTCACCAATCAAACAATTCTGATATTACTGTAATGAGTACCATATTTGAAAACCCAACAAACTATGGAAGAATAATTAGAGAATCTGATAATTCGCTAGAATGTATTGTTGAAGAAAAAGATGCAACACGAGAACAAAAAGCAGTTAAAGAAGTTAACGCAGGTATCTATTGTTTGAACTGGGGAAAAATAAAATCTGCATTCTCACAACTTAAAAGCAATAATGCACAAGGAGAATACTATCTTACAGATATTATTGCTTGGGGCAAAACTCAACATTTGAACGTTAACGCATATATTCTAGACAACAGCGATGAAATTTATGGAATAAATTCGAGATTAAACCTTGCTCAAGCTGCTAAAATGATGAATAAAAGAAACTTAGAAAAATATATGGAAAATGGAGTTACAATTGTTGATCCAGATTCAACTTGGATTAGTGAAGATACAGAAATTGGACAAGATACAATTATTTATCCATTCACATACATTGAAGGCGAAAATAAAATTGGTAAAAACTGTAAAATCGGACCTTGTGCTCACTTGAGAGGTGGAGTTGAAGTTTGTGACAATGTAAAAGTTGGAAATTTTGTAGAAGTAAAAAAATCAAAAATCTCTTCTAATACAAACGTGGGACATCTTTCTTACATTGGAGATTCTGAACTTGGAGAACACGTAAATATCGGAGCTGGAACAATTACAGCCAATTACAATCCGCTAACAAAAGAAAAATCAAAAACCATATTGAAAGATAATGTAAAAATTGGTTCAAATTCAGTACTTGTTGCACCAGTAACAGTAGAAGAAGGAACAAATGTTGGGGCAGGAACGATTGTAACTAAAAATTTACCAGCTTGGGCTTTAGCAATAACTCGTTCTCCGTTAAAAATTCTTGAAAACTGGGTTAAAAAACAATTAAATAAATAAAAACTTGTAGGGCTTGCACAATGCAAGCTTTGTTCAATTTGACTAACAAGTCAAACTGAAGTATTTCAATCAATTACTACATATCCACAGGGAGCTTAAATATTTTTCCTGTGGATTTTTATAAAATATTTTTATTATTTCATTATTTATTATCTGGTTTTTCTACGAATATTCTCTTTTGGGACGGATATGTACTTGGTGGTACAATTTTTGTTGGACGGTTATATTTATCCATATAATTACTTACGTGCGAACCAAGGGAAAATAATACTGGAGAAATAGTAAATGGGGTCCAAAATGGGCTTAATACAACTATTATTAAAATAGGCAGCCAAAATTTATTTATAAAGAACTTGGGTTTGCAAATATTATCAACTATTAGAGAAAAAATTAATCCTACAACAAAGAAAATAATAGCTATTACTGGAATAGCCAAAATAGTAATTATAAGAAAAAAAGGCATCCAACTTCCACCACCTTCAGGGAAACCCTCAAGGAAACAAAGAAGCAGACCATTCCCAGAAATAATAAGAGCTATAATTGGTAAAATTATAAATGCGGAATGTTTAATCTCTATTTTATTGTTGTTATCTATTATTTTATTATAATATATATCCCAATTATAAATAACATCTGTATAGAGGATATTTTTGTTAAAAAATTGCTTGTATGCACAAGTCGATAAGTTCTCCTTGCTTTACATTTTCCTTTAAAGTTTTATTATGGATATAAGGGAGAAAAATTATGTATAATCCGACATCCACAAAAGCCGAAGAATTTATAGCAAATGAAGAAGTTTTAGCAACACTCGAATATGCTAAAAATAACAAAAATAATATTGAACTTATTGATAAAATTTTAAAAAAAGCAAAACTTGGAAAGGGCTTAACTCACAGAGAAGCCGCAGTTTTGTTGGATTGTGATAATGAAGAAAAAAATCAAGAAATCTTTGAACTTGCAAAAAAAATTAAACAAGATTATTACGGTAACAGAATTGTACTATTTGCACCGTTATATTTATCCAATTATTGTGTAAATGGGTGCGTTTATTGCCCATATCACGCAAAAAACAAACATATCACTAGAAAAAAAATGACCCAAGAAGAGATTAAAGAAGAAGTAATTGCACTCCAAGATATGGGACATAAACGTCTAGCAATAGAAACAGGCGAAGACCCTGTAAATAACCCAATAGAATACGTTTTAGAATCACTCAAAACAATTTATTCTGTACATCACAAAAACGGTTCTATTAGACGAGCAAACGTTAATATTGCAGCTACAACGGTTGAAAATTATAAAAAATTGAAAGAAGCTGGTATTGGAACATATATTCTATTCCAAGAAACATATAACAAAAAATCATACGAAGAACTTCACCCAACAGGACCAAAACACAATTACGCATATCACACAGAAGCAATGGATAGAGCTATGCAAGGCGGAATTGATGATGTTGGGCTTGGTGTATTATTTGGACTAGAATCATATAAATATGAATTTTCTGCTCTTTTAATGCACGCAGAACACTTAGAAGCTGTTTATGGCGTTGGACCGCATACAATTTCAGTTCCAAGAATTAGAAAAGCTGATGACATCGACCCTTCAACTTTTGACAACGGAATTGATGATGATATCTTCGCCAAAATCGTTGCTTGTATCAGAATTGCTGTTCCATATACAGGAATGATTATTTCTACAAGAGAATCTCAAAAATGTAGAGAACGAGTTTTAAATCTTGGGGTTTCTCAAATCAGTGGAGCATCCAAAACAAGCGTTGGTGGATATGCACACCCAGAACAAGAATCCGAAGAAGAAACAGCACAATTTGACGTTGAAGATAGAAGAAGTTTAGACGAAATTGTTAAATGGCTTATGGAATTGGGTTATGTCCCAAGTTTCTGCACAGCTTGTTATAGAGAAGGTCGTGTTGGAGATAGATTTATGGAAATTTGTAAAGAACAAAAAATCCACAACTTCTGTCATCCAAATGCAATTATGACCCTTGAAGAATACTTAGAAGATTACGCTTCACCAGAAACACGAAAAGTTGGAGAAGAACTAATTGATAAAGAATTAAAAACACTTGGTAATAATAAATTAAAATGTGCAGTAGAAGAAAATCTCGACAAAATCAAACATGGAGAAAGAGATTTTAGATTTTAAACTAAAGAATGTTCATGTAAATAACATGAACCTTTTTATATATTTATTTGAATGGACAAAATTTAAAACTAAACCCCAAATGACTCAAGTTTAGTTTGTATGGTCTTGGAATACTAATTTTCATAAGGTTCTTCGGGCAAATATATATAGCTATATTCAAATTTCTTTTGCATATCCCTCAGAATGACAATATAAAAAAACAACTCCTTTAGAAATCTAAAGGAGTTGTTTTAACTTATAAATTAAAAGAAATTAGTGTTGTTCATCATCAACGTTAAAATCTGGAGCTCCAAACATACCTTCAATTTCTTCCAAAATTGCAGATGGTTTTCTTGCTTGATTACGTTGAGCAACTGCACGTTTTCTTTCTTCTCTATCACGTTCTTCATTTGCGTTAATCAAATGATGGAAGCCAGTACCAGCTGGAATTAGACGACCGATAATAACGTTTTCTTTCAAACCTCTTAACAAGTCTTTCTTACCTTCAACTGCAGCTTCTGTCAAGATTCTTGTTGTTTCTTGGAATGAAGCAGCTGAGATGAATGATTCAGTATTCAAAGATGCCTTTGTAATACCTAACAACATGTATTCACAAGTTGCTGGAGTATTACCAGCTTCTTCTGCAGCTTTATTTTCTTTCTCAAATGTTTGCATTTCAATCAACTCTCCAGGTAACAAGTTAGTATCACCTGCATCAAGAATTTTAACTTTCTTAGTCATTTGACGAACAATGATTTCAATGTGTTTATCAGCAATTTCAACACCTTGAGAACGATATACACGTTGTACTTCATCTACCAAGTATTGTTGAGCAGCTTCAGGTCCAGATAATCTCATAACGTCATGTGGATTTAAAGGACCAGAAGTTAATGGCTGACCTTTTTTGATTTTTTGTCCGTTTGAAACAATTACATTTGCATCAATTGCATATTTAATTTCTGTTGAAGAACCTTCGTTGTCAACTAAGAACAATCTTGGAAATCCTTCATCATCAATTTCAATTTTTGCAGTTCCATCATTTTCAGCTAAGATTGCACAATCTTTTGGTTTTCTACCTTCCAAAAGTTCTTCAACCTTCGGCAAACCTTGGACGATGTCGCCTGTTTTTTCTCTTTCGAATACCAATGTTGCAATCAAATCGCCTCTTAGTACCAAAGAACCAGAATCGATTTGAAGCATTGTACCTGGGCTGATTAAGTAAGGACGACCATTTCTAATTGAAATTTCACCTTTGTTAATAGCTGTAACTAGACCAGAAACAGGAGATGTTTCACCGCTTTCAGCTAAAACTTTATCTGCTTTTACAAAATCGCCTTTTTTGATAACAGCTTTACCCTTAACAGCAATAGTTGTTTCGCAAGAATCAGAAATTAACAAAAGTCTTCTTACATCTTCACCATCGCCTTTTAAGGATGCAACAGCATCATTCATAGCAAGAACTTGAGTTTTTGCAACTGGAGTTCTTGGATCAATTGTTTCACCGTCTTTTACCAATAATTCAGTTTGAAGAGCAGCATTTGCAGCACCTTCCATTTCACGACGAACAATCAAGTTTTCTAATACAACGATTCTCAAACTTCCGTTAGAATCAAGTTCTACCATACCTTTAAGGTGTGATAAGTAACCTTGCATTTGAAGAACTAAGCTTGTTCTTGTGATTGTAGCACCGTCAACATTTCTTACTCTTGCACCGTCTTTGTATTGAAGTTGAGTTACAGGAACAATATCAATCAACTCATCAGTTGTATTGAATGCAATTGATACATCTTTTTGATTAACTTCTAATACTTGAACTGGTCTTACTAAGATTTGTACAGGTTGGTTAGCAATTGAATCTTCATCAATTGTTAATGAAGCATCAGCATCTTCGTCCAAATCATCAATTGGAAGATCGTCAGCAGCTGAATCCATAATTGTAACAATTGAAGTTTCTTTTGCTTTTACACCTTCTGCAATTAAAGTACCTTTCTTAACAACTTCACCTTCGTCAACTTTCAATTCAGAAATATTTGACAATGTGTGAACTTCACCAGGTCTAACAGTGATTTCATGAATTACATCATTGTATTCTTTGAATTCAACAATACCATCAATATGGCAATAAACGTCTTTAACAATTTCAGTACCAGCTGTAACTGCTGTACCATTTTCTACCATTTTCAAAGTACTGTCTTTATTAATTTGGTGAACTTCTTCTGGAATAAATACAACCTTACCAGGTTTTGTAATAATTTGGTTATCGTCAACTTCAACATCAACGTATCTGATTTCACCAGAAGATGAAACAGAACAATCATCATCAATAAGTTCTGCGATAATCATACCGTTTTCAACTGTTGTATCAACAGGAGCTTTAACGATATATTTTTCACCAGTTGAATCAACTGTCCAAAGTTGTTCTTTTTTAGTTTGTTCAAATGAAGCATTTTCTGGTTGCAAAGAAGCAATTACAATTGTCAATTCTTTACCTTGAACAATTTTCTTAATCTTCTTGCCATCAAATTTAGCTTCTTCAACAACTAAATCATCTCCAACTCTAACTTCACCACCGTGTTCGCAAATTGTTAAAGTTTCGGCCAATTTTTCACCTTTAGAAATTTTTTGACCGTCTTTTACAAGAACTTTTGAACCACCAGGTAATGTATAAACATCACCACCTAGAACCCAAACAATACCTTGTTTATTTGTAGTTCTAAGGATGTTACCTTGTCTATCTTTCTTTTCATCAGCTTTGAAGTCTTCAAAAACAACTTCACCACTAATATCAGTTGTAATATCTTTTGTTGCTTTTTCTGTCAAACGGCTGCTATCACCTTGAGAAGATGGAGCGTGTTCTGCCATTTTGAAACCTTTTGCAACTTCTTGTCCATCAGTAATGAACAATGTAGCACCAGCTGGAATATGATATTTAGTTGTTCTCTTTTCGCCTTTAACTTCGATATCAGCTTCATACATTGATACTTGAACGATATCACCGTGACGAGTTCTAAGTTCTCTAGCTTTAATTTTTGAAACAACTGTACCAGCTTCACGAGCAATGATTTCTTTCTTCGCTTCTTTAACGCCAACCGCACCACCTGTGTGGAAGGTTCTCATTGTCAACTGTGTACCAGGTTCACCGATTGATTGCGCTGCGATAATACCAATAGCTTCACCAATATCAACAAGTTTTTGAGTTGTCATTGCCCAACCATAACATTTTTGGCATACACCGTATTCCAAACCACAAGTTAAACCTGAACGAACTCTTAATTCTTGTAAATTTAAACCTGAGATTTTTTTGATGTCATCTCTGTCCATTGTTTTGCCGTTAGGTACAACAACGTTACCCTCAGCATCAACGATATCTTGAGCAACTGTTCTACCTAATAATCTATCAATTAACGGAACGATTACAACATCACCATCAGTAATAGGCTTCATGTTGATATATTTATCAGTATGACAATCATCAGCTCTAATAATAACGTCTTGAGCTACGTCAACCAAACGTCTTGTTAAGTAACCAGAATCGGCTGTTTTCAACGCAGTATCTACAAGACCTTTACGAGCACCGTATGATGAAATAATGTATTCAGTAACTGATAGACCTTCTTTAAAGTTTGATTTAATAGGTAAGTCGATGATTTGACCTTGTGCGTCAGCCATCAAACCTCTCATACCAACTAACTGTGAAACCTGTGACAAGTTACCACGGGCCCCAGAGAATGCCATCATATATACTGGGTTTAATTTATCAAAGTTTTCAACAACTTGCTCTGTTAATTTAGCTGTTGTTTCTGACCAAGTATCGATAACCTTTGTATATCTTTCAACTTCTGTAATTTCACCTTTTAGGTATCTTTTTGTTGATTTTTCAATTTCATCTTCAGCTGATTTCAATAAATCTTTTTTAATTGATGGAACTGACAAGTCAGCAATTGAAATTGTAGTACCAGAAACAGTTGCATATTTGTAACCCAAACGCTTTAAAGCATCTGCCAACGATGCAGCTTTAGCACCACCGTATTCCAAATACATCTGACCTAACAATTTCTTTAATGAACCTTTGTCCATTTGTTTGTTAATGAAATCAGGTGTTTTTTTATGTGTATATGTGTTTTCCATTCTAATTTCCTTTTTACTTTTTATGCCCTACTATTTTTAAGGCTTAGTATCTTTTACACAAGTGCTTTTCTAACTTCTTCGTTAAAGATAATTCTACCAACTGTTGTTTCTAATTTTTCACCTTTTTCATCTCTTACAACAATTCTGTCGTGAAGTTTGATTACCCCAACTTCTAGAGCTGAAATAGCATCTTGGAAGTTATAGAAGTAACCTTTAACATCTTGAGATGGGTCTTTCAAGGTAGTCAAATAGTACATACCCAAAACCATATCTTGAGAAGGTGTTACAATTGGTTTTCCGTTAGCAGGTGCTAACAAGTTGTTAGTTGCTAACATCAACATTCTTGCTTCTGCTTGAGCTTCAATTGATAAAGGAACGTGAACAGCCATTTGGTCACCATCGAAGTCAGCGTTGAATGCTGTACATGCTAATGGGTGAAGTTGGATAGCACGACCTTCTACCAATTTTGGTTCAAATGCTTGAATACCAAGTCTGTGAAGGGTTGGAGCACGGTTCAACATTACAGGGTGTCCATCAATTACCTCTTCTAAGATATCCCAAACAATCGCTTCTGAACGTTCGATTTTCTTCTTAGCAGATTTAATGTTTTGAACATATCCGCGTTCAATCAATTTGTTAACAACAAATGGTTTGAACAATTCAATTGCCATTTCTTTTGGCAAACCGCATTGGTTCAATGAAAGAGATGGACCAACAACGATAACTGAACGTCCTGAATAGTCAACACGTTTACCTAATAAGTTTTGACGGAA
>OGGJ01000714.1_pt1 | contig 32553 bp, 36 predicted proteins | sample 1571071 | NCBI WGS metagenome assembly OGGJ01 (sample SAMEA2581954, study PRJEB24529) | metagenome | biome: Human gut stool | place: China | collected 2011
TTGGGGAGCTCCCCAAACCCGCTGTACTTCGGGACAAATTGTCCCAAAGTCCCGGCGCTATGCGCCTGTTGTCTGCGGCCTGTCGCTATCGCTCCTGGGCCTTATTTTCCCGCCCGTCCGTCACGCCGAGCAGATGATCAATGTTCGCTTTGACCGCCACAGCCTGCCGCATATCCGCCTGGGCCTTGCGGTATTCCGCATAGAGGGCTTTTTTCTTTCCCGCCAATTCCTGGCGGGCCTTTTTCATATCCGCCATCTTCGGCAGTTTTGCACCGTCCAAAAGCTCATTCATAGTAGCCCGGGCCGCCCGGTAAGCGGCAAGCTCCGTCTCATGCTCCGACAGATATTTTTTACTGTACCGGGCCGCCTTGTAACCGTCAAACACGGGCCGGGTTTTTGCGTAGTCCACCGTAGCCGCCATGAGCCCGGTGGTCTTTTCCAGAGCCGCCTCCGTTTGCCGCAATTCCTCGGACAGCGTGTGAAAACGCTCTACTGCCTTTTCTGTACTGGCCGCCAGCATCTCATAGTCCATCAGATCATTTTCCCGCAGGTACTGGAGCGCAGCAGCCATCTGTTTCAGATTGTAAACCTTGGCCCACCGTTCATAGGCCGGGCCCTTGCCCTGGGCCATGCGCTGTTGAATGTCTATAATCAGATTGACACGCCGGGCAGGAGCCGGGGTCTCCTGCGGGAGCTCCGGGATCGGACGCTCCCCGGCAATCACAGCCCGGATGTCCTCGGGATCAAAACCATCCCCGAGGGTGGATGCCCGCAGACGGGTGGGCTTATCCTGCCCGGGAGCAAGGAAGGAGATCACACCGCCACGGCCATGCTTTACCAGAAAGCCGGACTCCTCCATAAGCCTCAGAAACGCCGGAAAATCGGCGGGCTGTTTTTGCAGGGACTCCACGATGGCCAGCCGCACCCGCTGTTTTGCAGAGGGTGGCTTTTCCCCAATCCACTGTCCATAATGGAGATACCGGCCCTTGCTGTGCTGTTTTGGATTTTGGATCACAGAGAGATCATGCTCAATGCACACCCGGTCGGAGAGCCGCCGCAGGGCAAAGCTGGAGCCGATAAAATTATGGAACTTCTGGGAACGGTCAAAGGCCGTGGAATTGAAATAAATGTGATTGTGAAGATGGCCCTTGTCTGTGTGGGTACAGACAAAAAACTGATACTTTCCCTTCGTCCAGCGCATGGCCGTTTCATAGCCGATCTGGTTGGCCTCCTCCGCTGTCACTTCGCCGGGCGGAAACGCCTGCCGGATCTGAAAGAACAAGGCTCCACGCTCCACAGCCCGGCCTGTTTCCGCCTGGTACTGGCTCTTTACCAGCAGAAATTCAGCCGGGGCGGATGCCGGATCGCAGAGGTAGGCAGACACAGCTCCTATCTTTTTCGGGTTGAGCCCGTAGGCAAACCGATCCTCCATCGTCTGGACAGCCGTTTTTCCTGCCGCTACCTTGTAGGGCCGGATATAAGTTGTAGCCGTGAGCACACCTCCTTCCAAAACAAACGGCGGCTGTCCGTCCAGCCGCCGTACAAAATTGAGGATTGTATAATATATATTTAGTTATTCCCAATTCCAGCAGATCGAATTTTTATTTATTGTAAAATACGAAAGCAGATAATCTTCTATTTCTTTTGATAGTTCATAAAGTTTATTGTAATACAAATCATATGTCATACCATTATAACAGCTTTCAACAAGGCCATAGAACGGCTTTTTAGGATCATACCATTTTTCTAAAACTACTGGAACACCATTCTGATTAACCAGATCATAATGCATCATGCAATTTCTAAAAGATGAAGAAAATAAATTTGTATCTTCTTCGATGTGTTTAAGAAAATTAGCACCACTTATTCCACTTGGACAATTTTGCTCGAAATGATGAATAATTTTATTTATTGCAAGCCATGTATTATGAACTGTAACATATAGGACTCTCAAGGCCCATACATTTTTATCACGAAAAATAGGAATAAGTAAATTATTCACAAATCCTATCGTTGACAGCAGATGCAAAATGATAAGGTTTGTTTCTTTATCTAAATTCTCATTAAAAAATCCATTTTTCCTGTTGGTATTAAAGTCAATATATCCATATTTAGGAACAGGATTAAAAAACACCGTTTGAGCTTTTATATTATAAATATTACAGTACTTTACAAGAATTTCCGCAATTTGGCCACCCAACTTTTCTCCAACTATTCTCGCATGCTCCTTTTGTGTTTTCCCCATGTCTTTTGGTATATTTAAGTAAAAATTGGCTAACTGCGTATCAAATACAACTTTACCATTTTCATTAAAATAGACTCCGAGGTTAAAATGTATATTAAGATTTTTAATGAATGAAAACAGTAGCTTGTTCCTAAAAATTTCGTTTTGTTGGTTATCGGACTCGAAAGCCATTTTTTTGCCTTTGGAGTATTTTCCGGTAAATACTTTTAGTCCGTTGCGAATATCTTTTACTTCTTTTTCAATTTTACTTTCAGTATTTTCTTCTCCAAAAAACTCCTTTGCGGATCTACAATATAGCGCACAGAATGGTATTAACGATAAATTTACGGCGCTATTATGAACATTCAATAATAAATCAGTTAGTGTCTTTCCTTCTTGTGCTATAAGTTCTTTTGAATGTACTCGTAGCACACTACAATATGTATCTTTGTCCATCGTGATCAATAGAGCACTCCTCCTAAGCAAAATCTACATAGAAATCATAACAACCCTTTAGAAAAATCATAGCATATTGAATGTTTTACTGTCCATATATTTTATTTCAGGACAAATTGTCCCAAAGCATTATCCTGTAATAAAACTCTTTAACGAGTAGTTGAGACTGTCCAGCTTATCAATGAGCCACTCCGCCACAGCGGGCAGGCCAAAGGGCGAAACAGCAAAGGCGATCACAAGCCCCTGTATGCCCCAGCGATCCCCCGTGAATAGAGCAAACAGGGCTCCAATCAGACAGAGGAAGGACAGGGTGCAGAACACCCATGACGCAAAGGAAAAAGCAAAATTCAATACCGCCACAAGGAGCGTGAGGGCCAGAACAAAGGGGGCCGCTAAAAGTTTCAGAATGATCCGCATCGCTTGATACCTCCTTGAAAAGTGTGGTTTTTGGTTCCTTATATGATAATTATACCTCTGTCCGGGAGGGACAACAAGGATGCCTCCGGCTTTCAGCACCTCGGGACAAAGTGTCCCGAAGTAGTGAAAACCGGGGAGCGGCACACGCCACTCCCCGGCAGGATCAGAGCTCTACCACGGCGGCGAGCTTTTTTAACAGATCGGACAGCGGCCCCCACAGGGCGGCATAGTCCCGTTGCAGGGCGGCGATCTCCTCGGGGTAAATCCCGCCGTAGGTATTCGCCTGGATCGCCACTTGATTTAAGTTGTTGGAGCACCGCCGCTGGAGCGATACCAGCTCCCGGACAGGTGTGAGGTCAACATGGAGCACATAGCCGTTGAGGGCCATTTTCCGCATATAGGCCCCCATATTGCGGATGCCCGTCTCGTCCATGCGCTGTTGAATAAGGGCCTGCTCCTCCTCGGACACCATCACATGGAGGTGGATTGGGCGGCGGCGTTTCTTTGTCATCGCTCCTCCCGTTCCCGGCTCCGGCGCTTGTGGGGCGGTTCCTTTACCTTATCCAGCTCCTTTTCCTCCGGGGGCGGGGCCTGGTTATTGAGAACACCATCCAGCATATTGTAATTGTGCTCGGTGGCGATTTCCGCACTCTTCATCGGGTTATATCTTTCTTCCATACAAATCCTCCTTATCGGTCGCCCCGGTCGGGGCCCTTTTTCTTGTGAACGGGATCGCCCCGGCTGGCCTCGGCCAGAGCCCCGGCCTCCTTCATCTGCTGGGCAATCGAAAGGGGCCTGTCCTCGCTTTTCCGGGATAATTCAGAAATAACAGGGGCAGGACGGAGCTCATAGTCGGACGCCTCCTTTTCGGTCAGCGGCCTCGTATAAGTCAGATGCCCCCATGCCAGAAATGCGCCGCCCTCCACCGGGATGCGGCGGTCATAGTTGACGATTTCATCCGGGGCATTGCGGGGCGGTTTTGGGAATGTCCCGATGTCCACAGGCCGCTGGGTAGAGTAATACTTGTAAAGGCCGGGGGCCTCGGTCTGCACGATCCCCACATGGTAAAGCCGCTGGTAGTCCTTTACCCGGTCTGAAAAATCCTGTTCCATAGCGGCCAGATCGTTGCCGTAATGCCCCCATTCATACTGCCGCTGGCCGTTCTTATCATCGTAACAGGCCCATGTGACATAAGGGGATGGGGCCGTGGGATGATGCCCCAGCGCAAAGCCCCTGCCATTTTCCAGCATCACAGCCTTCAAGATGGAATAGCCTTGGTTTTTGTCCATAGTACCTCCTTCCAGAAAGCGGGGACTTCGGGACAAAGTGTCCCAAAGCTCCGCAGTATAGATGTTGACAGCATTTGAGCCAAACCAGGGCAGGCCATAGAAACATACGGCCCACCCCGGAAACGGCCTGAAAAAGCCTTGCTACAAGCGGGTTTTTGGGGCTTAATTGTCAACAGATGCCCCCCGTTTTTTCCGCATATATTCCCGTTGCTGGCGACGGTGGGCTTTCTTTGCACAGGCCGCCGAGCAGTACGCCTGCCGCCTGTCCGGGGGAACAGGCCCGCCGCATACCGGGCATATCTTAAAATCCGGCCTTGGGCCCTCGCTCATAAGAGCCATTTCCAGCGCCGGATCAAGGGGCAGGACGGACTCCCGGAAATAGCGGCAGTATGATCCCGTCCAGCATTTACCCAGCATATAGCAATCGCTGTCCAGCGGCAGGCATCCGTATTCCCGGTCATAGTTGGCGCACCATGTTACCACAAGAGAGCGGATCGCTGTCTTTTCCTTGCGTGTCAGTTCACGGGACAATCCATCACCTCCCGCCAGCCCCGGCCTTCAAAAGCTCCTTGTAGCAGGACACACAGGCGATCCCCCGCCAGTAACAGCAGCCATAACAGGCGGAGCCCCTGGGCGGCCTGTTCTCAGCGGGAGCCTGGGGACGGGGTTTTTCTTTCATCATTCGTTCAAAGGGACTGCTGGTAAAATTCATCTGATTTCCTCCTTTTCTTCGGCTTCGTCCTCCTCGTCCCACGGGGGGCCGTCATCTTCAAACTCGTCATAGTCCGGGTACTCCCCGCCATCGTCCTCCTCGGGTTGGTCAGCCTGCTGGTGTTTCGGACGGTAAATCTTGAAATACCATGCGGCCCCGCCGCCGATGCCCATGACAGCCAGCACCAAAAGGATCATCCCGGCGTTGCCCGGCTTCTCGGGTTCCTGCTCCGGCTCCGGGGCAGGCTCGGGCTCCGGCTCTGCGCCTACGCATTTCCCCATATTGACAGAGCATACCGGGCAGTCGGTATTGACAACCCCCGCCGCACATTTCTCCGGACAGGAGCAGACCGCCTGTTCCACGCCAGCGGCCTCGGCTGCGGCCAGCAGATCCCCCTCATCCACAACGCTGAAAAAGTAGGTTTCATACTGTTCGCCTTCCTCGTCCACAGGCTTGTCATAATCAATGACAATGTAAAAGGTATTGCCGCCGCTGGTCTGGACAGTAATAAACTGCTTGTTGGTGTGCTCGTCATAGAGCAGATCACGGGTTACAAGGTTTCCCTCCTCGGAAAAGCCCTCGCCCGGCGTAATAGTCGGCTCCGGGGCCGGGGTTTCCATTGTGGGATCGCCGTAGTCCTCGCCCTCGCCGCCGCCTGCGTAGGCATAGGCAGGAACGCTAAAGCCGCATAACAAAACAGCGGCACAAAGCGCCGCTGTCAAAACTCGAAACCGTTTCATATTCAGTTTTCCTCCTTTTCCTCATCCTCGGACTTCGGGACACTTTCTCCCAAAGCTCCGCCGCCTTTCAGCTTTTCAAACAGCAGGGGCAGCTCTGCAAGAGGGATGCTCATGCCCCGCACGATGTCCACGATCTCGCTGTTTTCCGCCTCCAGCTTTTTCTGCTCCAGCTCCTTGAGCCGGGCCTGCTGTTCGCTGATTTTGGCCTTGACCTTATCAATCTCGGTCTGGATTTTCATGCTTTTTGCCGTTGCCATAAATGACCTCCAATCATGGTAAACGCCCGTAGGCGTAAAAATGAGACTGCCAGTAGCTTGTATTTAAGTTTGCATATCCGATGGGATCTCCACAGTGGAGCATCCGCCCATCGCCTACATAAATCCCACAGTGGCTCACGCCCGGGGTATCATAGGTTCCCTTGAAAAATACAAGGTCGCCGGGCCTTGGGGAGCTGGTCGGGGTGCAGATGTTGTAAAGTCCCTGCGCCCCAAGGCGGCCCACATTCCAGCCGGAATGATTGATCACCCATGACACATAGCCGGAGCAGTCAAAGGATGTAGACGGGCTGGAGCCGCCCCACACATAGGGATAGCCGATGTATTTCTCTGCCTCCGAGAAAATAGCGGCGAATGTTTCATCGTCCAGATATTCCCCCGGAACCTCATAGCCCTCCGGCGGGTTGGTAATGTATTTGTCTACATAGGGGGAGTTGGGAAACAGGTCGGGACGGTTGCCGAGGGTGGACATATAGATGGAGTACCGGGACATCTGCTCTTCGCTCAACAGGGAAACAGGCAGGTGGGACAGGTTTTTGTTTTCCAGCGTCACATAGCAGATGTACCACGAATAGGGTTCATCGTCGCTGTCATAGCGTGTCTCCACCTCCACACGCTCCGTCAGAATATACTGGCGGTCAAAGAGCATTTGCAGGGAGCCCTCCACCTGTGAAAGCGTCCATTCCCCCTCATGGAGCGCCGACAGCAGGGAAATAAGCACATAGGGATCGTGTTCGATCTCGTCCAGATCGAAGTGGTACTCGTCATAATCGTGGGTGCTTTCGTAGGTATCAAGGTAGGTTTGCAGTTCTGTCTCCAGCCCGGCATAAGCCGCCTCCGCCCCTAAAATCGCCTCATCCTCAGAGGGGTAAGTGGTGGCTCCCAGCGCCCCGGCTCCGGCGTTGCCGATGGACACCAGCGAGGACGAACAGGACTGGAGCAGGACGATTACAAGGACACAGGCCAGCGCCAGAAGGCATCCGACTGGATGGCGCTTCACAAACCCGGCGGCCCGGGCTGTCAGCTTTTCCGTGGCGGCGGCTGTTTTCCCGGCGGCTTTTGCGCTCTGTTTTGCGGCCTCCTTCGCCCGCTTCTGGTATTGCCTTCTAAGCCGCTGTTTCTGCCAGTACCGGGTAAAATAGTTTTTGGAAAGCTCCGGGTGCTCCTGTGCGGCGGTGCGGAAATGATAATCCGCCGCCGCTTTCTGATACCTGGCCTCGGCCCGGCTGGCCGCACTTGCCGGATGCTCCCGGACTTTGCGTTTTACAAACCGGGAGCCATGCCGCAGGACAACCTCCCCGGCAAGCTCCGAGCGGTGGGCCCCTTCGGTTCCTACATTTTCCTGTTCCACCTCGTAGAGCTTGCCATGCACAAAGCCGTGAACGCCCCATCCGGCGGCTCCCGCCGCCTTACGGATCGGGCTTTTTTGTTTGAGCGGCTTCTGCTTTGCCAGCTTTTCCCGGGCGGCCTCCCGTTTTTCGCCCCGCTTTTCCATGCGGAGCTTGGATGCCGCCGCTTGTTCCTGCTGGCTTTTCTGCCGGAACTTCGTCGTCGCAAACTTCGCTTTAGCTCCTTTGGCGGCGTTGCCACCAAAATCCGCCCGCTCCGTTGCTCCTCCTCTCCCCACAAAGTCATCCGACTTTGCGGGGTTCCCCATCTTTGGGACACTTTGTCCCGAAGTGCCAGCCGCCCCGGGCTCCTGTTCAGAGCCAGCTCCAAAAGCAGAGCCGCCGGGCTCGGCAGCTCCGTTTCCGGGTTCGGTATGCGTTTGGGCCTCCGGGCGTGGTTTATTCGGTTTTCGCTTCATTCTTCATATCCTCCGGTCGGGTGGTTAAGAGGTCATAGATTTCCCCCTTCGGGAACCGATCCACAAACGGGATGGTCACATTCCCGTAAAACAGCAGGCCCTCGCCGGAATTAGAGTGGGTAATGTAGGAAAGCTGGTGCTCGGAAATACCAAGCTGTCTTGCCAAAATCGCCCGGTCACTCTGCGCCTGCGAGAGCAAAATCATAAAGTCGGTGTTATCCAGAATGTTCTCGATCTCCCGGCTGGCCAGAAGGTCTTTCACATTCTGCGTAAGTGCGCTGGGAACGCAGCCTTTCTTTCTCAGCATTTTCCACACCGCCACAAAATAGCTGGCGGTCAGCGGATCACGGAGCAGGACATGGAACTCATCGAAGTAGCACCATGTCGCCACGCCCTCCCGGAAGTTGGTATCTACCGCCTGGGACACAAATTCATTTGTGATGTGCATGGCGATCTTGCGGAGGTTTTCTCCCATGTTTTTCAGCACGATACACACCACCCGGCTGTCGGTTTTCACATTCGTGGGATGGTTAAACAGGTTGAGGGAGCCGGTGCAGTAGAGCTCAAGGGCAGTTGCCACACGCCGGGCCTCGGGCTCCGGCTGTTTTAAGAGCTCCTCGTACAAGTCCTGCAAAAGCGGGTTTTTTCCCGTATCAAGCCCAAGGGCCTGTTCCCGGTACACCAGCCGCACACAGCGGTCAACAACTGTCTTTTCGATGGGCTGTAAGCCTTCCTTTCCGCCTACCACCAGCTCGCACAGGGAAAGCAGGAAATCCGCCTTCATGGAAAGAGGGCTCTCCCCGGCGGCCATGTTAAGCTCCACATCCATCGGGTTTAGGTGGTGGGGGCTGTCCGGGGCAATCTCGATCACCTGTCCGCCCAACCTGCGAACCAGCGGGGCATATTCGCCCATCGGATCAACAATGATAATCCGATCCTGGGGGATGGTCAGAAAGACATTGAGCAGTTCCCGCTTTGCCGCAAAGGATTTTCCCGAGCCCGTAGAGCCGAGGTACATTCCGTTGGCCGACTTCAGCTTTTTGCGGTCAGCCATAATGACATTGTGGGAAAGGGCGTTCATGCCATAGTAGAGGGCCTGTCCGTCCATCCGCAGTTCCCTTGTCATAAAGGGGATGAAAATTGCCGTGGAGCTGGTTGTCATACCACGCTGGATCTCCACTTCGTTGTAGCCGAGAGCCAGCGAGGACACAAAGCCCTGCTCCTGTTGCCAGTCCAGCCGCTTGAGGGCGCAGTTGTATTTCTGTGCGATGCCGCCCACGGTAAACACATCATTTTCCAGCCGCTGGCGGGTAGGGGCCATATTGACTATCGTAAAAGTCAAAAGGAACATCCTCTCGTTGCGGGACTGGAGGTCGGCAAGGAGCTCCGCCGCATCCTTGGAAAAGGTAATGAGGTCGGGCGGGAGAATGTCGGGATCGTACCCGGCCCGGACAGCCTTCCGCTGTTCCTCCACCTTCATTTTTCCGATGTCGGAGATTTTTCCCTTGATGGTTTTGATGGCCTTTAGTTGATCCACCGTCTGGATATGGAGGGTTACGGTCATTTCCGCATCCAGCTCCAGAATTTCCGCCAGCAGTTTATCCGAGAGCTCAGACGCCAAAATCTGCAAGTAGGAAACAGCGCCCCAATACTGGCCCACCCGGAACAGGCGGGAGTGCCGGAAGTCAAAGCTGTCCGGGGCGATATAGTCCTTGGTGCCGAGCCCCGTCTGCGGGATGTCCTTCCATGAAAAGCGGAACGGTTCCCGGTTGCCCGGATGCATCTGGCTGTGAAGCAGGGCCAGCCTTGCCCGCCCGTCCATCGGTTCACAGGGAACGCCCAGCCGCTTAAAGTTGCCCATCACATCGGCCTCCACACGCTCCAGACGGGGCCGGGCCTCCACGATCCCTCCGGCTGGGATGCCGAAAGTAATGTACTTGGAGCGTTCAATCCCGTTGTTAGACCGGGCGATCTGGTTTTTCAGCATCCCGGTAAATTCCTCCCGGACGCTGTTAAAATCATCATCCGCCTGGGGAATGTTTACCTTATAGCGGCTCCGGGAGTGGGAGCGGCGGTTGATAAAGGAAAGCTGGAACGGCAGGGAGCTGTCAAAGTAGTTGAGAAATGAGCTCCAGCCGCCAAAGATTGCAGTCTGATCCTCGGTGGATGCCACGGAATAATTGATGTCCTCATATTCCACGGTCTTTGTGTAGAGCCCGCCGGGGAGCTTGCATACCCCGTCCGGGTGCATCGCCACATAGGGGATCGTCTGCTGGGCGGACAGGGCCGCCCGGTTTTTAGCCTTTGCGGTTTTTCTTCCGCTGGTTTGATTTGCCTTTCGCAATCGCATCCTCCTTTCTCACAGCGCCCCGTCCGGCAAAGGGGGCGTAAATGTTTTGTGTCTGATAGGGCCTGACTCCGGGCCGCAGAAACCGGGCCCGTATGATGTTTTTCAGCACCTTTTCCGCCGGGAGCCCGTCTTTTTCATACATGGCCAGAAGAAACGCCGGAAGCATCACGGCCAGCATAAGGAACATGGCCCCGGTATTACCGATAGAGCCTCGGGCCAGCAGATAGGACGGGACGCCTACCGCCGCTGCACAGCCAAAACAGATGAGCTGGCGCTTGGTAAGGTTTAGGGCCATTTTGGTTTTTACTTTTGACAGGTCGTTGGGTACATTCACATAGGGCATGGATCAGCCTCCTTTCCGGCCCCTTTAACCTCGGGACTCGTCGTCACAAACTCCGCTTGACTACCTCGGGACACTTTGTCCCGAAGTCCGTCCGCTCCGTTGTTCCTCCTCTCCCCACAAAATCGCTGATTTTGCGGGGGCCCCATGAGCCCAAAGTCCGGGATCGTGCTTTTCACTTCATTTCCCCACACCTCCCAGCCGGGCGGGGACTGTCTGGCAAAGAGCTCCACCCGGGGCAGGTCGCCCATAAGGGCCACGATCTTTTCCCGGGCCTCGTCCGGCTTTTTGCTGTGGGCTTCAATCGGGGAAATGATAAACTGATGGATATTTGCCGCCTGCCGTTTGGGATGGCCCTTGGTAGCCAGCAGGCAGATTTCCGCATTTCCCCTCGTCCAGAAGCCAAGGCCATAAAACCAACTGTCTGCCTTTTTATTCTTTTTCAGCCAGACAAAGGCCACAGACTTATAGCGGAAGCCCCACGCCTCTATGAGCCGCAGGGCCTCCGGGAGCTGGGGGAAAGTCGCCCACAAAAAAAGTGCGCTGTCCGGGGCGGCCAGATCAGCCACCGGGAGCGCACACAGCTCGTCAATCCCCATTGTGGGATAATGGTTTTCTGCCGCCCCCTGTACCTTACTGCGCTGGTACTGCCAAGGGGGATCGGCGTAAATGATAGAATAGTTTCCGATAGTCATACTCCTTTCTGCCCGGCTTTGACCGCCTCAGTAGCCAGCCGGATGCGTTCTGTAGCCGGGGCGTAAAAGGCCGGGGCGGTTTCAAAGCATACAAAGCGGCGGCCCGTATTGACAGCAGCCACAGCAGTCGTGCCGGAGCCAGCGCAGATGTCTGCCACTACCTCCCCGGGCCGGGTATAGGTTCTGATGAGATACTCGCACAGCTCCACGGGTTTCTGCGTGGGGTGGACGGTACGCTGTACGGAAGAAAAGGCCAAAAGGTTCCCGGGGAAACGAAGGCCATCCTCTGATCCACTGCTGGAACGCAGGAATTTTCCATAGTTGGGGCTGTTGTCCCCTGTCCGGGAAATTTTCTTATAGGGCTTGCCATGTTCAAACTGCGGATCGTAATAGGGCAATTTTTGATAAAACACCAGAATGTTTTCTGTCCGCTTTAGGGGAGCCCGCCTTGCATTGAGAAAGCCAGTACACCTGCTTTTGTACCACACCCATTCATAGCGGAGCATAGAGAGGTTGGATGCCCCCAGCACCTTATCATAGGGGCATTGTGCGAAAAACAGCACTGCGCCATCCGGCTTGACAGCCCACTTAACCGCCTCCCACAGCTCCGGGAGCGGGAGCGGCACATCCCAAAAATTCCGGGTAGTGCCATAGGGCGGATCGGTAAGGAGCATATCAACCGAGTGCTTCGGCAAAGAGCGCAGCCCTTCAATCCCGTCCATCAAAAACAGCCCCTCCGGGCAGGCTGGAGACTTCGGGACAATTTGTCTCGAGGTCACATCACCTGTCATCCCGGGCCTCCTTCTTCTTTGCCTGGGCGGTTCGGGCGGCATTTTCCTTCCCGGCCTCCCTTGCGGCCTGTGCCATCTGCTCCTTGATTGGAGTGGGGCGGACTGCCTCGGCCCGGGCGATGAGCTTTTCCACCGCTGAATGGTACGCCTGGGCTCCCGCCGCATTGAGCCGCTCCTGGGTGGCCCGGTTATTGATCCGCACCGTGGAGCGGTAGCCCGTCCTGCTGGTGGGATCGGGTTTGCTGGGAGCCCCGAGGAAAATCCCGTTCTTACCATCCACCACCTTGAAATCGTCAATCACTACACCGCCATAGTTGACGCTGGCAAAGCCGATGAGCTTGCCCTGGGGCTCAATCGGGCGAACCGTGACTTCGATGGGAACAGCGGCCTCCTGCAAAATTGCGTCTGTCCGCAGCTTAACCGCCTCGTCCACCGTCACGCCTTTTACCTCGGCCAGCTCCGCAATCGGCGCATCGAACAGCCAGCGCCGCTCCTCGGCGGCGATCTGTTCCGGGGTTAATATGACATCCTTACTCAAAATTGTTTCCTCCTTTCCCGGCCTCGGGACAAATTGTCCCGAAGTCCGTCCGTTTAATGCGCCCCGAAGATGCGCTGGGCGATGCCGCCTGTCTTAAACAGCATGAAACAAAGAAGAACCGTATAGCCTACGGTTCCCCATATCGCTCCAATCGGATCGCCGCCTGTGGCGATGCCCTGGACGAGCACCGCATAGATCGCAACACAGACCAGTATGAGCATCCCTTGAAAGCCCACGGCGAACAGGGATTTTAGGTAGTTCTGCCCTGTACCGCCCAGCTCCCGGTTGGAAAGCGTGGCAACGGGAAGGGGGGCCAGACTGGTCATTAAATATATTTCAATCATTCTTCCGTACACCAGAACGAAAATGATGATCCCCATGATCTGCATGGTCAGCCCGATCACAGAGGATTGGAGCCACAGGCCAAGGAGCGGCCCCAAGTCCATGCCCTCCAGCGTGGTTTCCAGCTCCGCCAGCATATCCGGCGTAATGTCGGTGGAGCCCTGAATGAGCCCCGCCGCATCCGCAATCACGCTCTGCGACACATCGAACACCGCCATGACAATATCAAAGGTGTTGGAAAGAATGAGGATGGCACAAGCGGTTTTGAATACCCATTTGTAGATATTCGCCACATCAAACTCGTGCATATTGTTCTTTTCCAAAAGCATCTGTATCAGCTCGTAGGTGGCAACAAAGGTCAGCACCAATCCGGCAATCGGCAGGATCACCGTTTCGGAAAGCTGGCGGATGAGGGAGAAAACCCCGGCGTTCCATGCCGCCGGGGTAGTCCCTACCTGTACCGCAATCTCTCCGACTTTGGCATTGACGGTATCAAAGAGCCCTTCGAGGTTCCCCATGATACCGCTGATCAACAGCTCTTTCAGCCAGTTCGTGAGCCAGTCGGTGAGAAAATCCATAAGCCCTCCTTAGAACAAGCCAGACAGCAGGGGGATCAGTGTGGTTCCCAAAAGGATGATGCCGCCGCCAGCCATGAGCTGCTTCATGCCCTGGCTTTTGGAACCTGGGTTGTCCGATCCATAGCCCTCCAGCAGATTGACAACGCCCCACACGCCAAGTCCAGCGCCGAGGGCTACAACAAGAGTCTGCAAAGTATCAATAGCGGAAGTGAAAAACTGCATAGAGCCTCCTTTTCTCCGGGGTATTCCCGGCCATGAAAAAAGCCGCCATTTCTGGCGGCAGGTTACATACTTCGGGACACTTTGTCCCAAAGCCCTATTTATGCAAAGGCGTCCGGATCGTCGATGTCATCATAATTGAGGATGTCCTCGTCCTCGCTTGTGAGCCCATCGTCCGGCACAGCCACCGCATACACCTCACATAGCTCGTCCGGCCCGGGCCGCCTGCGGCGGTTAATGAGCCGGTCAAGGTCAAAGGCGTTTTTCTTTTTGTCGGCTTCAGCCGTATATCGGTAGTTCGGGTGCTTTTTCAAATCGTATTTCGGGGAATAGAACGGGGGCAGGCCCCGAAGCTGTAAAATGCACTTATCCCCGGGCATGGTCGCCAGTTCGCTGGGCGTCATCAGCTCCCGACCCAGCCGCTGGTTATTTTGACTGTAGCTTTCCGACTGGCCACGGGAGCGGCTGTCCGTCTGCATGGAGATTGTAGCCTTACCCAGCCAGTTCTCGGATATTTCCTTGATGGTGCTGGCCTCCCGGCCTCCGAGGAATATTACGCTGTCCATATTTCCCAAAATGGTTTCGGCGTGTTTATCGTAAATCGCCTTACACTGAGCCAACTGCTGATAGAACAGCGTCAAGCTGATCTCACGGGAACGGATGACAGCCACGATTTTTTCAAGCTGGGGAACCTGCCCTGTGTTGGCGGCCTCGTCCCACAGCACCCGTACATGGTGGGGCAGGCGGCCTCCGTGAACATTGTCGGCCCTCTCGCACAGCAGATTGAACATCTGCGAAAAGGCCAGAGCCACAAGGAAATTATAGGTTTGCGTAGTGTCCGAGATGATAAAGAACACCGCCGTTTTCCGATCCCCAATGCGGTCAAGCTCCAGCTCGTCATAGGCCATGACCTCCCGAAGCTGGGGGATGTCAAAGGGAGCCAGCCTTGCGCCGCAGGAAATAAGGATCGACTTCGCTGTTTTGCCGCTGGCCAGTTTGTACTTTTTATACTGCTTGACCGCAAAGCAATCCGGCTTTCTCTTTTCCAGCCCGGAAAACATATAGTCCACGGCGTTCATAAAGTCCTCGTCATCCTCCTTGACCTCCATCCCGGAAATCATATCCACCAATGTGTTCATGTTCCGATCCTCGGCGGGGCCCTCGAAAATGATATAGGCGATGAGGGCGCAGTAAAGCAGGGTTTCCGATTTTGTCCAGAATGGATCACCTTCCTTGCCTTCGCCTTTTGTGTTGGAAATGAGGGCGTCCACAAATTTAAGGATGTCGGCCTCGTTGCGGATGTACGCCAGCGGGTTATAGTGCATGGATTTTGTGAAATCAATGGAATTGAACACCTTGATCCGATACCCACGCTTTTGCAGGAAGTGGCCCACCTGCCCAAGAACACCTCCTTTGGGATCGACACACACATAGCTGCATCCGCCGTTTTTGTCTGCGCTGGCCTGCAAAATCTGCGGGGTAAGCCAGAACCGGGTTTTGCCGGAGCCGGACGAACCGATCACACAGGCATTGAGGTTGCGGGCGTTGGCCGGATTTTTCGGACGGGTATTCATGGTAAGGAACTCCGTCCCGGTCAGAATGATGTTGTTTTCAAACTTTGGATCTACGAAAGGGGCTATATCTTTCGGACAGCCCCAACGGGCTGATCCATACTCCTCATCCCGCCGAAATTTTTTAGCGTTTTTGCTTTTCACATAGACCATTACCCGGAACGCCACAGCCCCTACAATGCCAACGAGCCAGTCAAAGGGAGCAAGCCCCGGGGCAAAGTCGGCAAAGGCCGGGCCAATGGTTTGGCCCAACCCCATGAGCTTATGAGCAAAATCCGCACCCGCCGCCAGACGGTAGGCCGTCCCCAGCTTGAGAAAGGCCCACAGGACAAACAGATACGGGATGTTGGGAATAAGGTATTTTTTGATGCTATCGTTCTTCACGAACCACCTCCTTTGACCGTTCCTGTGTTTTGGGCGGTTCCTTTACAAGCTGTTCCGCCGCTTTTTTGAGTTGTTCCCGGATGGGGATGCGGCTGGATTTTGACTGTTCCAGAAGCCTGCGGGAGTACCGCTCAAAACAGGCGGTAATTGCATCCGCCTGTCCCGCCTTGAAAAACAGCAGGTATTTGTCCGGCCCGGTTTTGTAAAAGGCATAGTCCACATGAAAACGGCGGGCCATACGGTCAAAGAGCTTCGGGGCCTCCACCTCGATGCTGTTCACATTTTCGCCGTGAGCCATGAGCTTTTTCACGCTCTGCCTGCCGTGGGGCCTTTGGGCTTTCTTATGCCGTTTGGCGATCTGGCGGCCCGCCGCCTGGAGCACATAGGCCAGCCCCCGGGCTGTCAGTTTGCTGGCCCGGACAGAAATCGCTATGGAGCTCCGGGAAATTTCTTCATCAATCAGTTACACCGCCTCCTTTCTTGGGCCGCCTTGGGACACTTTGTCTCGAAGTGCCTCAGCGATCCTCATGCCCTTTTTGCGACAGCCGCCGGTAGCCCTCCAGAGAGGAACCGTCGATCACCTCCTTGTAGGCAGCCATCTGCTCCCGGATGGAAAGCTGGGGGTAGGAAAAAACCTTGTGCTCGGCGGGGATGTCCTGGGGGCCGTGGTAGACCTCCCGGAAATCATCACTTACCTTTGTTACATAGCCGCCCGGCGCAAAGTGTCCGTTTTCATTGATGGAAACATCCCGCCCGTATGCTTCAAAGTCAAAGTAGGGCTTTATATTGTCCGGCACTTCAAGGCTTTCCATATCCTCCACATACAGGCGGCCCAGCATTTCCTCATCATCCACGCCGGGATGAAAGTCATAGCAGTCTAAATTCTGCGTGAGGTTGATCAGATCGGCTACGCTTGAAGTGTGTTCGCCGCTGTCAATCACAGCCTCAAATTTTTCCAGTTCTCCTTGATCCAGCTCCGAAAGCAGGCAGGCCAGATGGTTGAGCTCGTCCAGATTTTCATATTCACTCAGATAGTCATAAAGCCCCAGCACATCGCCGTCAAAGCTGGTAATAAAAAATTCCTCGTACCGTATGCCGTCCACACCGATATGTTTTAACAGAGCCTGCACCTCCTGGGGGCTGGTGGGAAATTTCAGCGTTTCTCCCACCAGCTCCCCCTCGTTGTATTTCCCGAGGTTGGTAATGTAGGCTTCAAACAGGGACGGCATCAGCGGTGGCCCTGTTCCTTGACAGTCAAAATGCCCTCAAGGGTGGTGGCGGTAATCCCCAGCCGCTGGGCCACGGCAATATCATTTTTCATGGCCTCGGTCATGGTGTGGCCGCAGACCACCAGCACATGGGAGCGGCGCAAAAGGTCACGGCCCATGTCGATGCCGCTTTTATGCTCCTCGGGTACTGCGTCATTGAGGAACAGGGGCAGATAAAGGTTCGGGCAGATCGGGGAAAAGCCCGCTTCATAGACCGCCCGGCAATACTGAGCGGCCATTTCTGCGTTTTCACTGTCACCGCCATACCATGCGGCGGTAATGTAAGCAAGGGGTCGTTTCATAATCAATACCTCCGATATTTTAATAAGAAACTTCAGCCCAATCCCCCCGCCCTTTCCCATTCTTGGGAAAGGGGGCGGCTCTGGAGGATATACCCCCGCCGCTTGCCGGGGAAATAGCACAGCCGGGGCAGACCGTCAAGGGCAGGCCGCCGTAAAACGGCGGTGCGATGCACCCTTGACAGCCCGCTCCCGGCTGTACGAAAAAACAGGCGGCGACGGGGGATATATACCACCAGAGCCATGATACGGAGGGCAGGGCCCTCGGGACAAAATGTCTCGAAGTGGTTACTTGTCCTGCTCCATCTTTTTCGGAGCCTTCGCCAGTTCGGGCGGCTGTTTCTCTTTCCACTCGTCCAGCAAAGTCATGATCTGCTCCTTCATTTTGGCGGGAGTAGCCTCCTTGCCAAAATACTTTTCCAGTTCAGCGGTTGAAATAATCACGCCTTTATCCTCCTTTTTCTTTTCTGATAAGATGCCGTCAATCACATCGCCGTTGAGCTTGCCCTCCTTATCCAGCTCCCGGAGCCGTTTCGCCTGGGCCACTGAGGGGGAGGACTGCTCGCCGTCAATGGAAACAGCAACAAGCCTCTGGTTTTTGGGTTTGAGGTAGGACAGCTCCACGGCGGGCATAAAGCCCAGCCCTTTCTCGTCCACCTTATTTAAGAGCTCCGGGACAAGGGAGTTCAGCCGGATATACCGCATGACCTTTTTATAGTTCATGCCGTTGTTTTCCCCGACAATCTCAACGGAGCGTTTTCCAATGTCCCCCTCGGCCACCCCGTCCAGACGGCCTCCCTGGTGCTTGATGGCCTCCACCTCCAGATCAAGCAGTTTGGCAAGCTCGCTGGGCAGGGGCTCCCCACGCTGTTTGTTGCTGTTTTTCATTTCCCGGACGGCCTCGATGTCCGTCATGTTGCGGACAATACAAGGGAGCTCCTCCAGCCCGGCCAGCTCACTGCCACGATGACGGCGGTGGCCCGCCACAATCTCATAGCCGTTGCCGTCCTTTTCCGGGCGGACGGTGGCGGGTGTCATAACGCCGTGTTCCTTAATCGTTCCCACCAGCTCGGCCATTTTTTCATCATCTTTTACCTGGAACGGGTGATCCCGGAAAGTGTGAAACGCATGGAGCTCAGAAAGTTTCAGATAAACCAGCTTTCCCTCGTCAATGGGACGGGGCGGGGCGGCGGGCTCGGGAGCCGACTGCTCCGGGACAGAGGCCTCCTTGACCGGGGCAGCCTTTGCAACATCCGGGGCCTTGCCATCACTTCGGGACACTTTGTCTCGTTCTCTTTTGGACGGTTGGGCCTTGTCGGGGGCCGTCTTATCCGCCTTGGGTGGACGGCCCTTGCGGGGCTTTGCCTCCGCCTTATCAGCGGGAGCTGTCTTTTCCTCTTTGGGCGGACGGCCACGCCGGGGTGCTTTCGGCTGATCAGCGGGAGCCTCCTTTTCGGGTTTTCCGGCCTCGGCTTTTTCCACCTCGGCCCGGGCCGCCTGCCGTTTTTCGCCCATCAGCTCATTGATCTTGTCAAAGGACACTACCACATCGCCGGGCTCGGGCTGGGCAGGCCCCTCCTGCTGGGGCATGGGAGCGGCGGCCTGTTCGGGAGCCGGAGCCTGGGGGCCGTCAGCCGTAACAGGAGCGGAAGCCTCCGGGAGCTTCTCCTCACCGGGGCCTGTGTTTAATTTTTCATCTGCCATTCACTATCCTCCTTTTCGTGAAAGTTGCACAATTTTGAGAACTAAATTTCTGTAATTATTTTTCTGCCTCCTTCCCGTCTATCCACGCAAAAAAGCCGCCCGATTTGAACGCCGGACGGCCCTTTGTGTAATGTGATAGATCAAATATTATTTTTTGTGGTTGATAGGCTTCGAAAAGCCTTGTATTTACAGTGTTCCTATTAAGAAACAATCATAGGTAAAATCGCCTTTAATCTGACAAACAAATTGCCTTCCGTTTCAATTCCTCGAGAGCTTTGAGCTTCAAGAATCTGCCCCATTTTGTCCGATAATTCGTTTATGGAGCGAAAGGAAGCAACTACCATATAAACAACATTGGACGACAGACCCATTTTGCCGAGAACCGCCATAAGATCCTGAACCTGCGTTGTCGCGGTAAAGAGCAAAAGTCCTCCCGCAAGAGTGAGAATTACCGAAGACATTCTGCAGCCTCGTATAAAACCGACCTTATATAATGAGATTTTTCCGATTGAAAGAAGCACTTCAGCTTCGGCATTTTGAAACAATGAGCTTATCAAAATAAGCATAAGTCCAAAGAAAACAAAAAGCTTAAAATACGATTTAAAAAATCCTTTAAAAACGTGAGCGAAAAGAGACAGTATTATGTATACCGCGCTGATCACCGCAATATATACGGGTCCGCCGAACAATATCGATAAAACAGCCGTACAAATAACAAACAGAAACTTTGTAATCGGACTAAGCTCTTTAATTGTGCCGCCTTGTCTTTTCAATTGTTCTTCTATGGCCTGTCTATCCATAAATCTCCACCCCGGTCAATGTATTTTTCTTATTGCGGCTCTTTGCTGTCCGTATTTTTATCCGTATTTTCGTCTGCGATATCGTCATCATCAAAAAGGTCATTTTTCTCTTTTTTCTCCTTAAGATAAATGTGACCTAATTTGAATTTGCTGAGATATCTGTTTGACATTCCCTTTACGATGATGTAGCAAACGACACACGAAAGCAGCTTGTCCAAAAATTCTGTACAGAACGACGAAATCAATGTTGCCGGGAGCACTCCGAGTCCGGTTGCGCGAAGGAATGTTATAATTACGCCTTGCCCGGTCTCAGTTATTCCGCCGAACACCAGTGCGGTGATAGGAGACGACAATACTACGCCAAGCAGCGCAATAATAATTCCGCTGGTAATGAGTTTCGGTATGCTGGTCATCATTTTTTTCTTGCTCAAGAAGCCGGCAGCCAAGCCGTAAATGGCCGTTACGGGAATATACGCAAACATAATCGGTGAAAATATTCCCGACACGACACCGGTCAAGGCACCCGTAAGACAACCTATTGCAGGTCCGCACAGCATACCGATAAGAATGGTTCCGATGCTGTCAACATAGAGCGGTATTTTCAAAGCAGAAGCCAGATTTCCGCCTACAACATTTATTGCCAAGCATATCGGTATCAATGATATTACAATAATTGAAATAGAATTTTTTTGTTTCATATGTTTCTCCCCCGTGATATCTCACCGGATCGGAACAAAAACGCTGCTACCTGCCGATCATAAACAACTTTCTGTCTATTTCATGGCAGCAAGCATATCCCCCAAGGTCCTTCACGGTATTTAATATCTTCAGTATTTTTTTATACATCTTGAGCTTTCCCTTAGGAGTGTAAACGTATTTTATTCCCTCGATAAACCTCTTATTGTCCCGATAAACCAACTGTCCGAAGTTGATTTCTCTCGGTAGCTTTTCAATGTTATATTCTTTTTTAAAATCAATCAGAATTTTGTTCAGCCCACAGACCTCTCGCGAGCCGAGAATTATCATTTTATCCGGATCAAGCACGTACCATACAATTGCCCAACCGGAAGTATAATACTCAAGCGACTCAATATTGCCGGATAAAATATAATCCCTGCTTTTCCGCATAAATTCAACAATAGTGCCGTCGTCAAAGAGTTTTTTTACAACGGTTTCGTTTCCCTTTTGCGGTCCGTGTCTGAAATCATAAAAAGCTCCCGCCCAATCCATACACAGTCTGACAGCTTCAAAAACAAGCTTGCTGTCATCGGTATCTATTCCTCGGTTAAGTGCCTCTCCGCAGCATTCGAGGAACCTGTTACTGTCATCGTTCGTCTCACCGGAGAACAATTCAGGACTCATCCAGCTCACATGGCTTTCGGGGTCCACCTCGTATGACCAGTGATACTCATCGGCAACACCTTCAAGATACTTGTAAAGATATTCGGAAAAAGCCTTTACAATTTTCTTGTTTGACATCGGTTCTTTATCCTGAGCGGCTGTCTCCGCTTGGCCGTAAAGCACCCGATTTTCAACAGTTATTGCATCAAGCTGCATAGCTTCTTTTCCCTTTTCAAAGGACAGGCCGCCGCCTGATGCAACACTGTATCTCGCAAGCATCAAATATCCCGCGTGTTCGAAAAAGTGTGAGACGCTCTTTGCCGTTTCGGCCTCATACCTTTCTGCAACTTTGATCAATTCTTCGTCAATCGTTATTGTTATATTCTTCTTCACATTTATACTCCCCTATGCATTTTATTAATAAGACTATCTATATGTATTATATTATTAATTCTTTATTACTGTCAACCGTTACGGCAAATAAATATCCGACAGACATCGAACACAGGGAAACGCTAAATGTATAATCAGTTTTTCTCCTTATTGGCAAAACCGGGAGTCAGAACCTTAGCAATAACAAGCAAAGCTATGGCTACAATAACCGTACCTACGATAATACACGGAGTGTATCCAAACTTCGTATAAAGAACGGGTGACACACCGGTTCCTATCGTGCTGCCTATCGCAAGCGCGCCGAAGCTTGAACCTATTACGGTTCCGCGTATTTCAGCTCTTACATCCGTGCACAGAGAAATACAAGCCTCTGTTGCAAATTCGACGAATGCAAAGTAAAGGAAAAGACCGATGCTTCCGATAATAAGCGATTTTTGGTTGGTGAATGCGGCTATTACGCCTCCGCATATAGTCACAATGGCACCGAGCTTCATGGCTTTTGTTTTTCCGAGCTTGTCTGTAAGAGTAAGGCAAAGGAGCGAGCCAACAAATACCGCTAATCCGAATGCCGCGGAAATAAAGCCGATCTCCGATAAGCCCTGGTCGAAATTATCTTCAAGCCAACCGCCGTACATTGTCTGGCAGAACCAGTTACCGCCCATCAGAAGCGAGCCGGTAAGAAGAGCTGCCAAGGCATTTTTATCCTTGAGTACGAGCGAGAGTCTGTGAAAATATGAGCCCTTTTCCGCCTTGTTCTCTTGCACCTCGTGAGAAACGGTTGCGTCGATACCGAAGCGTTTTTCTCCTTCCTTCGGGAGAATAAAGCCTAAAGCGATTGCAAAAACCACGGCGATGCCTGCCATTAAGACAAACGGTACAGCCCAGCCGAAGTTTTCCATAAGAACACCTGCAACCGGTGAGCCTATCATAAAGCCGAGTGCATATGCGGCTTCAAGAACCGCAGTCATACGGCCTCTGCCCCCGTAAGGAATCATTTCGCTGAGGTAAGAGTACATTGCCGAGTCAAAAGTGAGTGTCGCGGCATAGGAAATGGGTAACGCGACAACAAAGCAAGGGAAGCTTGGGAAGAAGTATATAGCCGCATAGCTTGCCGCAAATGTGAGCAATGCTATTAAAAGCGAATTCTTCTTTCCGAACAAGTCAATAATACCGCCCCATACAGGTCCTAAAAATCCCATTGCCGATCTGATAGAGATGGCAAGACCGATAACAACGATTGTCGTGTCCAAATTTCTTGCGATTTCGGGAAGGAACGGCGTAACCATATGGTATCCCGTGAAAATTGCGATTCGCAACAATCCGAACAGTATAACAAGCATAGCAACTGTGCCTGTAAAAACTCTCTTTTTATTCTTTTCCATTTTAGAATCTCCTCCAACAAATATATGCCGGCTAAAGCGTTAATCCGGAATTTGCGGTGCGATCGGCGCCGTTATGTTTACCGGAAGCCTTGTTTCGGGGAACAGGTTGAAATCCTTCATAATTATTTCTTCAGCCTGCTGTAAGGTTTTTGTATCCTTTATCGCATTAACGATAGGATTTACTTCTCTTAAAATATCGGGGTCAAAGAAGAATGTGAACGCTGCCGCAGGTGTCATTTCAACAGACCAAAGACGTTTGCAGTAGAAGGTTCCGAAATGTCCCTGTGCCGCCTCATACGGCCATTTTTCAACTTCCTCGCCCGGAATCCACTTGAGGATTTCGCCGTAAGTGTTTACATCCTCCTGAGTAAGTCCGTTACCGCCGATAAACGCGCCCTTTTGCATAGCAATTCCGATGTTCCTTACGATATGAGCCATCGGCATTTCGGCATCGCCGCCGATTGCATTTACACCGTACACACCGGGAATTTCAAGCTCCGAAGCGCAAAGAATTGAGATAGCGTCTATCAACGGGGACTGTACCTGTGTTTCCGTTCCGGTGAAAAACGCGTCAGCTCCGATATCCACCGTAACAAACAAATCCGCTCCGTATTCCGCGATAAGGTCCCTAAAGCCCTGCATAATGCCGGGAACACCCTTGCGAATGCTTATTGTGGCAATAACGGTATCCTCAAGGACATTTTTCATCAAAGATTCGTGCAGATATTCGCCTTTTCCATGGCCTCCTACAACCTTTGTTTCCTTGCTGATAATCGCCACGTTTTCGCTGAGCCTTTCGGACGGCTGGAGCCAATCGAGATCGATAACCTCTCCTCCGAGAGCCATTTCTCCGTTAAACTCCCACCATTTGCAGCCGATGTCTGCCAAAACGAATTTTTCAACACCGAGCTTTTTAAGGAGATTCATAACGGGAATCGTGTTCATGATGTCTCCTCCGCCGCCGCATCCCGCGAGAAGGGCGACCTTTGATTTTTTGCCCAAGTCGATCATCGACGGGCGTGGACTTGTCCAATTATTCATGTTTTTCCTCCTTGTTTTTCATTGTATTTAAAATACAAAAAATTATTTCAAAATCATTTTATAGATCCTCATCAGATCCTCTTCGCCGACTGCTCTCGGATTCACGTTAACGCCGTCATCCATCATAGCGTCTTTTGCATATTTTTTAAGCTCATCCTCGGTAACGGCTCCTATATCAAGCTTTTCTTCTGTTCCGACAGCCCTGAACAGTTCTCTGACTTTTTCTATCAGTACATCCGCAGGCTGTGCGTGTTCGGGGAGCTTTTCACCGATATACTCCAGCACTCTTTTGTACTTCTCCTTGCACACGTCACGGTTATAATCAATAGTCGGAATTTGAAGCACACCGCAACCGAGTCCGTGCGGCACATTATGGTAAACCGTCAACGGACAGCTTGCCGCATGCGGAATAACGCATCCGCACTTGCTCTGTGCCACGCCTGCAAGAAGTGACGCGTAAGCCATTTCGTTGCGTGCGGCTTTATCGTTTTCGTTCACACAAAGCGGGAGACTCCTGAAGACGATTCTCAAAGCCTCCAGCGCCATAAGCTCTGCCACGGCATCGTCCATAACCGAAGAATAAGCCTCAAGCGCATGTGATAAAACGTCGAGTCCAGTATGAATCGTCGTGTTTTTCGGAACACTGTATGTAAGCTCCGGATCGACAACCGCATATGTTGCCGCAAGCATCGGGCTGAACATAATATCCTTAATATTGTTAGTATCGACAATTACGATACACTCCGAAACCTCGGAGCCCGAGCCCGATGTTGTGGGAATCGCAATCAAAGGAATCGGGGGATTTACCGGCTCCTTTATTTCCTCTCCGCGTCCCGCGAGATAATCATGAATACTGCCCTCGTTTGTGGCAAGAATTGCGGCACCCTTCGCTATATCCATGGAGCTTCCGCCGCCTGCAACGATAACAAGGTCGCATTTTTCCGCCTTGCAAAGAGCTCCGCACTTATCAACCGTTGCAACCCTCGGGTCCGGCTCCACCTCTGTAAACGCGACGGCTGATGCGCCTGCCTCTTCGACGGAAGCGATAATATCGTTTGCAATTCCTAGCTTATATACCGTAGGGTCGCATACAAGCAATACTTTTTTAGCGTTTTTTTCTTCAATCAAATTCTTAATTTCGAAACGTTTTCCGTTACCGAATTCAATTGTTGTTTTTAAATAATGTGTAAATGAGTTAATCATCGTTTCATCTCCCTTTTAATACTTTTCCAACCAATCCTCATAGAACGCTTGACAGTCGTGCTTCGGTTCGTATATTTTCCCCGCGAAGCTCATTTCCGCCGCTGCTTCTCTGATGTCCTTGTAAAGTCCGACGCCTGTAAAGGCACCCATGGCAATACCGAGGCCGGTAATCTCTCTTTCCTTTTGCGTAATTACCTGTCTGCCGCATACATCCGCTAGTATGCCGTTATAAAAATCGGATGCGGTCTGTCCGCCGCATACATACAGCGGAGCTTCCGAATCAGCCTTTATCGCTTCGAGATTTGCACGCACGGCATAACAGTTTGCCTCGTATACCGCTCTGAAAAAATGGCCTCGCTTATAGCTGTCCAGAACCCATGGAGTGGGGAATACAAATCCCGAGCGGCATGTTGAAGACCTTCGGCCTGCAATTTCGTGTCCCGAAAAGCACCGCATACCGTCACAGCCGAGCGGTACCGACATTGCTTCCTGCGTCATTATTTCATAATCCGTACGGAATAAGTCTCTTACCCATCTCAAAGCGAGCCCGGTAATTCCCGCGTTTCCCTCTTGCAGCCACAAACCGGGTACGCCATGGCGGTTTGTAAAAGCAAATTCATCGACTTCATATCTGTCCGTAACGCGCATTACCGGAGTTGTCGTCCCGGCAACGGCTGCAAGCATTCCGCTTTTCAGCACGTTCATTCCTACAAGGCCGGCCTGAGAATCTGCTGCTCCGCAAATTACAGGCGTACCCTCCTTAATTCCTGTTTCACAAGCCGCTTCCTTTGTGACAGTGCCGATTTGCTCTCCGAAATCGGATATTTCCGGAAATATATCGGTTCTGAGTCCCACAGATTTCAGCAGCTCAGATGACCACTTGCCGTTTTTGATATCAAACAATTGCGACGAGGAGGCAACAGACGGCTCGCTGACCTTGCTGCCGCACAGTAAATAACATATCCAATCGCTTATCATCATAACCGTATCAATTCGGTCATAAACAGCTTCGTTAAATTTTTTGTACCACAGCAGTCTTGCGAGTCCGAACATTCCGGAAACAGGCAAGCCGGTTATTTCTTTTATGAACGGCTCCTTACCCGACAGAATATCTGCCGCTTCCTCTCCCCTTAAATCTACGCTGGGAGCTGCATATATCTCTTTACCGAAACGGTCAAGCCAAACCATGCCCTCTCTTTGAGAGGTAGCACTCACGGCAACAATTTCATCGGCGGATATTCCTGCCTGCGTTATTACCTTACGGCAAAGCGAAAACAGGATTTTTTTAAATTGCTCCGCATCAAAAAGCATAGCCTCTTTGTTGCTTGAGGAAAGGTCCTTCAGGTATTCCCATTCTCTGTAAGCATAGGAAACCAAACGGCCTGACATATCAAAGAGATTGCATCTGCCTGCTCCCGTGCCTGCATCGAAAACCATAGCGTACTTTTTCACGTTATTCTCCTAAGTCTATACAACTCTGTTATCGATTTTTGTATTTTCGGTAAATGCCCTCACGGCCTCAAAGCACATTTTTGAGTGCTTTGCGATAGCGTTGTATGTAGAGCCTCCGATATGCGGAAGAAGTTCCGTGTTTTCAAGCTCCAAATACGGGCTGTCCGCGCTGAGCGGTTCTTTTCCGTATACGTCAAATGCGGCTCCCGCTATTTTCTTTTCGCGAAGGAGATCAAGAACGTCCTCTTCGTTTGTCGTAGCGGTTCTTGCCGAATTGATAAAATATGCCGTTTCCTTCATGTTTGACAGGAGTTCCTTATCAAGCATCCCTCTTGTATCAGGGGTTACCGGCAAGTGGTTTGATACGTAGTCGCTCTCCGAAACCAGCTTTTTCAGGTCCTCTGTCTTTTCCGCTCCGTATTCCTTCATAGTCTCTGCAGAAACATATGGGTCATAAGCTAAAATTCTCATATTGAATGCCGAAAGGCGTTTTGCTGTTTCCTTGGCAACGTTTCCGAAACCCACAAAGCCGACTGTGCTGCCGTCAAGCTCCGTTCCGAAGGATTTGAAATAATAATCCTCGGTCCAGCCTCCGTCGCGTATCATTTTTTCACCCTTATAGAAATTTCTTGAGACGCTGATCATCATTCCGACAACCATTTCGGCAACGCCTACCGCATTTCTTCCCGGAGTGTTGACAACTATAACATTGTTCCTTTTTGCGGCGTCGAGATCGATATTTGAGGTACCCGCTCTGCAGACAACAAGCATTTTGAGCGTCGGGCATTGTTCAAAAACATCCTTTTGAACAACATCCTCCTCGGTTACGAATATTTCAGTTTCTTTTTCGTTTAAAAGCTTTGCCAGCTCTTTGCCCTCTCTTACGATTCCCGTATCGAACCAGTTTTCATAGCAAACCTCGTTGTCTTTTTTCAGCTTTTCAAGATAAAGCTCCTGAAACGGTGCTGTAATCCATATTTTCATTGTGACTACCCCTTCTTATGGCACTAAAACCGTTTTAATTGAAACTCTGTCCGGCTTTTTCGCCGACATGGCCTCATCAATTTCATTTAAAGCAAAGATATCAGTTACCATAACCTTTGCATTTATTTTGCCTTTTTCCAGACAATCTATTGTGTACGGAAAAGCTCCGGGGCTCAAATGCCCTCCGATTACACGAAGCTCTTTAAATTCACTTATCTGATTAAGGTCGATTTCCGCTTTTTTCTTAAACACGCTGTAAATAAAGAGCATTCCCTGTTTTCTCAGACAGTTCATTCCCGTTTCCACCGAAGCGGGATTTCCGGTCGCCTCCATATATATGTCGCAGCCCACTCCGTCGGTTAATTCCATAATTCTTTTTGTGACGTCTTCCTTCATTGGATTTAAGACCTCTGCCGCTCCGAGCTTTTTGGCGATTTCGCAAAGAGCGTCGTTGGTATCTATTCCTATTACTCTCTTCGGATTTCGGAGAAGAGCAAACTGAAGCATTCCCATACCTATAGCTCCGAGTCCCGAAACAACGACAGTGTCTTCCATTCCCATTCCGGTTTGGTTGACCGCATATGCGGAGCATGACAACGGCTCGCAAAGAGCGGCCTCGACTGCCGGAATGTCTTTTGAAACCTTGTGAATCAATGCGCTTTTCGGAAGAAGCATATATTCGGCAAAGCCGCCCTCAAGGAATCCGTTTTCATCATCGCAAAGATGATAAAGGCCCTTCTTACAGTAATAACACTTTCCGCACGGCATTATGCACTCCGCCGTAACCCGGTCTCCGCGGACAAAGCCTTTTTCCTCCGCCCCGGGGCCGATTTCTTCGACTGTTCCCACAAATTCGTGTCCGGGTACTCTCGGAGACTCAATGCCTCCCCACGGGTCGCCGCCCATATAAACCGCTCTGTCCGAAGCGCAGATTCCGGCGGCTTCAATTTTTATAAGTATTTCTCCCTCTCCGACCTTAGGTATATCCACCTCGCAAAATCTGTAATCCTTTGCTCCGTATGCTACTATCGCTTTCACTTCGTGCCTCCTGCTTTACTTATAAATAATCATGGTATTTTTCTTTTTTTATTCCCTGCATCCCGAGCAGCTTACAAGCTTCAATCAGCATTGCCTCTCCGCGTCCGCCCGACATTGCATAATGGTGCGGAAGCGCATTTTTTGTAAATGTTTCTAAAAACTCCGGAATGCTTACGGGCTCTTCATCCATTTGCAGCTCCGTAAACCACGCCCTGACGCCGTCGTGACCCTTGTCACGCTGTTTTCCTATTTCGGCACTCAAGGCGAAGAAGCGGTCGCCGTTGTCCGCGACACGGAAAATACTCGCTTTTTGTTTGTTGAATATCAAATCTCCTACCGTGCCGGGATCTTGCGGAGCACCGGGAGCACACGGGTATTCTTTTATTTTCATTCCGTTTTCATTTGCATAGCTCGGCAAACCTATTCCGCAATGCCACCAAACAACGCCGCCAAACTCGGGATCCACCTGCACCATATCCATAAGAGCGGCTCTTTTTTGCGTTGCGCCCGAAAGCATAATCATACTTATGAGTCCGAGCAGGTCGCCCTCGCAGGCAACGGGGTACCCGTGATCACAAAGGTAGCCGTATGCCATACACGGGAAAATATCCAATCTCTCCTGGAAGCGCGTCCAACACGCAACAGCCATTCCCGCGTAATTGTTTTCTTCAAAATATCTTTTTAAAACACAGATAAGCTTGCATGATTTTACAAATCTTTCCTCGTCTGCGGTAAACGAGCTTGCGCTGCTTTTTATCTCCGCGGCAAGCTCGGATATTTCTTCATCCTTCATTTCAAGAACCGCGTCAATGATTTTGTCAATGTCCGTTTCTTCTATTGTTATGCCGAAACGGCTTTCGACCTTTTTCTTATCGTATTCAAGATTGACAAATCCCTCGGCAACGCCTCCGGCAATCGCAATCTTCTTACCCTTAATAGCCTTTAGGCATCTTATCGCCCCGACGGTAGTAAGAAATCTGTTTACAAAAAGGGTATCGTCCGCGTTTCCGTACAGCCATTTCACGGCGGGGATTTCGCGGCCCGAATTTGCCACACTTGTGAAAAGATTGAGTCCCGTCATTGAATTAAAGAGCAACACGCCCTCTTTTTTCGGCTCAGGAACAGCCCAGCAGCAAACCGGCACGCCGAGCTTTGTAAACTCGTTTATGCACTCACCGAACCATGTAAAGCCCTTGACCGTTACAACAATCAAATCGCAATCCTTAAGCCCGTTTGCAACTCTTTTAGCTTCCTCAGGCTCAAAAAACGCCGACTCGCCTTTTATAACCTCGCAGTCGTTTTTTTGAGCCAATTCGATAAATGCCGAAACATTTTTATTGTCAAGACCTGCAGCATCATTTGTTGCAGCGAGTCCTATTTTAATCATTTTTTCTCCTCCGAAAGTATCACAATCTGCCGATAAAAATAAAAAAGAGACTTCTCCTGAAATTATTATGCGCATCGGGGTAACGAAATACAAAATCAAGCTGACAGGAGAAATCTCTCTTTTTATCTATTCTGAAAATTTACACAGAATCAAGCTTTAAAGACCGGCAATTCTCGCGAGAGCGTCAAAGCCCTCCATATCACCGAGTTCTTTGTCAAAGAAGCAGGTTTCACCGCCCATAGCCTTACAGGTGCAAGCGATTTTAGCCGCGTCTTCGGTTACAAGCGCCGCCTCGAGCGCCCATTTCATATCAGGACCGCAGGCAAGCAGGCCGTGACCCTTTAATCCGATTGCGTAATCGGGGCCGAGTGTTTCGACAGCCGCCTTCGCAAGATTCGGTGAGCCCGCTCCCTCAAGCGGAGCGACTTTAATGGCACCGTTCGTCACATACTGACTGACTGTCACCGTCGGAATATACGGTTCATTCTTCAGCGACCAAGCAATTACATAAGGTGTATGGCAATGAATAACCGCATTTACGTCGGGTCTGTTTCTGTATACGCCGGTATGCATACCGGTCTCGATGGAAGGGCTAAGCGATCCCTCAACCACATTTCCGTTAATATCTACAATAATTATATCCTCGGGCTTCATAACGCCGTAAGCCACGCCGCTCGGCTTTATCGCCACAAGGTTTGTCTGCGGATCTCTGACGCTTATATTTCCTCCGGAAAGCTGTGTAAAGCCTCTTTCAAATAAGTACTTACCAACCTCTACTACGATTTCCTTTTGTCTTTCAAGCATATTAAACAGCCGCCTTTCATTAAATTCTCTTTAGCATTTATTTTCATCTGCTGTCCTTATTCTATCACCTTAGTATTGATATTTCTATTGATATTTTTAATAAATATCAATATCAGTTTTTGAACAATATTAATAAAGGGAAAACGTCATTGATAGTAATGACGTTGATTATTAGTATTTATATTTATATATTAATAATTTAACAAAGTGACAAATCAGGCTCATTTTTTTGCTTTTTAACTGCTCTTTTGCAAAATGTCATAATAATAAGTTAAAAAACTTCAGCTTGCAGTTCAAAAAAACACGTATGATAAAAAATAACGGTTGAGTTTCTTTCTCTGTGTGCTTTTCACCTCTCTTGCAAATGAATGCGTATCGCCGTCAAGGCAACTCTGAGGGATTCTGCCTCCCTTGTAAAGGGAGGTGGGTTGCCGCAGGCAAGCCGCAGGGATTTTGTAGGGGTATATGAGTTTTAAATAGATGGTATTTTGTTTTTTAATCCCTCAGTCACCTGCGGTGACAGCTCCCTTTACAAGGGAGCCTTTTTTTCGCTCCGCGACATTTCTCCATACCGCGGAAAATCACCATTGCAAGTGAGACAAATAACGGAGGGGATATAAATTAGGGTGTTCGACTTGCATTTGCAAAATCAAAAAGCCCTTTGAGGAAAGGATTTCTCCTCTCTCAAAGGGCAGGTTGATAAACCGGAATTTGTGAATTACTTAAATAAAGCATATATAATAACGAATACAATGCCAAGAATTATGGAACTTATACCCGAAACAAGTGGCATTATCAAATTCTTCTTGCTGTTAACAATAGCTTTATCCGGCTTATCTTCATATACTCTTAGTTCCACAACATCATTAACCTTATATGTGCAATTAGGTGTAAACGATGAAATTCTGTGTGCAACTCTAAATGTTTTATTATTGTATTGATATTCAAAGATAGGAGTATAGGTAAATCCTTTCCCTACCCCGAGACTTTTGACGACTTCGATTACTTTTCCTTGAACAACTATATATCTTTTTGCTTTTTCTTTACGAAAAGTAACCAAAAAGCAAATCCCAAATATTACAAGCGCCATTCCCACCATAAATAAATATTTCATAATATATACCTCGCATAAAATTCAGCTTCGTATTCCATTCATTTTAGAAAATGGGCAACTCCGATTGGAATTGCCCACTCGCTATGCTTGCTATCTTAACATAACATTCAGTATCGCACAAACTTTTGATAAAAGGATTTCTCCTCTCTCAAAGGGCTTGGCAAACTTGAAGTTATCGGACTCTTTGCATAGATAAAATTTCAGTTTTACTTTGTAAGAACCTTCTTACAATATTTATGTGCACCACAATACGGACATACTAATTTTCGCTTTGTAATTGTATGAGGTCCCATAATATATGACTTCATATCTGGAACAAATCTATTATTACATTCGGGACACTCAAAGGCTCCTGCTTCTCTGTCTAATACACATGCAATAGAGATTCCCATTACCACTATTACAAATCCAATCCCCATCAATAGCACTCTAGTCCATACCTGCATTTCAAACATTCCCGCAACAACAAATAAAGGTACTGCTGCAACAATTACCAAAACACCAACCATTGCAGACATTATAATCTTCTTTTTACTCTCTTGAGCTTCTTTCACTAAATTCACCATATTTTTCTCCGCTTTCTTTTTATAATCCATCGCTTGCAATCTTTCACCA
>OGGJ01000725.1_pt1 | contig 32257 bp, 57 predicted proteins | sample 1571071 | NCBI WGS metagenome assembly OGGJ01 (sample SAMEA2581954, study PRJEB24529) | metagenome | biome: Human gut stool | place: China | collected 2011
ACAAGAAGCTAGACACATTCTAGCTGCAATCAAGACATTTCAGCATCTTAAGCAAGAACTCAAAGAAGTTCCAGATCTAAAAAGGCAACTGAATAGCTCTAGAGATCTGTCTAAGTTTGAACGCATTCAGACTACCAACAGAATCTCTAGGGCTGAACGCATATCTTTTCCTGTCAATGAGATAGTCGATGCTTCTATAAAAGACAAAAAGATTTCTGTTTCAATCAGATTGCAAGACAAGCTTGTGGAATTCGAATATGAAGATGGTTTTGCAAATGCAAGCCTGCTTGATGACGATAAAGTCTTAGAAAGCTTCATCTTCAAGTCAGACTTCTCTCTTCAGTCTAATAAGAACTTCGTACATGATACGATGTATTCGTTGCATAATCTTACAGAAAACGAATGCGATTTTGTGCTTAGCAGAGAGAAAAGCTTCTGTCTTCTGCTTACTATACTGACATCTGAATCAGTAGAAGATCTAGAAAAACATACTGTAAGCACAGATTCTGACAGACTTTATGCAGCTGTCAAGACAATCTTTCGATAGATAGAATGAAGGTGTTCTATGAAATCTGCTGCATCGTCTAGCCACTCATCTACATCGTCTGCCCAGTATGCATCAAGAATAGACGAATATTTGAATTTCTTCTGTTCTGATGCTTCAAGCAAAACTTCAAAACGATACTTGCATCCATCAATTGCTTGCAAGCTTTGTGCTAGCAGTCTTGCATCTTGTTCTACTTTAGAAGTGAACTGATCGACTTCTTCAGCGCTATACCACTGCTTGAATAGCAGCCAAGATACAGGGCATGAAAAAGTCACATCATCAATCTGCTTCGGTGTAATCAGTTTGCTGATATTTGTCACAGAATCTCCTTGATTTACTTATCAACCAATTAAATATATTATATATCATTCAAGAAAGAATGTAAAATGGAATTCAGCAAAGACTTAAACGCATGGATAGCTTCAACTCTATTAGGCTGTCATTGCCCAGTATGCTACAACAAACTGAAGCTTGGCTATCAGAAATGCACTTGCAATCAACTGCTCAATGTCGAAAGGATAGAGAAAGACAGCATCCCAGTCTATCTTGTGACTCAAGAACAAGATGAGATTGCAGACTTAGCGCAGTCGATAGAACGAAGAAATGGACTGATCGATGTCCAAGACACTTTGGTCTGAACTGAAACGAACAATACGAAAGGCTATAGAAAGCATGATCGACTACAAGAACATCATTTCAGAATCTGAACTTCTGCATCCTGGAGATGAGATTCCAGACAACAAGTTCATCTATCTCATCAACAACTCTAACAGCAACAAGAAGCTTGTCGTAAATGGCATCAAGACTGTTCTGACAGCTCCTGGTTCTGAAGGCTCTGTACAAGCTGTCAATATTGAAGTCTTGACAAATCCTATAGTAGTCGCCTTGTGGGCTAGAGACGAGATTCTTGTCACAGCCTCTCAAAAAGTTCAGCAGCAAGCAATCGCTAACATAACTGCCAAGCAGCAGAAAGAACAAGCTAAGCTTGAAAGCTTGAAGTCTAAAGTCGTAGAAAAGAAAGCTGGCACAAATCTTGCAGAAGGCAAAGATGTCAGTTACAAAGCTAGAAGTTTGTCTAATGCAGACATGCGAACTGAAAAGCCTGCAATCTCTGTCACTTCTAATTCTGAGCTGGTCTGATGGCAGTATTCCCTAATCCATTTAGAAGAAGATCAGACAGAAACAACTTAAGTAAGTCATCTGTCTTGCAAGAATCTAAGAAGACTGCTTCTACCTCTGTCGACATTGCAATACGTCCAAAAGAAGAAGAGTTCACATATCTCAAAGAGTCTGGCAACTTCTATGACATAGACAATCCTCAAGACTTGTCTAATCTGAGAGAGAAGATTCGCAGATATTCGATCTACAATGACACTCTGTCTACAGTCATAACTCTTACATCTATGTTCGTGTCTATGGGACCGACTATAGTATGCGAAGATGAAGAGAATCAGACTAAGCTGCAGTCTCTGTTTGAATCTATGAACTTCGAAACATTCTTGCAAGACTTTGTCAGAGAATATCTGATATCTGGAGAAGTGACGTCTTTCGCTGCTTGGGATGACGATGCAAAACGATTCACTGAAGAGCAGATACTGAACCCAGACCAGATTGAGATTCAGCCGTCTGTCTTCAAAGATGATGACCATATCGTAATAGGTGTTCCTGAAGCGATTCAGAACGTCTTTGAAGACGAAGACAACCCTGAACATGCAGCTGCAATAGACAATCTTCGTGACATCTACAATGGCTACAAGTCTGGCAAGGGCTTCAGAGTTGATTCTGACAAGATCATCAGAGTCGTCAACAAAGCTAGACCATGGGACTTGTATGGCGTTCCGATCTTTGCTCCAGCTCTGTCTGCGCTTGTTCAAGAAGAAAGCCTTGACGCAGCTCTGTTTGAACAACTGAATACACTGATTACACCAACTATCATTGGAACTGTCGGCTTGAAAGCCGGCGAACTTGGACAGGGGCAGCCTGCATGGATACCGAATCAGGGAGAGCTTGATTCGATCAAAGAATCGTACAGGCAGATGATGATGGCTAAATTCCGTCTTGGTCTGTTCAATATTGGCGTAGACTTCAAGAATGCTTTTGCTAGCGCTCAAGTACCGAATCTTGACAGAGACTACGCTAGATGCGAACAGAAGATACTGAGATGCGTCGCTGCTGGAAAGGGACTGCTCGACGGTTCTTCTGGTGGACCATTCGCCTCTAACGCTATCAACAGAGACGTCTATGGATCAGTCATTCAAGCTATTCGTCAGAAGATATCGAACCAGTATCAGAAACGAATAGACACTGCTATTCGAAAGATGAACATCTTCGCATATCGTTCTGACAAAGACGGCAAGCGAACGAAAGTCACAGTCAATGGTAAGCCAGTATACGAGACAGCTTTCCTTGACTTCGACCATGGCATCATGCGCAATGCTAATGATGCTCTGAAGATAGCTCTAGATCTTGCATCTGCTGAAGTCCCGATCTCTAAGCAGACTCTTGCTGACATATCTAAGTCTGGTCTGCAGGTGGCTGAAGAACTTAGAAAGATAAAAGACGAGAAAGACGTCGCTGATCAGATAGGTCTTGAACGAGTAGAGCCCCTTGACACCAAGCGTTCTGAACTGACAACAGATGATGAAGTCAAGTCTCCTCTTGATGGAAGGAACTTCGAATGAGTTTTGAATATTCTGACGAAAAACCGCCTTTCAGACAGAATCCAGAGGGCTCGTATCCTGAACCGAAACCATTGGGCAAGAAAGAAGACGAAGCTACTCGAACTCCAGTCATAGATCCAACTCAAACCAACAAATTTGAAGACAAGTCTTTCAAGCATACTGCTTATGCTATTCAGATGAATCAAGTCAGTCTTGATCTAGACTTCTGGTCTGCTGTGTCTTTCAGAAGATACATGAAGCGAGAGGCGGACTCGTATGACGTGTTCGTCAATGCTTGGAAGACTTGGACTGACGAGCAGAATGTCAACAGAACAGAACAGATAGCTGACCATGACCAAAACATCGAATGGGGAGACGGCTCTAATGCTAGAGTCTTGGTGTCTGGCGAACTGCTAGACGAACCTTGTACTGTGACTGTAGAATGGAACTGGAAGCAGACCCCAAATGCTAGACAGTACAGAAAAGTCCAGATGTCATACAGAGCTGAGACATTCATGCCAACGTATGCAGATCTTGAAGATGACGAACGTCTTCTAGCTGACGCTATTCTTGGAAGATTCAGTCTGCTAAGAGACAACCACTATGGTCAGGGAATGCCAAATCTTGCAGAAGACGCCCAGACGTCTTACAGTCTAGAAGATGTCGCTAAAGCTATGCATATAGCACTTGGACGAGTCAACATGAATCCGCAAGCTCTGTCTCAGTTCATCATCGGTCCAGGTACTGGTCAGCATTTCCCTAAGATGTTCTACAATCTACTGATGACTAGGACTCTAATAGAGCTGATTCGTCAGATAGACTGGGGATACCTTGAGACTCCAGACATAGCTGGCTCTCCTGGTGTAGCGTATGCCGACAGAAAAGCATACTATGAGAAATGGAAAGCAGAACGAAAAGACCTCGAAGCAGATGCTAAAGTCTTGGAAGACAACTACACTGCTCTGATGATACGTTCTAGACTGACTAATTCTTCTGTGCTTGTCGGTGGTGGTCTGTATGGTTCTGGCTATGGCATGATGTCAAACAGAATGACGAATGCTATAGAACGTGGTTGGTTGCAGAACGCCTACATTCCAATCAATGTCATAAATGGCAATGTCAACAGATAGTCAGAGTTACGACGTTTATCTCTATGAACTTCAGATTATTGGTCCATATAATTATATATAATCGACAATTCAAGTCAACAGAGATAAACGTCGCAACTTCTAGAATATGTTGAGAACTATTCCATATAATAGAAAAGACAATATGAGCAAGAAGTCTATGCAAAGAGCTATCGCATACAGCAATCAGAAAGCTATTCTGCCTGAAGCAATTACAGACGGACAGAGAAAGCTTTCTGAAGCTATAGACCATAACAGAGTCATATTTGTGACTGGACCAGCTGGTTCAGGAAAGACATTCGTCTCTGTTGCTAGAGCTATAGCTATGCTGAGACAAGACAAAGTCAAGAAGATAGTCTTGACTAGACCAGTAGTAGAAGCTGGCGAACAGTTGGGCTTCTTACCTGGCGCATTGGAAGAAAAGATAGACCCATATCTGAAGCCACTGTATGACGCTATTCAAGACATGACTGACAAGTATCAGCTTCAGAACTGGCTTACAGAAGGAACAGTAGAGATAGCTCCTCTTGCATACATGCGAGGAAGGACTTTCAATGATGCTGTCATTTTGTTCGATGAAGCTCAAAATGCTACTAGAAGTCAGATAAAGATGGTCTTGACTCGAATAGGCCACAACACTAAAGTCATAGTCAATGGCGACATAAAGCAGATAGACGTAGACGAGTCTAAGTCTGGTCTAGCTTGGACTGAGCATCTGCTAGAAGATGTCAGAGACATAGCAGCTATACATCTGTCTACGTCAGACATAGTAAGAGATGACATAGTAGCAGACATCATAAGCAAATACGAAGAAGAAGAACAACAATGATGACTAGTCTTGCGACTACAGAACGCTCTTACAGCTATGCATTCTTCAAGAACTCTGATACTAGATGGTCTTACTGCATAAGTCTCGACGCTTTCAACAAATGGGTAGTCGAAGCTATGAACAGCGATGTGACAGTACTGCTTGGCAGATTCAGTTCTTGGCTAGAAGCCAGACAGACTGTCGTAGAACATGACTCTAAGCAACAATGTCTAAAAATACGACATTGTCTTCTGTTGACTTAGAATTTCTGATATATATAATTATATGGACTGATATTCTGAAGTTCACAGAGAACAACGTCGTAACTCTGAAGATATAGTCTGATTCTATCGCATATAGATTATTGTCTAAGACAGCTTAATTGGCAGTAGACTTTTGCATAGCAAGGTCTGGATCTAGCTTACACAGCTTCTTGTACTTCCAGTAGCATGTCTCACACAGACCCTTAGCATGATAGCTGACATCTTCGAACGACTCTTTGCATAGCAAGCAAGCGTCTGGCCTTGGCAGTCTGACATCCGGTTCAAGATAGTCTGTGATTCGTTTCAGATGCTGCAACACTTGCAGATACATCTGCTGAGCTTCATGCCTTTCCCTTTTTCGTTCCGCTCTGACAGACTTGATTCTGTCTTGCTTAGTCTTTGGCTTTCTGTATTCATCTATCAGTCGTCTGATGTCTGGATCATCAATGTCCACTTCGACATCTCTGTACTGCCAGCTTGATGGCACATGTCTGTCTTGATCTTCTTCGATCATAGCCCTCTTCTTTCAGATACTAGAAATGGACAGTTTTTCGTCATGTCCAGGACGGTTTCAGTCAAGTCAGTTCTGTCTAGATGTCTCTGTCTCTCCAAGCGTCATAGTCTGCTTCATCTCGAAAAGACTGGAGCTCTTCGTCTGTATATTCGCCACGTTCTTTTCTAGCTTCATCAGATGCTTCTGCATTCTTGAACAAGCCTCTGTCATCGATTTCAGCCTGAGACAGCATCTGCTTGTCTCCATCTTCATCTTCTACGATGACCAGACCATTCTTGACATCGATCACATCATAGAACTTGTCAATAGGCTCTCCATCTTCAGAAGACTCTTCTAGAACATCTCCAGCTTCAATCGGCTCATAATACACATCTGTTATAGCAGCAACAACTGTCTTGCTAGCGTGCTTATGCGGTACAGCATCTTTTAGATCTCTGATTTCAGTATCGTCACAAGCTAGAACATCTGGCTGATCGTAGATCGACTTCTTCATGTCTCTAGCTTCGTATTCGCACCAGTCAGCTGTCTTAGCTGAACCTTGTCTGATTGGATCATGATCGAATTCGCCATTCGTACCACTGTATTCTGGTACGTCTTCAGGTTCTGCAAACTTAGCAGCTGTGACATTCTCATTCAGCAAAGCATCTTCAGCTGTAGCTTCAGCTTCTTCCAAAGTATCGCCAGCATTGCTTATGTGCACCTGCTGACCATCTGCGAATACGACGTCTGCAGCATAGTAGTCTTCATCAAAATCTGACTCTTGCCATACTTGCATGTAACCTTTAGGTGTCCTCTTCTCAAACCACCCACCGACGGGTTCCCAGTCAGAAGCTTTCTTGACTGAGGCAGTCTTGGCTTCGTCTGAATGCAGCCACTGCTCTATCTCATTAACCTCACTGATAGCTTCACCTACAAGCTTCTCAAACTCTTTCAGCTCTTCAATGTCAGTGAAATACTGGACTCCATATGTGATAGACACGATGTCATTGCCTTCGATGTCTATAGCTGGAGCTTCTTCAGGGGCATCTAATTCTCTTTGCTTGACAACAAGCATGTCATCATCGTTGATGATGTCGTACCAACGAGTACTGAAAAGCGGTTTCTCATCCATTCTAGATCCATTCTGTGACTTGATTGAATACCTTGACCATATAATTATATTCTATCAAATAGCAGTCGTTTCTTAGAAGAAATCTGTGAAAATTCACGCTATTCTTGCGTACTATATAATATAGCAAAGATTCTCAGTATATTCTAGAAGACATTCTTTGATATCTCTGTGTTAACGAAATATATTGTATTGATGATATTCAATGCGGGAACTTTCGTAAACACAGAGATTAACGTCGTAACTTCTACAATTACTCGGCAAGGTAGATGAGAAGGAAGATGGCATAGACAGCTGCTATGCCTAGACCGATTGAAATCATAATCCAGAAGCCCTTAGCCTCTTCGATAAGCTTTGGATCGACGTTCTTCTTCTTTCCGACAAGGATAAGAATTGGAAGCAGAAGCCAAATGAGAATGATAGCACTGAAAGCTCGACTGTTCTGCCTCCTCTTCTCTTCTTCTTCGTACTTCCTGTATTCGTCTACAGAATTGAAGACTGGTCCATCATGCCTTGGATCGTAATCACCGTAAGTCATCTCAATCAGTTCCTTTCATAGAATGTTGTTTACATTTTGAATTATATATATATTATATACTATTCTTTATAAAATGTAAAATTACAGGAGATTCATCTGAATCAGAACAAGCTCGACAATGATCTGATGCTTTTGCTGCTGCATAGATCAATTCTCATAGCATTCTTCACATTCGCATTCTTCATCATCGTCAGCTTCGTCTACATATTGCAAGACAATAGCAAGAGCCTCTTCATACGAATCTGAAGCAAAGACTTCTGTCTGCATTTCTTTGGCTTCATCAGCATATCCAGCCTCTTTCAGAGCTCTAGATGCAATGCCTAGAATGTTGAAGATGTTGCCGTCTTGACCGACCAGCTTGACTTTCGGCTTATTCATGATCTGCTCCTTAAAATATGCTCTACTGATTGCTTGTCAGAATCGATACGTTTAATTTTTTTTGATTTGCTAATAATGTATGCTGTTCTGATCGAAGGCAAAATCGACAGAAAAGCATCTGAAACAAGTCTGTCTATAGCTTTGCCTATAGCAAGTCTCCAATACCATAGTCTGATGCTAAGTCGCCACAGTCAATATAGCCAAAACTAATCAAGTCTACATACATTTCATAGGCTTTTGTGCTGTCATAGATGCCATAGATCCTAGTGCAGATGTTGTCTTTCTTAAGCAATACGTCTTTGTGCATCGTCATTCTTTCCCAACGAATATGAACTGTGACTTCTGACCACTGTCTAGAAGAAAAGCTATTGCTTTCTTAGTATCGAAATGACTGTCTATCTTGCCAGCAATTCGCAATGACAGAATGTCACATCTTAGACTGAACTCTTTGTCTGACATCTCAATTCCTTTCAATTTACCATTTGATTGGTTAATAATATTATATACTATTCTATATCAAATGTAAAATCAAATGACGACTTTTTGCAAGAGTCTTTCAAAGTCTAAGACAAAGCTGCAACCGTATTCGTTGCTGTCCATCCGCTGGTGAACGTGAATCCCAGCATGTCCACGGGCGTTCCGGTTTCATCAGGCGTGATGGTCAACCGAACCTTGAACTTCCTGCCCAACGGCATCGCTTTGTCACTCATCGTCTGCTTCCTTGATTGCCTGTTGCAGTGCCTGCATGACTTGTTTCGCCTCGTCCACGCTCAGATAGGCACTTACAGATTGGCCAACGGTCTTATGCTCCGGACTGGAGTCGTCCAGGTCGAGGTGAAACGTCACCAAGCTAGAAGAGCCACGCCGACGATTGGCGATCTCTACCCGATAGACCATGCATTCGTCATCGTCAATCGGGATAGTGAGCCTCGTGCCGGCATAGTGGATGCTGCCAAAGGTCAAGTCGAACGATTCTGTCTCAATGCTCAAGGTCCATCTCCTTTGTCGTAATTGCAGCTTTCGATCTGTCTAGTCGACGCTGCAAACGAAATAGACTATATCTTGCATTGTCTTAGCTTTTCTGCAGTTCTGCTATTCTTTGTTCAAGATCATTCAGACACGAGTCTGTCTCACCGTTCTTGAAATGCTTCCAGAACTGCTGCATGTTCTTGTTCTTCTCTGCATTCTGAAGAATGTCGATGTAAGAATTGCACAGATCTTCGTCATGCCAGTCTATTGGCTCCAAGAACCGATCGTCATGATCTATAGCATATCGAATGTACCAGCTAGCTTTCTTCAAGTCTTCAACTGGTCTGTCTTTGTCTTCATATCTGAATGCGTACTTTATAGCATTTCCCAAAGCGAACGAATACTTGTCGGCAAGCGCTATGCATTCGAATGGCTTGTTTGCAGCATAATGCTTCGGATGATTGACTTGATCCGAATTAGATGCTAGATGACAGACTAGATCTGGCTCTGGCAACAGCAGCTGACTGAAGTCTTCATACCAGTAAAAAGTCTGGTCTGAATACGCGTAATCATCTAGCCTATCTTCTCTGAGGATCTGACAGGCAAACTTGTTAGTGTATCTCAGACCAGAACCGACAATGTCTTGAATCTGCCTAAGTGTCAATGCTTGTTCTGTCAGAGATGACAGTACAGAAGCAAAGTCTTCTTCTGACATCTTCTTTGGCTTCTGCCACCAGAACCAGATGCATCTACTGAACGGATGGTCTGATGTAGTCAGATTCTCGATGTCTCTACTCATTGTCAATCCTTTCTACATTATGTTGCCAATAGAAGCCGCAATCTTCTACAAGACTGCAAATTCTTGTATGATTCTCAGTCTTCACATTCAACTTCATATATAGCATATGTCTTCCGATTCCAGACTTTGATGCAAGCACGCAAATCGTCATGTCTGTATCTGGCTCCATACTCTTCAAAATTGTCAGACTCGTCTTTGCAATCACTACATGCAAATCTAGCTTCGAAAGACTTACCTCGTTGTTCAAATAGAGTCAATCTTAATGAAGATGCAGACAAATCATATGTTTTGCATAGAACTTTTCTGGCAAAAGTCAAAGGTTGCAGACCTCTATCCCAGATCACAGTCTTTGATTTGCATTTTAAGACTAGGATGCCAGGATCATTGTCAATGTCATACGTATCAAAAGCTTTTGCAAACTTCAATAGCGCTTTCAATTTGTCTTTTGACATGACCACTACGTCACCATACTTACCATTGCCAAACTTCTTTTCAGCTTCTTCAAACATATTGTTCATTTTCATTCCTTTCAATTCAATTTTTGATTGGTCAACAATGTCATTGACTATTCTGAATCGAATGCAAAATCAAATGACTGCTTTCTATAAGGACTTTCTGAAGCTCAAACAAATAGCTAGCTGAAGTCTTCATGCGTCTATTCTTCATACTTGATGTCTAGATCGTATCTTGAATCTGCGCAGTCTGAAGACTTCAGACTGATCACATCAAATTTCACATTTGCTGTGTATTTGACGTATCTTTGAGTCGAAGATACAGTCGGATCGTATTCTGCTGTTCTCTGTCTTGCTATGAAAGTCGCTGTGAATCCGTCATGCCAGTCATAGCCGTCTATGTCATAGCTGCTCATAGTCAGATTCGAAGCTCTGACACCATACACCTTACAGATCGTATCTCTGGCGAACGTCCATGAATTTTGCCAGCTATAGAACACAGCAATCTTTGGCTTCTGATGAATGACTAGAATGTCTTTGTCATTCTTGTAGTCATAGTAACGACCAGTTGTAGCCGCTTGAACTATCGCTCCCAGCTTGTCTCTAGTCATCACTACGACTTCGTTGCTTGGACTGCTTTCAAACATCGGTTTGATGTCTTCATATGAACCGTCTGTCATTTCTGCCTCCTGTTCCATTTAGCTGCCGCCCTGAGAATGCTAGTCTGAGGCTCTATTTCTTGCTTGCATTCGGGACAACGATACAGATATTCGTTTCCAGCTTTTCCAAGCACATTGACATGGACTAGTTCAGGTTCGATCTTGCACTTTCTGCATTCTTTCAGAATGATGTCCGTCATCTTTCAGTCTACTCCTCCATTGTACATTCCAAGACTGATCTCTTTCGATATCGTGTCTTCTACATCAGAATCGTGCTCTTTCAGATGGCCATACATGGCTCTGACAAGCTTCTTCTTAGTCTCTTTGCATGGGGCGTATCCATATCTGCAGTATCTGAGCATTCTATCGAACGTAGACAATGGCCACAAGATGTCATTGTCGCATACAAGCCTCTTAGCAATCAAGTCTTGGAAGAAGTCTTCATGGAACACGACTTCGTATTCGCCATCATCATTCAGCCTCATGCCGAACTTAGTCACAGTGAAGTCGAACTGAGACAAGACTTCTTCAAGACTGAGATAGTCTGACTTGACGATGTCTATGCTGTACGAGTCGTTCTTCATCTTAGTCGACTTGTCAGACTGGAATGCTTTCTTGTATTCGTTCAGTGCAAGTTCTGTCATCCTAGTCTGTCTAGCTTCATTCGTAGCAAAGAACATGTCTAGATCTTTCGGTCTCTGTCCCAAGAACAAGTTCTTGAAGCATCCACCAGCTATCCATTCGTTCGAGCTCTTTATGAAGTCGTACAGACATTCCAACTGCGGATAGTCACTTGCAGATCTGACTCTCAGACATTTTCTAGCATATTCCGACGTCTTCTGCTTCTTATGTCCGTCTGAATTCTTGTCAGTATAGTTCTCGTATCCCAACAACATGCAATCCTCGTTTCTATGCCAATTCAAATATGACTATGACAGCAACCACAGACAAGACCAGCCACATGACTGCTAGACATGGTCTTCCAGTCTTTGCCAGCCATGCAGTCGGTCCTGCTGTGAATGCTAGCATCAGTACTAGCAGCAAAGTCAGTGTCGCTAGCGATACTGCGATTTCCACTGACTGTCCCTGTCATTGACATGAGCTATCTTCTTGATGCGATTGTAGATCTGCTTCTGCCAATTTGGAATGTTTGGTGCCACGAATGCTTGTTCTTGCCAGACAAGCTGGATCCAATGCTCGCTGTCTGGCTCATAGCAACTTAGCTTCTTGACGTACAAGTCTGTCTTGTCTTTCGAACTTAGCATGTCTTTGAATTCGATGTCGCTGAGACGTACGAATGCAGACAGCTTCCCGCCACAATAAGCTATGCACCAAGAATGCGCATCAAATTCTCCTGCAAGCTGTACAGAATTCAGTTCGATTCTAGACGGATGAGCTGGAACATCTTCAACGTCAAGAGTCTTGACTCTGTGCCAGACACTGTTCGTGTCTTTCCACCATTTCAGACTGCCACTGTCATCCGCATACAGATTCGAGACACCGACGCCATCAGATCCGTTGATGCCCATAGGGCCCATAGTACCAGGAGCTCCATCCATGCCACGAATGTTCTGAATAGCTTCGATCAGTCGTTCTAGCTGCTTCTTCTTCATGCTGTCATCACCACTTTCTTTCTATAGGCTTCTTTGACTTTCGAGTACGATGATCTGTCATGGTCAGCGACCAGTAGAGCCATGTCCAGATTCTCCTCGTCCATCTTCAGACTCATCTAGCTCATCTACGACTTCAAATTCTGAATAGTCTACTGGAACGATCAGCAACTGAGCGATGCGATCACCATAGCAGATCTCCATCTGATGGTCTGATAAGTTGACTAGATTGACTTTCAGTTCACCACGATAGCCAGAGTCTACGATTCCAGGAGCATTCATGACTGTGACGCCACGAACTGCAAGTCCTGATCGTGGGCAGACCATGCCAACATAGCCTTCTGGAATCTGCACTGCTAGACCAGTACCGACTAGCGTTGGAGTGTTTGGTGGAAGTACGAAGTCTCCAAATGCCGAATGCAGATCTGCACCTGCATCGAACTTATGCTTCCGCTCTGGTATGAAAGCCTTGTCTGTAAGAGCTTTCACTTTGACTGTCTGTGACATATTCTGTCTCCTTTTTTTTCTATCTGTTTGCTGTCTGTGTCTTGCTGCTGACAGACGATTTCAGCGTATCTGTCAAGACTGCATGATCTGTAGCAATTGCCTTGCCATCTCTAAAGTTGCTGTCACAGTTCAAGCATCTCCAGCACTGTTCCTGTTCGTCATATACAGCTCGCATTCCACAAGCATGACATTTTCTGAATTGAAGCCATACCATGATGCTAGTCTTTCAGTTCGAACTTGATGATTCGCCCCTGCTGTCTAGCAGAATTGCTGTTGACAGGAACAGATATCTTGACTGTAGCGATGTCAGAACTGATCTTAGTCCTGTCAAGCTTCAGTACATCTGTCTTGTATGTCGAATCATCAAAGTGCAGTTCTTGAAAAGCGCATTGCAGTTCGTCTTCAGCAGCTTTCACTTCTGAATCTCGCTGATACAGTACAGTGAATTCGTGGTCTTTGTCAGCTTTGTAGTAGACATTGTGCGTCAGTGGTTCCCAGCATGCATTCATGACTTGAGTAGCACTGACTGCTTGATTCTGACTGCAAGCTGTCAATGACAGCAAGCACATAGCTGCAGCTGTTGCAGCAGCCATCTTCTTCATAGCTTTCCGCCTTCCTGTTTAATATTGATCGTATAATGATATTATATACCATAATAAATCACATGTAAAATCGATCAGATTCAGACTTTTGCTAGATCTGTCAGTCTTTTGCATATTCTATAATAGAAAGAATCAGAGATGGTTCTCAGAGTTACGACGTTTATCTCTATGATACTTTCATATCATATATGGATAATTTATAATACCAAAATTTTCATAATCACAGAGATTAACGTCGTAATTCTAGCTATTTCAGCAAAACTATCAGTATAGCTGCCGCAGACAGAATGCATGATGTTCCAGCAAAGCCTGTAAGCAGCCATATCTTCATGCGGAAGTACGAGTGTATCTTAGTATTAGCGTCGAATACAGATGCGATCTTGTCGAACACAGTAGCAACGCTATCTACTAATTTCTCAAGACGCTTGATTCTAGCGACATTCTCATTCTGATGCTTTATGCAGTCGTTGATTCTGTTCGCAAGCTCTATATCTGCGTCTGTACCCAAGATCTGTCGATCAGTCTTGTTCTCATTCTGTTTCATAGCTATGTCTCTATCTGTATGTCACATTCAGTTCGATGTGTTCGATTTCTGCTCTGTCAACAAGAATGTCGTAGTACTTCAGCATTGCATCGAACTGGTCTTTGAACTTCCTGTAAGAGCAGCTCGGTTCGAAGTTCAAGGTATTGTTTCGCCAGCAGTACAGCATGTTGTCTAGACGTACTAGACGTTTCTGCAATGCATAGAATTCTGCTTCGAATCTGTCAACATAGTCTTCTGACTTCTGCAGTCTAGCTATCTCTGCCCAAGTCATCTCATTCTGATTCTGAAGTGTACTCATTGAGTCTCTTTCTGTTGTACAAGAAGTTGTTGTATCGTCTTGAAGATTCTGGATTAGACCAGTATCGTTCTCTGTTCTTAGCTCGTATCTTATCTCTGTTCTTAGCTCTGTATCGAGCTTTTCTGATCTTGTCTTTGCTCTTGTCTTCTCTAGCTCTCGCCTCTCGTTTCAATGCTTTCTTATGAATGTCATAATGCTTATCGCAGAAGAAGATGTGATCTGTGCATTCTTCTTTGCAGCCTACAAATGTGCAATGCTCTATGCCTCTAGCTTTTCGTTTGCATTCAGACATCTTTGACAAGATGATCATTCCATTCTTCTACAGCGCTAAAGAAAGTGTCTGAAGATTCGATTCTTCTTGCACAACTATGGCATTCTATGATCCAATTGCCTTTTGCATCTGGTCTGAAGTCTATGTCTGGCTTGTCACAGCAATGCCCGATCAGAGTCAGACTAGTGTTCTCAGGCTTTTCGACATAGATCTTGACAATGTTAGAGCTGTCTGCTATCAGACAAGCTGCACAGACATTTGACAAGACTTTGACTACGTCTTCTACTTTGACTTCTGAATCTTGATCGAATGCCTCCTTCCAGTCTTGCAAAGCTGTCTTAGAGACACGTTTCAATGCTTTCAAGACTAGATTTGCAAAAAGTCTTGGACTGATTCTGTCAATGTCTTTCAGCTTCAGACCGATGAAAGTCAAGAACTTGTCATAAGTAGACGGAATTCTGAATTCTTGACTGCACGTTCTGTCTTTCAGAATCTGAATTGCAATGTCATCAGTCATCGTTCATCTCGTTCCATTGCTTGACAGCTTTGTCTGGGCTATCGAACACGTAGCTAGTCTTTCCACAGTTCCAGCATCTTGCTTGAAATGCGACTGTCGTACCTATGACATGGACTTCAAGATGCGGGTCTCGTCTGCAACAGAAATCTAGCAGATATAGCTTTCTGACAGATGGTTCGATGTCATAGACAGATTCGACCAAACATCTTGATTGCTTATGTTGCGCTTGACTAGCATGATGCCTGCTATCATCTTTTGCATTTCTTGCAGTCAAGTGCTGAACTGTCTCTGTATTCTGTCTCGTAGTGTTCAGACTATGCAACATCGTTCTAGTCGTAGTCTGCAACGTTATCATAGATGCTAATAGAGATGCAATCATGCTATCTTCAACTCTTCCTTACGTCGCACATCATGTTCCAGAACCATTCTGCAGTCTTGATGTCTTTCGGCTCTATCCTGAAATGGCATGACGGACAAGATATCGACCAGTATGTATTGCTGTCAGACGTGTCTTTCTCCTCGTAGCCAGTCTTGACTGGAATGACATCGCAATCTGGACAGTGCTTGAAATCGACATACTCTGGCAAGACAGTTCGATAGAGCATGCGTTCTATGTCTGCATCTTGCTGAGCTTTGTCTATGACTAGCTTGACAGTCAGTATTGCATCGTATTCTAGCAGAATGCAATTGCCGTCTTCGAATGAGAAGACAGGATAGTCGCTTTCTCCATACGGCATCATGAACGATGCAATACTGACTGTCTTGTCATGCAGATTCACATGTGGACTGTTCATGAACGTTGCTCCAAAACTGCTTTCGACTACGATGTCATATTCTGAAGTCAGTTCATCAAAGAACTCTATCGACGTCTTCTTGTACCAGCTATCTGAACCTGACAAGACTCGATAGCGATCGAATGCTAGCTTTTCCATTATCTCCTCCGTAGAAGATTCCATATCGGTCACCTGTTGGGATCGATATGTCTAATTTTTTGTCTGACATGTATATTATATACTATATTGAATCAAATGTAAAATCATAATGAAATTACGACGTTTATCTCTGTGAATATGAGAATATTGGTATTATAAATTATCCATATAGGATATCAGAGGTTCACAGAGATAAACGTCGTAACCCTGAAGACATCTTCTGATCTGTCTTTATACCAATATTTTGTCAGTATTTGTCATATTAGACGACAAAGAAGATCGAGTTGGAATCTCCGTATTCATTTTCTACGAATTGCCACCATTTGCATTGATTAGTCAGAATCGTCTGGTTCTTGAAGTCTCTGTAGTCTTGCACAATATAGCCGATCAGCCATTGAAACGCTGAGACGTACAGAAAGACTAGCACAACCAATTCTAGCAGTCGTTCAGCAGACATCAGAATCATGATTCGTCTCTTTCTGTCTATTGCTTTGATGGATCAAGATCTGCACCAGAAGCATGCACCCAGTCGCATGACATTCCAGACACTTTGCTGTCTGACATGGCAAACACACAAGTGACTTTTCTAGAATCGTTCAGTTCTACTGTCTCTGCCTTGTATGAGACAGATGGAGTCTGATCTGAGACTGTGCAGCCTGACATAGAGACAAGCATAGCCAATGCTAGCATAGAGACGGAAATCTTAGTCTTAGCATGCATCTTTTCTCACTCCTCACTGTCTTCATCTATATTGTCTAAGCAATCGTAACAGACAAATTCGTTAGTCATAGAATCGAATTCTCCGTTTGTTTCTGAGAACCATCTGCCGCACCCTATGCAACGTACAGCATCATAACGACAATTGACTGGTGAACGCATTAGCGAAAGCTTTCTATGATGTATCGTGCAGGTTCTACGACTTCAGACAGAACATTCTGCTGAAACAGCTCTTTCAGTTCACATGGCTTCAAGAACAAATACTTGAACTGCATCGTTGGCTTGTCATTGAGCTTGCTGCCCAAATCTTCAACAGATACTTTGACAGCTTTGACTTTGCTGTTCTCATACCATACTGATACGAACTGCAACGAAGCTTCTTCTGGATCGTTCATCACATACAAGCCAGACTTGATATCGATCTTGTCGAAATGCCACAGATGGTATATGCAATCTATGTCGACTTCCATCCAGTATGCAGTAGACACATCTAGCATTCTGTGAGTGCGTCTGTCTGTGGGTGCCACTGTCAGCAATTCGCCTTTTGGATCGACTTCTGTCACTTCACCGAATGTCAGACTGTCACTGTCATCGTCGTCAGAATAGAACAGCACTTCATCGCCAACAGAGATCTGTTCTGCAGGCTTTCCAAACTGAGCGTTCCAGATGTTTTTAGACAGAATCTTGTCATCTGTGCAGATCCACTGATACAGCGTATCTGTTCTGACATTCGGTATCATCAGATTGCCATCCGTGTCATAGACAGATCTAGCTGATACGATGTTCGTAGTCTTGTCAAGGCTTAACTTGACTTTGATCGGGTTTCTGCTGAATGATGTGATGACAAAGTCTGAGCCATCTAGCTCTTCATTCGTCAGCCATTCTAGAACGTCTTTGTCTTGCTTCATTCTCTTTGTCTTTCTGTACTAGCTACGTCAGTACATGAACAAGTACATGAATATGATGATCGCTATGCTTGCCAATATCGAATCGAATGCTATGAAAGCGTACAGCAACCACGACTTAGACTGTTTCATAGGACTGTCTAGATCGTATTCGTGCTCCATGTCTCGATTCAGATGCTTGGCATTTCTGATGTCTTTCTTGTTCATTCTTCGATGTCCTGCTCTGCTTTTGTATGCGATTTGACATGATATGGTACGCACAAGCTATGAGCTGTGTCAGAATTGTTCTGCAAGCTTTTAGCTATCGCTAGAAGTGCATACACATGAGCTTTCTGTATGTATTCTGCAGTACCTGTGCTAACTAGATCTTCGGCTATCGATATACAGTCTTCAGGTGACAGTGTCTTCATGTCTTCTAGTGTCATAGTATGTCAGATCTCTTTCAGATTGTAGTTGCGATAGCTAAGACCGTCTTGCATTACTGTAGTCGGATATGCCTTGTATTCGCTGCAATCTTTATGCTCATATCCATTGATGAAGCCCTGATTGTTCTTAGTCTTAGACATCTCTGTCTTTGGACCAGTATGTCCACAAAGCTTGCAGACAGCTGTATTCCTCATGCTCATTCTAGATTCTCTTTCTCGTTAGATCTGACAGATCTAGCATTCTTGTTCTTGTTGGCATTGAAAAGCTTTCTGAAAGCTGCAATGACCGATGCAAAAGCGTATATTGCAACTGAAAAGCCAGCTATGAATACTATTAGCAAGACTATGAACTTTATAGCAAAAGCTACATCAGGCATCATATTCTCTCTATCTCTACGCCAGTATACGTCGTATATACTAGCTTGTCTATTCCAGCATCTTTCAGCTGTCTCATGCATCTGTCACATGGTCTTGACATAGCTGTCATGTCTGCACTATTCAATCTAACGATGTATGCTGTGCAATGTCTAGCTTGATGACTCAAAGCCTTCAGACAAGCTTCTTCAGCATGCACAGATATGCAGTCTGTATTGTCTAAAGTGAAGTCGAACAAGTTTGGATTGTTGCGATACTGGTTGACACCGACAGCTATGACATTGCCAGCTTTGACAATGACACAACCATGACGTGTACGTGTATTGCTTTCAGACATAGAGGCTAGTCTTTGTGCAAGCCTGATGCGTTCTTGATCTCTGTTAGACAGTTCGTCAAATCTCATTCGTACTCTACCAGAACAGACCGTCATTCTTCCTATGGCAGATGACAAACAGAACGTATGTCAGCATTGCAAAGAACAGAATGCCTGTGACTGCTGCAAGTTCAGGCCATTGGGTGAAATACGATATGATAGCGACAACCATCAAGACTAGTGTCAATACTATGTTTGCTACAACAGTCTTATATTTGTGCTGACTAAATTGCATGATTCGTGTTGGATTCTGTTTTGTAGTGATAGTCTTAGCATACGACTCAGCATAGTCTTTTGCAGAAAATGTCTCTACAATGATCCAGAAATGATGTTTGCGTTGCTGTACTATGTACTTGTTGAAGTCTTTCATTGTAATCCAGAGTTCCTTTCTGATTCCTTTTTATATTTGAATAGGATAATTATATTATATACTATTCTTGTTCAAATGTAAAATTCATCAGAATGATTCTCAGACAACATCTATCTGTACATAGACTGCACCTCATTCCAAGTCTTGTATAGACGCTCTAAGTTCGACGGTACAGGGGCACCACTGACAGACACAGTATATCCGCATGAGCATAGCAAGTATGTGATCATAGAATCAGAATGAGAACAGTGCAATGTTGGCTGAGAATAGCATCTAGAGCATGGTCTCAGATCTGCTTCTACAGATTTAGACTTGACTGGTCTTGGAGCTTTCAGATGCACAGACTTCACTAGCATCAGAACTGCTATGACTATTATGCAAAGAAGTATGAAGTTCATTGTCTTTTTTGTCGTCCAGTCTCTGTCACTTATCTGACATGACATAGTATGTGAATACGCAAGCTATAGCTGATATGGCTATGACATATATGACTGTCAGCATCTGTGTTCTGCCATGTCTCTGTCAACAGCTTCCTTCAGTCTGACAGCTTCTCTGTAAGCTTGCATCAAGATGTCTGCGTAGTTCTTGAATGCTTCGACAGTGTGATAGTGATAGACTGGAGTCATCACTGCAAGACCGTCACGAGTCTTGTTCTGAGTCATGTCTGGCCAGTCACTGTCGTCTTTGATGCTGTCTTTGCGTTCTATCTTGTACGTGTCTTCATGCAGACATTCTGTGTCATATCTAACGACGTTCAGAATGTAGTGCTCTGTCTCTGACAAAGTCTCTTTCTTGACTTGTGGAGACAAAGCATCTACTAGCTTGTCATCTGTCATCGCGATCTGTTCTTGTCTCTGTAGTCTTGTTCTGAATCGTAGAACTTGATGCTGTGCAAAGCATTCAAGAACTGCTTCTCGTTGCCGAAATCGTACTTTGAAACTGTCATGATTCTGTCTGCCAGATCTTTGTCATAGACATACACTGGATCTGTCGTAGAGACATGCAAGACTGGGTCTATACGTATGTGCCATGACAGTGTCTTGAAGTCGAAGAACGTCTTCAGATGACCAGCTACAGCGTATCCCTGAACATAGTCTGAGTACTTAGCATATCTGCCATCGTACGTTTTCAGAATGTTCATTCTCCAACACTTTCTGAACTTTCAGACTTGTCTGTGTCAGACTGTTCTTGTTCTGCAGCAGCATGCATAGAATGCCAAGCTGACACGAATCCAGCCCATACAGCAGACAGTTCTTCAGACGTAGTAGCTGCTACAGATGCATGACTGACGTCTTTGCTGCAGACGCATGTCCACAAGACATTGCCAGTCACATTGTTCTGCTGTTTGTCGATGACTAGATCTGACTTGCAGACAGGGCACTTGCTAAGCTCCTCACAGTTTGTCTTCGTGTCTTCCAGCTCTTGCTGAAGCATTCGCTTAGCGTATTCGAGTTGAGACTGTCCCTGTCGATACGAGAATGCGATCTCGACTATCGATTCAGCAGACAAATATGCAGATCTGACTCTGTCAGAAGTGTCTTCTGGATCTGTCAGCTCTATATATGTGCCAATATTGTCAGTAGACACAGACAGATTGTAACGCTTGTCAGAACGAGCTGTCATCAGTCTTTATCCTCATCATCGTCATGCATGCACACAACATCGAACATGCCTAGCCCAAATGCAACAAAATGTTTTGCTAGTTCTTCGTGCACGATATGACGTACGTATCTGTCTAGACAGCTTTTGCAGATCGCTGGAACAGTCTCTCCATTGTCTTCCGAATCAGTCTCTGGCTTGTCAGTCTCAGCATCTTTGACATCTGTCAAGTCTGACTTTGCAGACTTAGTCTCAGACTGCAAGACTTTGACATCCATATAGTTCGGGAAGTCTTCCTCAGAGTATTCGCCATCTTTCATCCAAGCTAGTGTGAAGCCCTGAATTCCGACTTCTACACTGAACTCGTCAACAGCTTTAATGAACTTCACTGTCTTAGACTCATCGTCTTCAGGATGCATTACGTAGATGTCGTACTTAGTCTTTCCAGAATAGATCATAGTGCTCATGATGTGTTCTCCTTGTTTACTTCGTTTCATTTCTAAACAGATATGCTATCAGTACTGCAAGCAATATCAGAACTATTGACTGCAAATCCATGTTAAGACCACAGCTCGAATTCCATAAAGTTCGAGTCCCATCTCCACCAATGAGATATGCTGTCTCGACAAACTCGATTTCGATATACTGTCTTGCATGTGACAGTGTCATATACTTTGACGTATTTGCCAGCATGCGGATTGCCAGCTATCATTCTAGCTATTCTGACGCAGTCATCAAAATCGCTGTTCGACAGATTGCGTTCAGTACGCCAGAACAAGCTTCCAATTTGTCTAGTCTTTATCAAGAATCGCCCAGCATGCTTAGACATGGCAGTTCTCTTGGTTCCTTCTCTTATTATTGAGTTTTGTGTTTTTCAGTTATTGTTGATGATATCAGAAGTATTCTCCCGATTATCATGCAAGACTCTTTATCGTATATGACGATGCTCGTTTCAACTGTTTCGTAGTCAGATTCAGTTCGTACAGTTCTAGACTGTCATCAGTCACAAGCCAGAAGTACTTTGACTGATAGACATTAGCAGCTCGTTTCAGATCAGAATATGAACTGAAGACTATGCCCTTAGTCGCTAGAGCTTTGAACTTAGAATCTGACAGTGCAAGCTTGGCCTTCAAGTCTTTGACTTGTTTGTCATATGATTCGATAAGCTTCTGAGCAGCGTCAAGCTGCCTTTTCTGACTTTCCTCAAGCCCTGTCATGGTCATCTCCAAGCAGTGGTGCAAATATGGCAGTTACGAAGTCGACAGATTCTGAAAAGTTTCCGCAGAATACGTCGACATGCTGAAAGTCTTTATGATCTAGAATGATTCGCCACGAATCTGCGTAAGCATAGATAGTAGCCAGATACTTGTTCGAGTCTTTGACATAGACCGAATATTGGTCTTCTGACTCATCGTCTTTTTCGATCAGAAAGTCTTTGTCGAATACTGGCACATGTATTGCAGCTTTTGAATGCTTGTTCACGACTGACCTTAGATTTGGAAGCCTCAGATAGAAATCGTCTTCGCAAGGTTTCGGATCTGTTATGTAGAATGTCATTCTAAGTATTCTCTCGATTAACTTTCTGAATCATTTACTTATTAAGTATATTATATCATATTCTTGATTCAGAAGTAAAATCGAAATTTCATCAGAAGACATCAGTGCGTCATTACAGCAATGTCATTCACATACATTCTGTGATTTGCTGAAACGATGTCTTGGAATGTCTCTCTGCCAAGTTCTTCCACAGATGACACAGTTCGCTTGCCAGTATATGCCTTCAGAACATCGTTCTTAGAAACGTCTCTGACTTTCTTGAACTCTTTCCAAACAGTGTCATAGACAAGCCAGTCAGACGGCAGCACTACAGAAGTGCCATCGTAAAATGACAGTCTTGTCAAGTCTGACACATCAACAGAAGAATACGTGATGTTAGAAGACTCTGCCATCAGATACTTGTTGAATGATACGATTGGTGTGCCAGACTTGACATCTTTGACGTTGATTTGTCCATGCTGTTGGACTTTCAAAGTCTGATTGAAAGCATCTTTCACAGATAGCTCTTTTCTACGTTCTGATATGTGCTAAAGTAATCGAAAAAGGTAATCAAAAGTATTCTCTTGATTACCTTTCCTATATTCTATTATATCATAGACCATATACATTCTAAGCTATTTGTGAAGTATTTCAAGTCTGTCTCCAAGCTCTACAATCAAGTCTTCGACAGCGTCTCTCTCATCAGACAAAGACTGAATGACGTAATCAGAATCGTTGCCAAGCTGAGTCTCATCGTATAGGAAGTTGATGCGATCTAGACGATCTGCAATCTTGACTAGAAGCCATGCGGTCGATCCCTTTTTGACATTGGACTGATACAGTGGATACTTGTCATGCCAGACATCTCGTTCCGCTTTGTCATACGCATTTGAGATCTCTGGGTATTTGACATGAACTGGGTATGGTATGTCGCAAAGCTCAGTCTCAGGCAGATCATGGACTACAGCTCGTTTCAGAGCTTCAAGCTGAACATCTTCTGGGACTTCGAATATAGAGAATAGGGCTATCAGATACTGAGCTGTATGAGCATGATGCTCTGCCAGATTCTGAGACTTGATCATATGCCTGCCATTCCAGCGACATACATAGTCTTGGTCTAGCAGATCGAACGTTCTCTCTTCTAGTTCGTATCGCAGGCTGACCGCAGTCATCTTGTCGATAGCATGATCATTGTCAAAGTCTTCAGACTTGACTTGATTGTCGTATCTGTTGTTCTTATAATTTTCAAAGTCTATAAAGGTCATCAGTATGTCCTAGAAGTAATTCTTTGATATCTCTGTGTTTACGAGGTATCATATATGGATAATTAATAATATATGAATTTTCGTAAACACAGAGATAAACGTCGTAACTTTTGATTTTTAGCAAAAATGTCAGAATGCCTGCACTTTCGCTGGAAGCTTGCCATTCTTGAAATAGTTCAAAAAGTCTTCGTCATTCAGAAAGACCTCTTGCATAGAATTGGCAAGCATGAGATTGAACTTGACACCTTCAGGAAGAAGTGGAGCATATCCAAATGTCTTGACTCCAGCTTTGTATGCATATCCAGCTTCCCAGATCGTTCCAGAATCAAGTCCTTCTGTCGATGCCACCATGAACAGAGACTGTTCGATAGCTTTGACGTCTTCATTGAAATTCGCATCCATCTGAGCTTGAGTTGGATTAGCTGGAATCTGAGGGGCGTCACGTTTTGGTACGAATACTGTCAGACCAAGTTCATCTTCCAGAAGATGCTGAAGCATGTCATGAGCTTTAAGCTTGTTAGGGCTGAACCAGCCTGCAGCAAGATAGACGTCATATTTCAATTCTTTGAAATTCAGAGTTCGTTTCTGATTCAGCATAATCTCATCGAACGCTGTATCTGAAATCGTACCATCATTATGACGATCTACAAACCTGATAGTCATCTAAGTATTCTCCTGTTTTACTTTCTTAACTATTTCTTTTGAAATAGATAATTATATTATATACTACTTTGTTTCAAAAGTAAAATCAGACTGTTTCTTGATCGACATTGACATACTGCCCGACTTTTGCATTCGTATTAGCTTGTATCTGCCTTGTCTCACCCTTTTCATTCTGGATTGTCAGAAGCTTTGGACTCCATCCTGACCAGTATGTCGGTCTGAAAGCTTCGTCTTTGTAGTCTTCGTACACTTCCCAAGATTCGAGCTGAGATACGAATACAGACGGATCTGCCAATGCCTGCTCCATCTGTTCGACTTGTTCATTAGCTTCGACTACGTTTTTGTGAGTCTTAGTCTTGCCTTCTCGTTCAAGATACTCATCCATGTAGACTTGTCCCTGAAGGTATATCTGATATACTCTTCCTGTTCTTGTCCATGGTGATGACGGATACATGACAAGACGCTGTCGACCAAAACGTTGTGTTGCAGGTGTGATAGCTCCAATGATTCTGTCTGAAGCTCTGAACGAGTCTCCACCCTGACCAAAGAAGACCTCATCATAGGCTAAACGCGCAATGGACCTACCTCTGATGCTGTTAGAATTCGAACTGATTGGACGAGATATCATTGACGCAAGCTCTTTTTCAAGAGGAATGCCATCGCTAAGATATTGCAATGTCTTAAGCTTGTCATTTACAGTCTGATAGACTATCTGAAATGGCGTTATTCTCAGAATGTATTGCTGGAGCCATTTGCAAGACATTACGGCATTGTAGTAGTCTGAAAACAGAGTCTCTTGAGCCTGCTGAGCTGTAGTAGCTACTACGACCGAGTAGACTGACGAGTCTTGCTCTATTCCAGAATTGTCTTGCTGATCGTTAAAAGGGTCTTTCTGAAAGAAGTCTTTACCGACTATCTGATCTTGTTCTTCTGCCAAGTCTTGATTGAATGAGACTGTTGGAATGCCTCGCCATAGCATTTCAGCATCTGCCAGACAGTTTTCAGCACCCGACATTCTAGACTTAGAGAATCGTCTTCCAGCTACTATCACTATAGTAGTGAAATGCGTATAGTCATTAGCCTTAAGATACGCTATTCGTTCTCGAATGTCAGGCTGTATTCCACACTTGTACTTGTCATTCTTAAAGCCTTTGCACCACTTGTCGATAGTCTGATTCTCATAGTCTGTGAAGTCATCTTGCAAGTTCCACAGTTTCAGCATCAGACGCTGTCTCGGATACAGATGCATGTTGCAGTATTTGTCTGATTCGAAGAACTCTAATGGAGTGTCCCATGGAAAAGTCTCCTTGCTTTTCAGACTGTCGTTGATCAGCATTTCGGGTGTCAAAGACTCTATGATGCGTTCAGCATCTGAATTAGCTATTCCTCTTCGTGCCATCTGTGTGTGTCCATCTGAATTCGAGCTTCAAGTTTCGCTATCTTAGCATTTGCATGATTGAGTTGATCTGTCAGCATGTCTATGACATTGTCTTGGACCATGATCGTAGAAGCTAGATTTGCTGCATGCCTGATATAGTCTTTCTTCAGTATGAATGGCCCATATACTGGTGGAAAGTCAAAGTCTAGATGGTCTAGCTGACTGTCAATATGCTTTAGATCTGTCACGATGCAATATTACTTATTGATTTTTTACCATTTAGTTTACGAAAGAATATAATTAAGCTTTTTGTTTACTTCGTGAAATAAATAGCTGGCTCGATTAATTAGTTTCCGAAGTGAAATTATTGCTTTTAATTAGTTTCCGAAGTGAAATTATTGTCTTGCTTCTTCCACTTTTTGTCTTTCAAGTCGTAGACATATACATCATTTTGTGCAAGCAATCTAGCTGGTCTGTCTTTCAATGCAAGCTTCTCCATCTTGTCTATCGAAGAGAAGACTTGCTCTGTCTCTGACAGCATTGCAGCATCAAACATCTTCTTAGATGCTAGAAGACCACTTAGCGCCTTGTCATACTGATCTAATTGATAGATAGCTTGATCGTATTTTGACTGAAGACTGTCATAACGTCTTGCAAATATCATAAGAGCTTCTCGTACAGAAGACTTAGTATATGCATCTGCATCTATTGGCGACTCTTCTAAAGCATCATTCGGAATTGCATTGTCTGTCATTCTGTCTTAGCCTTCCATGTCACATTCGATCCAGATACGATTGCTAGAAGACATGGAGGTGTGACAAGCTTTCCATCTATCGATTCCAGATCTGTCTCAGACTTGACCATGTACATTCTGCTTGAAGCTGCTCTGTCTAGATTCATCTGGCCATCGACTTGATTGAAGAACTCGCCATGAGCATCCTTCATCTTGATGTAGTTCCCTTCAATAACTACATCTGAAGAAGCTCTGACGAGCACATCACCTTCATTCATCAACTGCTCTGACTCGTAAGTCTCAATACTGCTTCTTTCATACAGTACTCTAGTCAGGCCATTGACATAGAAAGTCCATACTTCACCGACTTTTGGCATGACAACTGTCACACCACCATGCATTATCTGTATTCGTTTTGGTCCAGAAGCTGTATTCAGCATGCATGTCATAGCTTTCGTGTCTACTGAAGCTACAATTCCATACTGAAAGCTAAGGTTTTGAGCTGAATTTTGCATTTTCTAGCAGTCTTTTCTAAGCAAAACTATGACAACTTTTCATTCTGCTGTTTCAAGAAGTTCATTAATGTCATCTTTAGCTTCAGAGATAACATCTTCAGCTACTTTTGGAGACCTCTTGTTCCAACCAAAACGATGCTTGCTAGCTACTTCTCTATACTTGCTGACAAGTTCTGGATTGACTTTCTCATACTGATTGATGATACCATGAATTCTGCTTACAGACAGCTTTTCACTGTCTGCAACTTCTTTCACAGTCTTGCCATCGATCAAACCACTGAGAATTCGAATAGCTTTGTCATTACGTTCTTTGATTCTAGCTTCTTGACGTTCGACTACAGACATCTTTTTCTTGTTTGCAATTTCAGCTTTCTTTGCCATGAAATCAGACTCTTTCTTCATGCCTTCTGGTGTCTCAATGTAGAACTTGAATTCTTGGCAGATACGAACACGAGACAGACCAAACTCTTCTCCAATCTCAGTATTCGTCATCTTCTGATTTCGTCTCATATCCCAAATGATTGCACCACGAGCTTCTCTTGTCATATCGCGGCTAACAATAGCTTCATGTGCCATTCTTTTGCCTTTCAATTTCATAGATTGCTCATCAAATCTTGCTTGTTTTCTAGTATATGGTTAATTATTAATTGGCAATTCTACCATGTTTACTAGAATGACTCTGTGAAAACAGTATAGTTTACATATTGTATATTAATATTATATTATATACAGTTCTAAGAGTGAATGACATCTGTCAAATACGCTTGTGTTACACCGTTTTGAGCCTGATAATGATTTCCTCTTTTGCCATAAGGCTTGTTTGATCTAGTCTTCAATTCATAAAAGCAGATCTGCCCAATCTTCATGCCACTTTCAAGATATACGATGTTATCGCTAACATTGCAGATCTCTACTGTTATTGTGCCATTGAACCCTGGATCTATGAAGCCAGCCGTCACATGTGTCATAAGACCAATTCTGCCAAGAGAAGACTTTCCTTCAAATCTAGCGCCAATTGAATCTGGAATGTACACTGTCTCTTTTGTCGTACCAAGTACGAACTCTTTTGGAAGAAGTCGATAGCCTTGACTGCAGTCGATAGATACTCTAGAAGATTCGACATGTTCTACTTTTCTAGCTTTTGGCCAGACCTGACCATAATCTGGTCTTATTATCTCGTCTCCCAAAGACATGTCATAACTAGCAGGTTGAAGACTGTCATCTTGCCATGGTACAATCAGATCTGGACAATCACTGTGCAGTTTTTCGATATCATAATCGGACAGAAGCACTTTCAATCTCCAACATCACTTGTAGTTCTTGAAATAGAAGTTCTTAGAAGCTGTGACTGAAGTCCTGTACTTTGCAAGAGTATCGTCGTTTGCAATCTTAGCATCTAGAAGATCTGAACTGAAAACGATTTCTTGAGCAGCATTGTCTTCTACAAGCTTCTTGTTCAGTTCTGCAAGTTCAGCTTGTTTTGCAGCAATCTCATCTTCCAACGCCTTTCGATCAGCTTTCTTCATTGGCTTGCCAGCTCGATTAGTGACCTCTCTATAGACTTCAGGTCGTTCTTCTTTAAGCATTGGCAGATCGTAAGTCACTGTAGTCTTTGGTGCAGACAATGCAAACTTTAGATTGCAAGACTCTGCCTTGACTTCAAGTCGTCCAGTATCTTCAAGCTCCTTACGAACAACAGCTTTGATTTCGTCGATTTGTACTGTAGATGCAACTTGAATGTATTGAGCTGAAATGTAAGCCCTTGCTAGAATGTCTGCAGACTTGCTATCAAGGGCAATCTTCTTGTCAGAAATGTCTGTTAGCATCTTATTGATGCCATCAAAAGCAGAAAGATTCTCTTCGACAACATCTTTTGCTGTATCTGCATGTACAATAGACTGTCCAAAAGAATACAGCTCTTTTTGAGAAAGAGCTTTGATGTCTTCTTTCTGAACGAGAACCTTGACTTGTTCCTTTGCCATGATAGCCTCCGAAACTTTCATTTTACTAATTAAGTATTTATATATATTATATAACATCAATTAGCTTTTGTAAAATTGAAGGGCTTCTCACGCATCTGCTTCAATGCAAAATTCTTGTCTCGCTTTCCTGTTCTAGCTACAGTGACATACTGAGGCACTGCATCAAACTTTGACTGCAAAGATGAATACAGATTCTTTTTAGATGCTTGTACTATTGCCATCGAATCTGACTGCAACACAAGCAGATCTAGGACTTGCTCAAAAACAGCTACATTCTTAGAGTCTTTGTCTGCTGTGCACAACTTAGTAGCATAGTCGCAGAACGTCTTTATGACGAGTACTGCAGATGGGTCGCCATAAGCATGAAACTCATTCTGCTTCTCATAAAAGACTACTGCTACATCTCTGCATTTCATAGTCAGCACAGAACGAATCAAATTCAATGCATTGTTTGACAGATCTGGCAAAGACAGTACTTCGTCTGCTATCATAGTCTGATCTGTCCAGATTTTCGTCTTGTCGAACTTCTTCAAAAGCCGTACAGCATTTTCACGTTCAGTCTCAGATGCAGACATGTCGTCTTTCATCAGCATCAAAGCCTGCCAAGTCTTTTCGATATTCATCATCAGTCCTTTAGCCAAAGATTGTGCTGATACATCCACAGCTGACTTGCGTAACTGTTGTTGCCATGCTTGCGCAGTAGCTTGACAGAACACCACTGTACAAGACCATCTACAAGCATCTGAATAGCTTGTTCAGAAGCAACACGATATTTGTTGACTATCAAATCTATGTATTGAGCCACTCTGAATGAGAATGCATACAATACGTCTTCTGGAATGTCTTCTCTTGTCTTCGCATGATAGAACAGCTTCAACCAGTTCCTGACAGCATACATTCGTCTAATTGGAACGTCTGCGTTGAAATTGACCATAGAATTGTCAGTCTGTGTCTTACTGTACGAATAGACGATATCATCTGAAATGTAAATGCTTTTTGCTAGCAGTATTGTCTCAAACAAGAACAGATTGTCTACCCAGCCTGCACCAGGAGCTTGCTCAAACTTTATGTCGTTCTCTTTCAAGAAATCTGCCCTATAGACTGCAGACCAAATTGAAGGATGATGCATAAGCAACTCTATTGGAAAGTCTTTGTTCCACGAACCAGCAAGGCCTTCAGATCGAACTTGCTTTGCAAGACTGCATTCTTCATTGTCTGTCAGATACATTGCTTTGATGACATCGTAATCAGAAACGCTGACAATGTCATCGAAGACATTGAAATAGTTTTCTGCAAGTTCATCATCTGGTTCTAGAATGCCAATGTACTTTCCATCTGCAGCTTCTAGCATCTCATTCATTGCATGACCATAGCCAGCATTTTGTTTGCCATTTATCGTCTTGACATTGCAATGCTGATCATCGAGACAAGACTTCTTTTCTTCCCAATCGTGCATGATACAAGACGAGGAGTCTGTAGAGCCATCGTCATACAGAATGACTTGAATGTCTTTGCATGCAGACTTGCTGATAGCGTTGTCTATAGACATTAAGGCTCTATGAAGTTTCTTTTCTTGATTGTAGACAGGGACAAGAATTGAAACGAATGGTTCTTTCATCAGACTAGCTCCTCGTTGATTCCTGCAGCTTCTGCTTCTGTCATCTCTTTTTCAGGAAGTTCCTGATGACAATGATCGCAATATTCTGGATCTGTAGCAAAGAATGCAAGACTTGCCATCCTAGCAAGCTTCGTGAACTGTCGATATGAGCTTGTTCTACCTTCAGACATCATTACTGCCAATGCTATTCCAGAGGCAGTATTAGTCTGAGCTAGCATGACTTCTTCTACAATAGCTCGTTTAGTAGCTACAGCTAGACCGACTCTAGTACCGTAATGAGATGCAAAATGCTGAACGTCTTCAAGTACATCGTTACTGTTGTTCTTCAGCACTCTATCAATGAAATCGTACCCCTGATGACAAGCAAAATCAATGTCTGCTTCTAGATCAAGTCTGTCAATGCCAGCATCGTCTCTTAGTTCTGACACATCAAATTCAATAGCAGTCTCATCTAACGGATTGACAAGAATTGGATTCGCATAGCACCACTTGCCTTTGTCTACAGAAGTATTGATGACAATGCCCTTGCAGACTTCTACAAGGACAGTGTTCTCTGTCTCCTCTCTGAAGACATAGAAAGAGATAGACTTCTGACCAAGATATGGTTGAATGACATAAGCGTCACTACCCATAGCATTTGCAGCCATCTCTATCAGTCTCTGAACTGTCCATTCAGCTTCTGAATTTCGAATCTCAGAAATCAAGTCTTCTGAAATCGATACATAGACAGTAGCTTCAGATCGCTTTATGAAGTAGTTGTAGTTGACAGCTCTAAGATCTGCTGGAAGCTCTCTGAAGAACTTTCTTGGAATGCCAGTCAATTTTGCAAGGCAATTCATAGCATTCGGTGAAAGCTCGTACTTCCTTTCATCAAAATTGATTAGACCAGTAGAGTCCATTGTCATTTCTGCTAGAGCTTTGTATTCGACATGATTCTTGTCATTGACGAAATCTAACAGTTCCTGAAGCGTAGTAGCTTTTGCCATGACTGTCCTTTCATTCTATAACTATTTATTATATTATATAATATTCTGATACAAAAGTAAAATGAAATGGCAGTCAGAAAGCTTTCTTAGCTTCAATCTTTTGCTGCATCCACTGGTCGATAGCCTTAGAATACTTCTCTGTCCATTGAAATGGTGTCAATGACGACATTATCAGTTCAAAAGTCTTGTTTCTACCAATATCTGCAATATCGTCACTGCCATAGCAATGATTGTCTAAGATTCGTACTTGACTTCCATTCAGCTTTTTCAGCAAGCTTCTAGTGCCACGCATTCCAGACATGTCACCATCTAATGCTAGCATCAATTCTGGAAACTGCTTCAAGAAGTCTGTCTGATATCTAGATGGATGAGAGCCAAGCACTGAACAGCAGTTCTTGATTCCATAGTCCCAAGCTTTCAATACAGACATAGTCGATTCGACTACCATCAAGGGCTTAGACAAATCAAGTTTCTCTATCGCATAGACATGGTCTGTCTTGACAAAACCCTTATCATTCTCATACTTCTGATAGTGGTTGCCATCGATAGACGGATCTTGTATTCGTCTTTTCTGTATGCCAACCAGCTTTCGTTCATTAGAAGTTGATGCTTCCCATATTGGTATGACTATTCGTCCAGTATACTGGTCATATCGTATTCCTGCTATGTCTAACACATTGTCTGAAAAGCCACGAGTATCTGTCATATACCAAT